>UMCW01031962.1_pt1 | contig 11304 bp, 9 predicted proteins | sample 1964321 | NCBI WGS metagenome assembly UMCW01 (sample SAMEA4835977, study PRJEB28245) | human gut metagenome | biome: gut microbiome; material: fecal sample | place: Denmark | collected 2008
CTTTTTCCTAATATAAATCCCAGCACGATCAAAGCGAACAACAAAAATACACTTGTGGCCACAACAGACATAATGATTCCTCTTTTACTTATCTTGTGTCAATTTTTTTACTCTGTATCTACTCGTCAAACTCTACGATCACGTAGTAGCCTTTGGGTGTCTCTTTGACTTCCACGACAGTACCTTCCCGTGTTTTTAACCGCTCACGAAATTCGTAGTTGGCAGACATGGCATAGGCTTTTCCCAGTGTATAATACCAGGAATTTGGCAGTTTGCTCTCGGTTACCGGAAGGACATCTCCCACTTCCAGCAGACCTGTCCGCTCCATTTTAAATTCCATTCTCCGCATAGTGCCTAATCTTCTTCCTTATAATCTACGTCAATGATATCATCTTCCGGGTTATGGCAGCTTTTATAGGCTCTTCCGGCACGGCCATTCAGCCACAGTCCGCTGATGCCATCATAGATCAGGATAAGTCCGACTGCCATCATACCGATTTCCAATGCCAGCCAGGTATGCAGCATCAGGATCACACCGATAATAATGGTTGCGATTGCCACCAGAAGTCCGATCCACCAACGCGGGCTGCTTGCTTTCTTCACTTCGAGACAGAACACCAGATCTTTAAATCCGTGATATGCCAGCATCACACCGATCAGAATCGGGATCAATGATACGAATACACCCGGACGTGCAAGGATCCAGATACCAATGACCACGCATACGACAGCCGGAAGCATACGCACGGACCGGCCCAGCATTTCACGAATCCGAATTCCCTGAACCAACAGAACGATTCCTGCTGCCAGCAACACCAAACCGGCAATGCGGCACAACGTCACCAGAATGGTTCCCGGCCAGATGCAGAACATCACACCAAACACAATACAGATGATGGATGTGATCATAGACTCTTTTTTGATTTTTTGAAATAAATCAGACATTTTGTACTCCTTCCAGTCTAATGTACACTCAGATTTTTTAAACAAATGATTATTTCCGGCAATTTATTCTGCCTGAATATCAACCAGCTGCGCATTTGTCACAGCAACCAAATCCTGTGGTTTCATTTTTAAAGTAAGACCGATGCGACCGCCGCTCACATAGATTTCTGCAAAATTTTTCGCACTCTCGTCAATCACCGTCGGAAACATTTTTTTCATACCAAGCGGTGAACATCCGCCCCGGACATATCCGGTAATTTTTGTGATATCTTTCACATGGATCATTTCCACAGATTTTTCACCCACGGAGCGCGCCGCCTTTTTCAGATCCACCTCACACGCAATCGGAATTACAAACACATAGTATTGTTTGCTTTTTCCCTGCATGACCAGCGTCTTGTAAGAAGCATCCACCGGTGCACCGGTGAGTTCTGCGCAATGCATTCCATCAATAAAGGTATCCACTTCATAGGTCAGTGCTTCGTATGCAATTTTCTTTTTATCCAGCATACGCATAGCATTTGTTTTTGCTTCTTTTCCCAAACCAATTCCTTCTTTCTGTAAAAGATACAGAAGCATTCTGATATCTTGTTTTATTTCTTTAAACAATTTTGCTTATCATTTTTCATCCAGTAATTCTTCGTCACCGATCTCTACTGTTTTCACTTCCCTGCGGAACAGAATATCATAAAGTACTGGTACTACGAACAAGGTCATCAATGTTGCATACAGCAGACCGCCGATCACAACAATAGCCATCCCGCGACTCATCTCTGCTGCGGCATCTGTACTGAATACCATGGTACACATTGCCAGTACCGTTGTCAACATGGTCATCAGGATCGGGCGCATACGGGTTCTTCCGGTCTCCACTAGTGCCTCCTGTTTTTCCATACCGGCAAGCCGCAGCTGATTAGCGTAATCCACAAATACGATACCATTGTTTACGACAACACCCGCCAGCATCAAAAATCCCATCATGGCTGTCAATGAGATCTCCTGTCTTCCGATAAACAGTCCAAGCAGACCGCCGGTAAAAGCCAGTGGAATCGTAAAGATTACGATAAACGGAGACAGCAGACTCTGGAACTGCGCCACCATGATCAGATAGATAAAAGCAATGGCCAGACCGATCATCAGGAAAATATCGCTCATGGCATTCATCACTTCCGTACTTTCGCCGGCAATCTCAAGGGTATAACCATCCGGCAGTTCATAACCATCCAGTTTATCCTGAAGCGTGCGGGATAATAAAGTGGTATTATATCCGTCTTCTGTTTCCGCAGTCACACTGATATATGTTTTCTGATTTTCTCTTTTTATAGAAGCAAGACCGACACCTTCCTGCATAGTTGCAAACTCACTGAGTTTATGGATTTCTGTCTCTGTCGTGCCATCTGCTTTCTGTTTGTCTACGGAAAACTCGTAATCCATCAGAGCATCCACATCTACAGTATCATTCTCGTTTACAATTTTCACATCATACTGCTTACCATCCATCGTCAGTGTCGTTGCTGTCTTTTCTGTCGTGAGACTGCCTGCCAGCTCCTGATAGATCTGCGCCACTGTCAGCCCCTGTTCCATGGCTTTTTCCTTGTCAATGGTGAGCTGGATCGTCTTATCACCGCTCTCCTGTCCATTGGAAACTTTGGTAAATCCTTTCACATCAGAGACCATGTCCATGACATCATTGCTGATCTCCAGCAACTTGTCTGTATCGCTTCCATAGATATTCACGGTCAGACCGCTTGCCATATAAGAAGACAGGTCCATATTCGAAGTCGAAACACTGTAATCCTTGAACTTCAGCTCTTTGCAGATTTTTTCCAGCTGTTTTGCCACCGGGCCGTTATCCTTAGCTGTGTCTTCATCCAATAATACAAACACATTCAGATTATGTGTACCTCCGCTGCTCATCATCATGGAAGATGCGCTGCCGGAAGCACTGGAGGAACCGGAGATCATACCGACGTAAGTCACACCATCAATGGATGTCATTTTCTCCATTGCCTGATCTGCCAGTGCAAAGGTCTCCTCATCGGTTAATGTTTCATCTGCTTCCAGTGTCACGGACATCTGATCACCGCCCATCGTCGGAAACAGGATCATTCCGGTATTTACTGCCTTGTATGCACAGCCTGCCAACAGTCCAACTGCAATCAGCAGTGGTACAAATTTTTTCCGCAGACAGAAACGAAGCGCTGTTTCATATACCTTCAACACTTTATCCAGCAATTTTTGCGGTTTCGGCTCCGTATTACGCAACATGGTAGAACTCATCGCCGGAACTACAGTCAGCGCAATCAGAAGACTCGCCACCAGGCTATATGCAATGGTCAGTGCCAGATCCACAAACAGTTCCCGCACCATACCATTCACAAAGATAATCGGTAAAAATACACAGATGGTCGTCAATGTAGAAGATGCAATGGCACCAGCCACCTGTTTTGCTCCCATGACCGCCGCTCTCGCAGAAGATACGCCCAATCCACGCAGACGGTAAATATTTTCGATCACAACAATGGAGTTATCCACCAGCATACCGATTCCAAGAGCCAGTCCGGACAATGAGATCAGATTCAGTGTCACACCGCTGAAGTACATCAGTACGATTGCCACCAGAACACTCAGCGGAATGCTGAAAGCGACCACAATCGTCGGTTTGACGGAACGCAGAAAAATTGCCAGCACAATAATTGCCAGCACCGCACCCATGATCAGATTAGACAGTACATTATTCACGATCAGATCGATATAATCGCCCTGATCCATCAGGCTTGTAATATGCAGTCCGTCATGATCCTGTTCCAGCTGACGGATAGCTGCGCCACAGGTATCCGATACATCCGCAGTTCCCGCTGTACTGGATTTTGAAATAGAAAGAACGATTCCATCCCGTCCATTTACTTTTGCATAAGCATCTCCGGAATTATCGATCCAGGTCACATCTGCCACATCAGACACCCGGATATCTCCGATTCCATCGATATTGCATAATACCGAGGATTCCAGTTCTCCATCAGAAGCGTACTCATCACCGACTTTCAGCAGATACTGATCCTCTCCCTGATAAATATAGCCTGCCGGCATTGCAAAATTCTGCGCTGCCAGAAGTTGGGATAAGGTATCCAGACTCAGCAGTGTATCCAGATTTGCATTTTTCAGTGCCGTATCTCTTCCCTGCTCATAGGAAGACTGAGCATCCGCCAGCTGTTCTTCACTGTTGCTGAGAGCCGCCTGACCATCCGCAATCTGTGCCGCGCCGGTACTGAAACCAACCGCAGCTGAAATCTTGCCGGATTCCAGTGCTTCGTAATTATCTGTAGCTGCTTTGACCTGTTCATTCACCTGATCCGCAATCGCCTGTGCCGCCTGGATCTCAACAGCCAGATTGGCAAGTTCTGTATCAATCTGCGGTAGCCGGGTATTCACGATCTGGTCCAGTTGTTTCAGGTTATCCGTGGTCAGTGATGCTGCTGCATCCGACTGACCGATCTGTTTCATAAATGCAGTCAAAGCTTCCAGTTTCTTTGGACTTTTCAAAGCATCCGAAATATCTGCCGGATAGGCAGAAGCATCTATGCCATAACCGGATGCCATATCTCGAACAGACGCAAAGCTTTCGTTGATCTGCTCATACTGTGCCTCAATCCCGGCATCGGTATACGCTTTTTTCTCTGTTTCCAGTGCCAGTTTGGATGCCTGAAGCCCTGCTAACTGTGCATTATATGCAGACTGTGTCGCTACGGCTGCATCTACCGCTTTGCTGGTCTGCGCCAGTTCACTGGCAGTAGAACTCTGCTGATCCTGCAACGCTTTTTGTGAACTCTCCAGCTGGGATTTTGCGCTGTTCAACTGACTCTTTGCATCATCAATCTGCGCTTTTGCATCTGCCAGCTGTTCATCCACATAGCCCGCCAGCCGGTCATTCACTGCATCGATTTTTTCCTGGTTCAACCGGATTTCTACTGTTTTTTCAATCGCACCTGTGGTATTGACACTTGCTACACCATTCTGACGTTCCATCGTCGGCACAACCGTATTTTCCACAAAATCACTAAGCTCGTAGATATCTTTTCCTTCGTAATCCACGCTGGCATAAATCACCGGCATCATGTCCATGGATACTTCCATGATCATCGGTTTACCGGCACCATCCGGCAATGTGATCAGATCCAGTGCATTGGACAGTTTGACCATGGCACTATCCATGTTCGTCTCCTCTGCAAATTCCAGCATAACCGTACAGTAATTCTCATTGGAGGTACTGGTGACATTCTCCACACCATTGACTGTCCCAAGACCGGATTCCAGAGGTTCCGTCACAGTACTTTCCACCTTGTCCGGAGATGCTCCAGGATAGGTCGTTACTACTACCACATACGGCAAAGAAAATTCCGGCAGCAGATCTGTCGACATCCTGGTAAAACTTACTACCCCCAGAATCAGACAGATTACCACCGCAACGAACACTGTGTACGGTTTCTTAACACTAAATTTTGACATTTCTTTCCTTCTTTCCAGCTCTATCTTTCCGTTTTTCATGCAAAACCGTTCTGCAAAAAAATCATCACTGATTACCTGTCTTGATGAAAGATTCTCACAGAAACAGTGATCCATTCTAACAAAATATTTTACCGTAAACTCAATTTCAGCTCAACCGCTTTGCCGGAATTTATACTTTTTTTACAAAAGCCAGTTTCTATATTGCCCATGTGATCACCAGAAAGCCGACATGTTCCAAATAGCAAGCCGCAAAAATCATTCTTTTTTCAACAACAATTCCAATTTTTCAAATACATAATCTGCATACATCTGCTTAATCTCATGACGGTTCATTTCTGACACAACAGTCTCCAGTTCATATGTATGATTCTCCTTCCCCATCCGGATACAGAAATATACCTGTCCCTGTACACTGTCCGCATTGTTCGGATCCACATTCCCGGTCGTTCCGGTGATACCGATGGCAATGTCTGTGTGCAGTTTTTTCTGTGCAGTTTCTGCCATGGCATTCGCACATTCCCTGGAATACACACCATATTTTTCAATCACGTTTGCATCCACACCGTTCAGAATCTTGGTTTCATTCAGATAAGTAACGTATCCTCCCGGAAAAATCGCAGATGCACCTTCGGTGTCTGTGATCATGGATGCGATCAGACCGGAAGTACAACTCTCCATGGTGGAAATCGTTGTATGTGTGTCTATCAGTTTTTTTACAATATCATCTGCTCGTTTTCTTTCCTGCTCCATTTTTCTCTCCACATTTCCTTAAAAAATCTTTATTTATAAAAAATAGCATAGTTACATCGTATCTTTTTTCCTATGAATATGCAAGAAGCAAAAGCATGAAACCACTCCTGTGCAAGCACATCGTGGTTTCATGCTTTTGCCCCTGGCATCATGATATTTAAATGTTATACTCCGGTACCACGGTTTTCTCTTCGAAGAAATAATCAAAGATTTTCTTTTTGTAGTGGGCAAAGTCACTGCCACCACGGTCACGGTATGTTCCAAGTTCTACTTTGATGACATCTTTAATGCGTCCCGGTCTTGCAGACATAACCACAATACGGTCAGCCAGATATACTGCCTCTTCAATATCGTGTGTAACCATGAGCATGGTGTTATGAAACCGTTCCCGGATTTTCAGTAATTCTTCCTGTAACTCGATCTTGGTCAGTGCATCCAGCGCTCCGAATGGTTCATCCAGCAGCAGAACCTCCGGCTGACTCACCAACGATCTGGCAATGGCTGCACGCTGTGACATACCACCGGAAAGCTGACTAGGATATGCTTTTTTGAATTCACTCAATTTTACAAGCTCCAGATATTGATCCGAAAGTTTTGTTTTTTCTTCCTTGCTCAATCCCTTTAATCCAAGCTGTACATTTTTCTCAATGCTCATCCACGGAAACAGGCGGTGTTCCTGAAAAATCATGCCACGATCCATGCCTGGTCCGTTGACTTCTTTTCCATCCACAGTTACCAGACCCGTGTCGTTTTTTTCAAGTCCGGCAATGATTTTTAACAGGGTACTTTTTCCACAACCACTGTGACCGACAATGGCAATAAATTCACCTTCCTGAACCTCCAGGTTAATATCTTTTAATACATCCACTTTCTGTCCATCGACAGTAAAACTTTTATTTACGTTCTGAATTGATAATGTCTTTCCCATTTGTGCTTACCTGCCTTTTTCCCAAGGTGTGCATAATTTTCCAATCAGTGAAATGGCCAGATCCATGATCACACCGACGACTGCGATGGCAATGATTCCGGCAAATACAACCGGATACTGCATCAGGCTTCGTGCATCGTTGATACGAAAACCGATACCGGATGTGGCTGCGATCATCTCTGCACCGACCACTGCCATCCAGGATACACTCAGCCCCAGTTTTAATCCGACGAAAATGGACGGAAGTGCAGATGGCAGATAGATTTTTGTAAACTGCTGCCAGCAGTTCAGATGATACATTTTTCCAACTTCGATGAGCTTTGGATCCGTGCGCTCAATACCGCTGACGGTGTTGACCAGAACCGGAAAATATGCTGCCAGAAAGATAACGGCAACTTTGGATTCCTCACCGATACCAAACCAGATGATCAGAATCGGAACCCATGCGATCATCGGAATCTGACGGATTGCGGTAAATGTCAGCATAAAAAAGCGGTTTGCAAATTTATTCATTCCCATGAGCACGCCAAGCAGGATACCTACCACCACTGCCAGTGCATATCCTTTTGCAATACGGCTCAAACTGATTCCAATATCTCCTGCCAGTGTACCGTTTCCAAGCTGCTCTTTTAAAGTTTCAAGAACGGTACTGATCTTGGGCAGGATCAGTGTGGACATTGCTCCGGTGGATGTGGCAAAATGCCACGCCAGCACAATGATAACCGGCAATATGATCATGTTGATGAAGATCAGCAGTTTTTGTATAAATACGTTATTTCCTTTGTACATGCTCACGTAGCCTCCTTACTGTGCGCTTTCCTGATACTCCTGCACTGCTTTTTCCAGATAGGAGGAATCAATCCAGGAATCAAAATCTACCTGATTGGTAATGATACCATTGTCAAGTTCAAACTGTTCAATGTTTTTCAAAGAAGATACATAGCGATCATCCAGACTGATGGAATAACCAAGCTGTACATCAGATACTGCTACGGATTTCACCTGCTCTAAGGTTCTTCCGCTCTTCTCGGCAGACAGCTCATAAAATGCCTCCGGATCGGATATGATATCATTGGATGCTTTCAGCATTGCTTTGATGATTGCTACCGTCACATCCGAATTTGCACTGATATAATCACTTCTTCCAGTCAGGACATTTGGCTCATAGAACGTATCCGGATCTGCCTCTACACCTTTATGTAAAATGGTTGCTTTTCCCTGTTCCACCAGGCTGTCTGCCTGTCCGTATGTAACCACTGCCGCATCTACTGCTCCGGTAGAAAGACTGGACAATCCTTCCGGGATCGTGCTGTTGACAAGCTGTACGTCATCGGCAGTCAGCCCTGCTTCCTGCAACACTTTTAAAACATACATCTGCGGTGTTGCGCCACGCTGATAGGAAATGGTTTTTCCCTTTAAATCCTGCAAGGATGTGATACCGGAATCTGTGCTGACTGCCAGCTGCCATACCGAACCAAAGCTTGTCACGGTCAGCAGCTTCGTATCAATGCCGTTTGATTTTGCCATGATACCTGCAAACCCCGCATAATATGCGTAATCCAGATCTCCGGATACTAACGCCTCATGAATCGCCGGTGCTGCTCCTGTAAACGGAATCAGGTCTGCATCGTAACCCAGTGGATTCAGATATTCATCCAGATATCCTTTTTCCTCTGCCACTGCCAGTACACCTTCTGCCCACTGATAGCCGGCACTTGGAAAACCAATGTTGACTACTTGATAACCGTCTTTTTTTGTCTCTGCTTTCGCACTTCCATCAGATGATGTGCCACTGTTTCCGCAACCGCTGACCACCAGACCTAATGTAAGAACGATACCTAAAACTGCTGCAGTAATTTTTTTGCTTCTCATTTTTCTTCACTCCCTTTCCACGGAATTCTACTTTTTCAACTCTTCTTTGCTCTGCAGGCAGATTTCTTTCGACACCTGTCTGCATTGCTTCTCTATTGTTTCTACCTTATTTCTTTCTTCGTAAAACAGGTAACGCTCCTATTTCTTGATCAGACCGCTTTTCTTTACGGTTGCGACGCAGAAGTTTATTTCCTCGTCCTCATCCTCGGACGCTCCACCGCCTGTCATCAGACGGGCATTCGGATCTACACCAGCAATGGTTGTCACTTTTCCAAGTCCGTTTCCTACCAAGGATCCCGGTACACGGAAGGTTTCTACATCGATTGGCTCCACGGAAATTTCTTCCGGTTTTTTCACCTGTGGAATCCACTCATACGGTACACGGTAAGCGCGATATACCATGTTGTTGGTGAACTGACCGAGAATGGTATTGAAATACGGATTGATGTACTCCCATACGATCTCGTGATCCGGTGTTACCTCGATCAGGCGTCCGTCAGATCCCTCTGTGATCAGTGTATTTCCGTTTGGCAGTCTCTGTGCACTACTGATATAAGAGCTATAAAATTTGGATGCATCTGTGAATAACAGGTTGCCTGCTTCCAATGGTGTGTACTGCCAGGTGATCTCCAGTGTAACCGGATTGAACTGTAACACTCTGGAATAATCTCTTCTCGCGTTGTTAACACCAGTCAGTGCTCCAGGATTCGGGGTTCCGTAACCGCCTTCGCCACCGTTATCAAATACAAGCAGATCGCCTTCGCCCGGAAGTCCTTTCGGAATCATATGTAAATGATGCTGTCCGATGATCCAACCAAGTTTTTTGGTTGCTTCACTCTCGTTGAAATCCGGTCCCACACGCCATACAATATCGCCTGTCTCTTTGCTGATGATGGCAAGAATGTTGGAGTTACGTGCATCGATGATGATGTTGTCCGGATGGAAACGCTCATCTCCCTGATCGTACCATTTGTTCTCGCCTAACACAGACATGCTGTTGATGTGCATCCAGTCGCCACCGGCTTCGCCCTGCAGGCATGGATTACGGAACAGTGCATTTTTTGCTGCCTCGTCAAATCCAAGCTGTTCAAAATGATCACTCGCCCGCCAGCTCCATAAAATGTTTCCTTCCCAGTCTACCTCAATGATCTTGTCATCGATCAGCCGTTTATCGGAAATGTCATGATTGTATAAATTTTCATGTGTCAGGATCAATGTATTTCCACTGTCTGTCTTCGGCTCCCCGCCCGGATAATAATATCCGACGGTAGATCCTTCTCGCTGGAAATCATGATGCTGTCTGGCCATATAAACCGGATCTTTGTCGCCGTCCGCGATCAGCTCTGTTTTATCAAACTTCCATACAATGTTGCCGTCCCAGTCTACCTGCACCAGATCGATCTGATCCTGATATGCTTTTTTACCGGGTCTGGTTCCTGTGGTTCCCATTACATATCCGCCCGGAAGGATTTTATTCGGAAATCCGCCAAGTCCTGCCCAGAGCTGAACTTCACGGCCGTTCATGTCGATGAGAAGTGCTCCTTTTGCGGATGGAAAAACGGTGTAGCCGTTGAATGTTTTGTCTTTATCATAAATTAATGTTCCTGTTGGAAAAATACTTGGATATCCCATGATGTTGTCTCCTGTTCTTATCTGAATTCTTTTAGTAAAGCGGACATTCGCAATCCGCTTTCGCTACTTGCTCATGAACGCAGTCGCTTTGCGACCTGTCAGTGGGAGTTTTTAACTCACACTGACATAAGCATCCCCCTTACCCACCGCTTAGTGCTCTACGCACTTGAAGCGGGGGAATGCTTATTCTGCGTTCAAATCAGTTCGGTCTATAACTTCTTAATATTCTCCGCAATGATTAATTTGTGTGTAAATCCTACGGATTTTTCTCTGATTTCTCCGTCCTTAAAATACAGCAATGTCGGTACGGAACTAATCTCATATTCCTCTGCCAGAGACAGCTGATCCGGAATCAATACTTTTCCGAAGTATACTTCATTTCCTGCTTCCTCGGAAAGTTCCGTAATGCCTGCCTCCAGCTTCTTACAGTGCTTACAGGTTGCAGAATAGAATTCTACAACGGCGATGCTGTGTTCTTTTATTGCTTTGTCAAAATTTTCTCTCGTCAGTTCGTTTACCATACGGTTGTTTCCTTTCTATTTCTCCACCCTATATTCGGACTGGGTTATTTTTACTTTCTGATGATATATTGTATTGCTGAATTCGCTGCATTTGCGCCGTCTGCTGCCGCCGTGATGATCTGTCTGAGTTCTTTTGTTCTCACGTCACCT
>UMCW01040388.1_pt1 | contig 11095 bp, 8 predicted proteins | sample 1964321 | NCBI WGS metagenome assembly UMCW01 (sample SAMEA4835977, study PRJEB28245) | human gut metagenome | biome: gut microbiome; material: fecal sample | place: Denmark | collected 2008
TTTCCATTTCTTCACATCGACACAACATGGAAGTTCAAGGAAATGATTAAGTTCAGGGATGAGACAGCGAAAAAGCTTGGAATCGAGATGCTTACATACACTAACGAAGAGGGTGTAAAGCAGGGAATCAACCCATTTGACCACGGTTCAGCTTACACTGATATCATGAAGACTCAGGCTCTTAAGCAGGCACTTAACAAATACGGCTTTACAGCAGCATTTGGCGGAGGACGAAGAGACGAGGAGAAATCAAGAGCTAAGGAGAGAATTTTCTCTTTCAGAAATACAGCACAGGCATGGGACCCTAAGAACCAGCGTCCGGAAATGTGGAAGCTTTACAACACTAAGATTCACAAGGGCGAGAGCATGAGAGTTTTCCCTATCTCTAACTGGACTGAGAAGGATATCTGGCAGTACATCCAGAGAGATAAGATTGATATTGTACCTCTTTATTTTGCAGCAGAAAGACCTGTTGTATACCGTGACGGCAATATCATCATGGTTGATGATGACAGAATGAGACTTCTTCCAGGCGAAAAGCCACAGATGAAGAAGGTAAGATTCAGAACTCTTGGCTGTTATCCACTTACAGGCGGTGTTGAGTCAGACGCAGAAACTCTTGACGAGATTATCGAAGAGACTTTAAGTGCGGTTGAGTCAGAAAGAACAAGCCGTGTAATCGACCATGAGGAAGCAGGAAGCATGGAAAGAAGAAAGAAAGAGGGGTACTTCTAGAATGAAAGGTTTACTTAAATTTATTACATGCGGTAGTGTTGATGATGGAAAATCTACACTTATCGGACACATTTTATATGATTCAAAGTTATTGTATGCTGACCAGGAGAAGGCGTTAGAGCTTGATTCCAAGGTTGGAAGCCGTGAAGGTAAGATTGATTATTCACTTCTTCTTGATGGTCTTATGGCTGAGCGAGAGCAGGGAATCACTATTGATGTTGCTTACAGATATTTTACAACTGACAACAGAAGCTTTATCGTTGCTGATACTCCGGGACATGAGGAGTACACAAGAAACATGGCGGTTGGTGCTTCATTTGCAGACCTTGCAGTAATTCTTGTTGATGCAAAGCAGGGTGTGCTTATCCAGACTAAGAGACACGCAAGAATCTGTGCGCTTATGGGAATTAAGCATTTTGTATTTGCAGTTAATAAGATGGATCTTGTTGGTTACAGCGAGGAGCGTTTTAACGAGATTAATGCACAGATAGCAGAGCTTACTAAGGAACTTTCACTTGCAGATGTAGTTGTTATTCCTGTTTCTGCAACAGAGGGCGACAATGTTACAACTAAGTCTGCTAATATCCCATGGTATAAGGGCGAGGCACTTCTTCCATACCTTGAGCAGATTGATGTTGATGATACTGAGGAAGAAAAAGGCTTCTACATGCCTGTTCAGAGAGTATGCCGTCCAAATCATGAATTCCGTGGTTTCCAGGGCCAGATTGAGGCAGGAAGCGTATCTGTTGGTGACGAGATTATCACTCTTCCAACTAAGGAGCATGTTCATGTAAAGAGTATCCATGTCGGTGACAAGGAAGCCCAGACTGCTTCTATCGGACAGCCGGTTACTATCCAGTTAGACCGTGAGGTTGATGTTTCAAGAGGTTCTGTTCTTGCAGCGGGTGCTGACTTAAAGCTTGCAACTGAGATTACTGCTACTATCCTCTGGATGGACGATGATGTTCTTACTAATAACAAGAACTTTTTTGTAAAGCTTGGAACAAGACTTATTCCGGGCGTTGTTACTGAGATTGTCAATACTATTGATGTCAATACAGGCGAGGAGAAGCCAGCAACTCTTCTTAAGAAAAATGAAATTGCTGTATGCAAGATTTCTCTTGCTGATGTAATTGTTGTTGATGAATTTGACCTTCACAAGACTATGGGAGAGCTTATTCTCATAGACCGTGTTACTAATATGACTAGTGCCTGCGGTGTTGTCCGTGAAGTTAATGAGACAGCAAGCGATGTTAAGGAAGTTGACGCAGCTTTCAGAGCGGAGCTTAACAACCAGAAGCCTGTTGTTGTTGAGGCTGTTCTTTCAGACAAGATTAATGTTGATTTCTTAAAGAAGGTTGAGAAGGAGCTTCTTCTTGACAGCAAGCATGTATATCTGTATGCTCCGGCAGAGGGCGAGGATTATACAAATGTTGTTACTCACCTTGTAAATGCAGGTATTGTTGTTATTCTTGCACTTAGTAAGGCAGCTGATCTTAAGATTGACGGCGCAGAAGTGCTTGCAGGCTGGGAGTCTGAGGTTGACGCCACTACTGTGGATGTGGCTGAGTTTATTAAGAAGAATGCGTAGGCTGGGGGAAGAACGGACGCTGCACTAGAACTTACAAAGCAACGCAGGCACGCTTTCGCTGCTTGTCGCTCGCAGCGGTACTAAGCTTGTCAGGATTTGCCTCACTTTGTGAGGCTGTCCTGACGAGCTAAGTGCCGGCGGCTCCAAAGCACCTGTGTTGCTTTATAAGTTTAGTGCTGCTGGGGTTCTTTCCCGCTGCGTGGGGTTACTTCAGGGTTGGAAGTGTTGGCAGACGTGAGGTAAAGGGCGCTTCGCTGCTTTACCTTGGGTTTGGCAAAGCTTGCTTCGCTGCTTTGCTTGGTTTTGGAATATATTTTGTAGGAGTTAGGCTATAATTATGAATACACATTTTTTTAAAAAGTTAATATGTTTAGGTATGATTTTCAGCCTGACTTTTATTGGACTTTCTGGCTGTGGGCAGAAGAAGACGGAACTTGTTAATGTTTCTTATGATGCCACAAGAGAGTTTTATAAGGAGTATAACAGGCTTTTTGAGGATTACTGGTATGGCAGGACTGGCGAGAAGGTTGAGGTTATCCAGTCTCATGGCGGTTCTGGAAAGCAGGCGCTAGAGGTTGCTAACGGTCTTGGAGCTGATGTTGTCACGCTTGCTCTTGAGGGCGATGTGAATGTTATAAGAGACGAAGGGCTGATTGATGATGGGTATATCAATGATTATTCTGATGACAGCTCGCCTTACACTTCTACGATTGTCTTTCTTGTAAGAAAGGGCAATCCTAAGAATATTAAGGACTGGGATGATCTTCTTAATGATGGGGTTAAGGTTATTACCCCTAATCCTAAGACTTCCGGAGGAGCCAGATGGAATTTCCTTGCAGCATGGTATTATTTTAAGAAGCAGGGACAGACTGAGGAACAGGTTCAGGCAAGTGTTACCAAGCTTTACAAGAATGTGGCAGTGCTTGATTCAGGTGCAAGAGGTTCTTCTACAACATTTGCAGAGAACGGACAGGGGGATGTTCTGATTGCATGGGAAAATGAAGCATTTTTCGCATTACAGGAATATCCGGGTGAGTATGAGATTGTTGTTCCATCTGCATCTGTATTGTGCCAGCCAACGGTTGCGAAGGTTGACGAGGTCACACAGATGAATGGAACTGCGGAACTGGCAGACGCCTATCTTTCTTTCCTGTACACTGATGACGCACAAAGGCTTGAGGCGCAGAATTTCTACCGCCCTGTAAACAAAGATATCCAGAAGGAATACGAGGCTTCCAGCGATTCAAGGAACATTAAGGAAATCCCTTCCGATGGTAAATGGATTGTCAAAGACATTGATATGGCGGATATCGGATATTTTGGCGGCTGGGAAGCGGCTACACAGAAGTTTTTCTCTGATGGCGGAATATTTGATAAGATATATGATTAATTAAAATGTTTTGTTGAATATGCTGCGCGAATCTGACTATGCACAGGTATATGAAGCCTACTAATATAGAGCAAGTTGTTGGTTTAGTAGGTTTCTGCGGAGAATATTATAAGTTGTTTAAGTGAGAAGACCTACTAATCAATCAGGGAAGATATGATTAGTAGGTCTTTCACTCGCAAATTGCTTACAGTTCTTAGTAAAATGTGGGAAAAGACCTACGAAAATATGTTAATTTAACAATATAGTAGGTCGCAAGCCGGAAAGTATATGAATAAACTACGGAAATGACCTACTATATTGAGTGTATAATGGCTTTTAGTGGGTTTTGTCCTCCGTCAGCAGCCTCTTATAAGAACAGTCAATGCCGAGCGCACCAAGCGGAGCAGTAACTATGATTGCAAGCACAGCTACGGAAAGCACTATCTGTCCGCAGGCAAGTCCGGCGGCTAAAGGAACTGAGCCGATGGCTGCCTGAACGGTTGCTTTAGGAAGATAGGCAATTACACAGAAAAGCCGTTCCTTCCATGTAAGGTTTGTTTTTACGGTGCAGAGAAGCACTCCGGCAGCTCTGAAAACAAGTGCTGTAAGAATCATAAGCAAGGCTGGAAGTCCGGCTTTCAGTGTGTAGCGGATATCGACAGCCGCGCCGACAAGCACGAACAATATTACTTCAGCAGCGAGCCACAGCTTGCCAAATTTTTCGGACAAACGGGCTGATACGGCGGGAACACATTTAAACTTAAGCGTACATGCCATAGCGACAACAGCAAGAAGGCCTGAAACAGACACTTTGCCCTCAATTGCAATAAGAAGGAAAGAGAAGCCAAGTACTATGATAACCTTCATGCTGTTTCTTACGGTATGTTTGCGGGCGTATGATGTTTCAAAGAACAGGTACAGCCACAGACCGGTCACTATGCCAAGTATTATGCCGAGTATAATAGACACAGGAATATTTACGAAATCCATAACATTTGCCTTGCCACCCTGTGCCACATTTAAAAATGTTGTGAATAACACTATTACAAATATGTCATCGCACGAAGCACCAGACAGTATCATCTGCGGAATCGCTTTGTCAGTTCCGTAGTGTTTCTCAATGAGCATTACCATTCGTGGAACGACAACCGCAGGAGAAACAGCGGCGAGAACCGCGCCCATCACGGCAGCTTCGGCGTGATTAATTCCAAGAATTACAGGGGCAAGCAGAATATAACCGATGATTTCGCAGGAAGCCGGAACGAAGGACATGAGAATTGCACTTCGTCCGGCTTTTTTCAGGTCTTTTAAGTCAAGCGACAGACCGGCTTTGATAAGAATAATGATAAGAGCCATTTTTCGCAGATCAGCCGATATTGAAAGGATTGATGGGTCAAGGAAATCAAGGACATATGGTCCAAGAACAATACCAGTAACAAGCATACCGATGATTCTTGGCAGTTTCAACTTCTGGCAGATTGCGCCCATGACGAGCCCAACCAGAAAGATAAGTGATAAAGATGTCAGCATAATAAGCCTCCTTAAAAATATAGAAAATGCATTTATGAACGCAAAAAAAGCTGATGCTTCCTGCGACATAAAATCGTAGAAGTCATCAGCTTGAATAAGCAGTTTAGGTTTCCCAAGGGAGTACTTCATTCCCTTTGATATTTATAATACTTTGGGGCAGGATTGTCAAATGTAAATGAGGAAATATATAATATTTAAAGAAAAATATATAATTTCCGAAAATTAAAATAATATTTCCTGAAAATGCCTTGATATTTCCGAAAAATTGCGTAATATATAATATAGATGTATATAAATGTTGTGAATTAAGTAAAAGGCGGTGTGGAATCTGTGTACATGACACGGATTTCAGTATGTGCAGTAATGCACAGAAAAGAGGGGCTTTATGGATATTAGATATATTAAGGTGAAGGAATTATCCGCAAGATGGGGCGTGACGCCGAGAAGAATTAACCAGTTGTGTACAGAGGGAAAGCTGCCGGGAGCTTATAAGGAAGGCAAGTTCTGGATGATACCTGACGATGTGGACAGACCGGATTGTTTAAGGGAGAATAGGAATCTTTATGTCAGGGAAGACAGCGTTGTATACAACAGGAAGCGTCCCTGCCCGGTTGGAATAACATCTTATAAAGAAGTGTCGAATGAATGTTATTATGTAGACAAAACATTGCTTATCAGGGACATTATAGATAATCACAGTAAGGTGTATTTATTTACAAGACCGAGAAGATTCGGAAAGACACTTACTATGGACATGGTTCGCACATTTTTTGAAAAGACTGATACGGACACATCAATATATTTTAAAGATAAATATATATGGCGCGCGGGTGCAGCATATAAGGGGAAGCAGGGGCAGTACCCGGTGATTTTTCTTACATTTAAAGACGCCCACCAGTCAACATGGCAGGACATGTACGCAAGTCTCTGCTTTACATTAAGGAATGAATTTTTGCGACATATTGAACTGACGACAAGCGCCAGATTAAGTGACTATGATAAGAAGTATCTTAAGTCAATACTTGATGATGAGGCAACGATAATAGATTATCAGTTTGCACTGGGGAAGCTGTCGGCAATGCTTTCAAAGCATTATGGCAGGAATGTAATCGTGATAATTGACGAGTACGATACGCCAATCCAGCAAGGACATATATTTGGATACTATGATGAAGTGATTGGCTTTATGAGAAATCTTTTGTCGGCCGTCTTAAAGGACAATCCAAGTCTGGAACTGGGGATTCTCACGGGAATTCTCCGCATAGCTAAGGAAAGCCTGTTCAGCGGGCTTAACAATCTTGTGGTTAATACAATTCTTGATGATGAATATTCGCAATATTTTGGATTTACGGAAGAGGAAGTTTCTGCTATGGCGCAGTACTACGGCGTGTCTGACCGGCTGGGTGAGATTAAGGAATGGTATGATGGCTATATGTTTGGCAGAACCGGAATATATAATCCGTGGTCGGTTATTAATTACTTCAATAACAAATGTGTTCCCAAAGCCTTCTGGTCAAGAACAAGTGGCAATGAGATAATCGGCGAGCTGTTTAATAGTGCTGATACCACATTTGCAGACAACTTATTAAGATTGCTGCAGGGCAGTACTGTTCAGGCAATTGTTGACACAGATATCATATATCCTGAGATTAATGGAGACATTGATACAATATACAGCTTCCTTCTGGTTGCCGGATATCTGCGTGTGTCAGAGCATATTGGCTCTCTGTACGACAATCCGATATGCGCGCTGTCGATACCTAATTATGAGATAAAGAGCGTGTTCCAGAAGGAGATTATTGACAGATATAACGGCATATTTACAGGTGCGCTGCTAAGAAACTTTGCGGAATCAATCCGTACGGGAAATGCACATTTATTAACAGAAACCTTGCAGCAGTATCTTTTGCAGTCTGCAAGCGTGTTTGATACGGCACATGAGGATTTCTATCATGGGGTGGTATTTGGAATGCTTGCGGTATTGTCAGACAATTATTATATCTCGTCTAACAGGGAGTCAGGTGAGGGACGATTTGACATAGAGCTGCAACCGAAGAGCCGTGGCGGACACGGATATATCATAGAATTCAAAGCATGTAAGGAAGCTGAGCTTGAGAAGATGGCTGGCAGTGCAGTCAGACAGATTCAGCAGAAAAGTTACACAGCCAATCTTGAAAAGCATGGCGTGTCTGGGATTGGCATGTTCGGAGTTGCATTCAGTGGTAAGAAAGTGAGTGTGGCGTATGAGGAGCATGATGTGAAGAAGCGCAAGTCACGCGAATAGAAGAATTGCAGAAAAAAGGACGGTAAGAAGTTAATTCTTATCGTCCTTTTTGTCACGGATTATTTATCCTTAATTGCATTATACAGATTAACAATCTCGCCATCTTTCTTGGAATTCAAGAACACAGTCTGGTCAGCAGTTTTTATCATAAGTACAGGAGACACATCATTAAAAATGTAGAGATTACATTTGCCATAAGTATTTCCTTTGAATTTGCCGACAAGGTAACTGTCGGTTGCGCCGCCGTTATATCTGAAAAAATGGTCATCAGGCAGTGAATCCATCAGAGTAATTTCGGTAATGTCGTCAATGTTAATTCTGCTTGAGTAACCGCATGAAGATACATTTACAGTGCTATCAGTAGTCCTGATGTCGATAGTAACATGAATGTATGGAATTAATACAATAGTTGTCCATATTAGTAATCCAAGAATAACAGCCGTTATGCTTCCGGTGAATATCTTAGCACCTGTGCGGGCGTAGTTAAGCGAGTAGTTGGTCGAACACAGCCTGTCGGGTACGAAAAGGTGCGGGTCATTAGGATTGTAGTAAAATCCGGTCTTCCAGTAGTCATCATCATCAACAAATACTGGCTGTGTGTCAGCCTTAAGCATTTCATTCTTTCTGTTGCGTGCAAGAATAAGAATGACAGTGAGCGTGCAGCCGCTTAACAACTGCAGAATAATGTACATCCAGAAACTTAAATCTCCAACAGTATCCTGAATAATACACATTAAGACAAATGTTATCCATGCCACGAAGTTAAGAAGTGACATTACAAGCATTGCTGAAGCAATGTATTTCTTCATAGTCATATTAACAATGTTGTTAATGTCCGAATTAAGGCTGTATGCCTGATTCTGTCGTCTGTTCATATAAATGTGGAACACAAACCCGAATACAGAAACTATGACAGTACATATTGCAAATACAATAATCATTGAAAAATATGCTCTGTCCGTCCATGAATAGAATGGAATCAAAGCCAGCAGTTCTGCTGCAATTATGATGATGTGGTATCTAAAGCTGATTGGAGTTGCATCTGCATTTGCACAAGCACGCGTATCTATAAAGACCTTCTGTTTCTGGGATTCCACAAACCAGCCATTCTGTACCTTTAACAGATACATTTTCCGATGCGCTGAAAGCTGGATATACATAATTCCGAAAACGAACACGAGAATCCAGATTGTATACATAATAACGAAAATGATTATGTTCACAAAATTAAGAAAGCATATGGCTATTGAGAGTACTGCATTGATATTCTGAAAATATTTCATGCTTTTCTTAAAGTGTGTCATAAGTCGGGTGACATCGTCATCGTTAACATGGTCGCCTGGAATGTGGACTCCGATAAGCATTCCATTGTTGTATCGGTAGTTGGATTCATATGCAAATCTCATGATCAGGACTGTGAACATGTTGCATACGAAGAATAGCATAAACATTGCGATTTTCATAAGGAAACCTCCTTGTATAGTGGGACTGTGTGTGTTAATGCATGTGTGAATACAGGTATATTACATTGTGCAGGGATTCATCTTGGAATAAATATTTTCGCACATTTTTAAGAATTCTTCTTTATCCATTCCAGTAATGCTTGCTTCTGCTGACAGCAGCTCAAGTTCTGATTCAAGCTTTTCCCTGAATTCAATATCCATATTAATATTCTCGGCGACAAATGCACCAAGCCTTCTGTCGGTTTTAATAAAACCTTCAGCTTTAAGAATCTGGTAGGTTTTATTGACGGTCATTGTATTAACGCCTGCGTCAAAAGCAAGCTGTCTGACGGTCGGCAGTTTCTCACCAGCCTTGAGTTCTCCCTTGCCGATTCCTTTAACAATCTGATTTCTTAACTGTACATATATGGGTGTGTCGCTCGCAAAATCAAGTTCTATAACCATGTGAAGCTCCTTTCTGTAAAGAGAGGTGATTTATGTTTTACTTGTATTATATACAGTAATACAGATAAGACAAGAAGTCAAGAGAACAGGGTGAGGATAATTATAGGCATGAGATAATATTTGGAAAATGCCTACACAATTATGGTAATTATGTAGATTAGTAGGTCTGTTGAGGAGAATGCGAAGTGGTAAAAGAGAATATTGACAGAGAAAGACCTACGCAGGGAGGGAAAATTGGCAGGATAGTAGGTCTTTCGAGAGGGATGAGATGGAATAAAAGAGAAACTAGAAGGAAAAAGACCTACACAAGGAAGGGAAAATGGCAGGATAGTAGGTCTTTTGAGAGGGATGAGAAGGAATAAAAGAGAAACTAGGAGGAAAAAGACCTACGCAAGCTAAGAAAACAAGATGTTTAGTAGGTTTACGGAGAAAAAAGCGTTCCGAAGAAAAGAGGCATCAGGAAAACAACCAGAAATCCTATAAACACTATTGACATATAAACCTAGTAGGTATATAATCTGCAACATAGTAACATATAAAATTAGTAGGAATTAAAAATCAACAAACATTTCAAGGATGGCGGAGTGTTCGACAAGATATATGAGAAGAAGTGATTAAGGGAAGGGGAAACGACAGAATGAAAGAGAAGAAAAGAAAGAAAAAAAGAGTAATACCGGGCTTTGGTCTTTCATTTGGAATAACAATTGCAATGTTAGGATTCATTGTTGTTATCCCTTTATGTACCCTTGTGATATTCTCGGCAAAGCTGTCGTTTACGGAATTCATAACGACAGTTACAAGACCGAGGGTGCTTTCAAGCTACAGAGTAAGTCTTGAGACTGCGTTAATCGCGGCACTTATAGACGCAGTTATGGGAACAATTCTTGCATGGGTTCTTGTAAGATACAACTTTCCGGGTAAGCAGATTATGAATGGAATAATTGAACTTCCATTTGCACTGCCGACAGCTGTTGCGGGTATAGCACTTACACATCTGACAACAACTAATGGCTGGCTTGGAGCATTTTTTGGCAAATTTGGAATCCGGATTGCATATACAAGGCTGGGAATTATATTCGCACTTATATTCGTTGGAATACCATTCGTAGTGAGGGCTGTCCAGCCGGTGCTGGAAAAGGTGGATATCCAGTACGAGGAGGCAGCCAACATGCTTGGAGCAACCAACAGGCAGACAGTATTCAGGGTAATACTTCCAGAGATACTTCCAGCACTCATCGGCGGATTCACAATGTCATTCGCAAGAGGACTTGGCGAATATGGCAGTGTCGTATTTATAGCAGGAAATACACCATATGAGACAGAGATAGCACCGCTTATGATTATGTCAAAATTACAGGAATATGATTATGCAAGTGCAACATCAATAGCGCTTGTAATGCTTTTCATCGCATTTATTATTCTTTTTATAAATGCAGTGTTACAGAGCAGGACATCGAAGATTGTAAGTGGAATTTCATAGAAAGGGGTTAGTGTATGAACATTAGAAAAGATTCAAGTCCGTTAAAATGGATTCTAATAGGTATAAGTGTGTTGTTTTTATTTGTGATGCTTATTCTGCCCCTCAGTTATGTAATGTACACAGCATTTTCTAAGGGCATAAAGGTATTTCTGGCAGCAGTTACCGACAAATATGCGCTTCATTCAATTAAGCTGACAAT
>UMCW01059525.1_pt1 | contig 11044 bp, 11 predicted proteins | sample 1964321 | NCBI WGS metagenome assembly UMCW01 (sample SAMEA4835977, study PRJEB28245) | human gut metagenome | biome: gut microbiome; material: fecal sample | place: Denmark | collected 2008
AGACGGAGGGCGAGGCAATCCTGCACTGCTATCCGCCGTATTTTCAGGACTGTCCGGAGACAGCGCCTGCTCCGGTGATGGGATAACGCCATCACAGAATCAAACAAAAAGCACGCAGCCTCCGGAATTAAACCGGAAGTTGCGTGCTTTTTTACGTATGGCAAGTAACCAAATGAATGATACAATGCACCCTAAATTTTCAGAGGTACAAAAGGGTGCAAGCTGCACCCTTTTAGATTATATTAAAATAATATTACTATATCAAAGCCATTTGTTTTTGACAATACAAGCAGTACGTTTGTTCCAAAGTTTCTTTCAATCTTTCAGGTATTATATTGCAACAATATGGAGCGAGCACTGTAAAACATTGTTGTGGCGTTACAGCACACGTTGGTGAAATTTTCTTTTTGCCGCCTAAAGAGGGTGCGAAGAAATCCGCATTCATTCGCATATACTCACCTAATTGTGCCATAAAATAAACTGCCCATTTTCCTCTAACTGAATAATGTTCATTATAACGCATAAATTTTTGAATTTGATCTAATATGTCTTTTTCATCTTCAGCTGTAAGTTGCCATTTTTCATATATGTCATTAACTTCACCTATCTGATAAATCACGCAATCATTTTCTATATTAAAAGATAAATATCTACTCAGTTTATATTTATCAAGAACAACTGATTTATCATGTTTCTTTGCAATCACCGCTTTAGCCATAATAGACATCATTGCCATGTTAAACTCAGCATTAAGGTTCTTATAAACTAATACCATTGAATCAATTTCTGCTTTACTAGCACGTGCAAATCCCTCAAACTTTAACAACCAATGTCTAAAAGTTTGCTCGTTTGCCACGTAATTTTCTACTGAATATCCATCAGTTACAAAAACATTCTTACCATAGTTAGAATTTTCATTTAGCCAAAATGATAAATCTCTATCAACAAAGAATACAATTTGTCTTTCATCAAATCTTTCCCAATCAAATTCACGATGTAATTTCAAAACATTATTTTTACATCCAGCAACAATTTCTTCCAACTCGCAATCAGTGTCAATATAATCATTTAAAAAATGACTATAAAAGCTTGAATCTTCGTCACCCTCATAAAATGCAAATACTTGTTTTTTCTTTGGATCGTATCTATGTAAAAATTCAAGATAAACAGGGGCATCAGATTCTAAACTTTCATTTAATATTTGTAATATGGACATCTGTGTACTCCTTTTTGTTTTACATAATGAATTCTTCAAGTGCATGAGCATATCTCTTCAATTCATTATCAAACACAAAGGGAGAATGTGTTACAGAGATAACACCTGCACATTGTTGTCCTTTTGAAATATCTAATAAAAACTTTCTTTGCCATGGAACAGAAAGTGATAGTTCAGGTTCATCAATTAAAACAAGCGATTTTGACAATGGAGAGAGGCATAAATAACTGAAAATGGAAACAACTTGTTTTTCACCTGAGGACAAATGCTCTAAATCAATTTCCCTTATTTTATCCCCATCTTTAACACAGATGCTGTAAGTATATTCTTTTTCATTATATACAAACTGCTTATTGCCCAAGTAAGCATTACATGCGTCAAAAAAACCTAAAATTGTTTTCTCATCATTTTTGAGTTGTTTATATCTTTCATGCAAAAGTGAATAAAAATAATATACAATCTGTTCATACGACTGTTGTTTAGGTGCCGTTGTAGAATTCATTTTTATCAATTTTTCTTTTATCTGCTCACTTTCTTTAGGTGAAAGGACATCTTCATTAATGCTTCCAAACACTTTTTCAATCTCTTCATTCGAAAGAATTTCTTTAACATATACTGCTTTATCGCTAGCTCTGCTTAAAATTCCCTTAAAACATTGATAATTTAAGCGCGAAGCACTAATATTAGCTTTACGGCGAATCTCATCCAAACTCAAGTGAATAAAATATTCTACATCATCCATACCAGTCTTAGCAATTTCAATAGAATCCTCCCATACCTCCCTACCATATCTCTTATAACTATATCCATCACGCATACGAGGATAATCACGTTCATTTACATAGCCAATTCGTTTTTCAACTCTTCTGTATGTAGGCAAATATATCACATTGCATCCTAATTTTTCTTTGATAGCCTGACTATATTCTACAAGATATTTTTTTTCAACTGAATCAACCTTTTCCTTAATTCGACAATAAATCTCACGGTCAGAATAGCCATATTCATCTAATGTATCTATAATTTGATCATATGAAATATTATGTCCAGAGATATGCGACCTTTCGATAAGCGTTCGCCTAACTATTGGCGGTAATTCTTGTATAATATCTGAATTCGAGTTAATAAAGAGTTCCTTAGCACTCTGTATTCTCATTTTCTTAATGATAATAGGATTATTACAAGCACCAAACCATAATTCGATACACACAAAATCCTCTACAGAAAGCAAAGCCCATTTGCAAGCTAATGTTTCATATATGATTCTGAGAATAGTCGTTTTTCCACTGCCATTCTCACCTACCATTATAAGTCTATTGTTTTCAAATCGTAAATCCACATCTTTTTCTCCCCATAAGCCATGTATATAAAATCTATTTAATTGACCCGACATTTTTCTTTTTCCTCCAAACAATATATGATTTATTGATTTTATGTATTTAAGTGCATCTTAAATAGCAATCTCAAGCATGGATAGATTTCTTTGTCTTTTTTGTTGGTGTTTTGTCTATACAGCAAATTGCAACCCCATTATCCGGCATAAGCCAATTATCAAAGGTAACCGAAATAGTATTATCATAAATACTATTTGAAGAATTTGAAGCACTATCAAAAAAACCAAATGCATGTGCTACAACTTTATATTCGCTAGGTGCAGTGCAATTCAAAATATATTTTCTGCATGGTACAGGAACACGAAAACTCATTGGATCATCCATCTTAGTTACAATAGACTTGTACTCAATTCTAATTATGGTATCATTATCAGATGTTAAAATAATATCATTTTTTAACTTTACAATACAAGTAGAAGAATAACCACACTTATCAAGAAGTTGATTAGATGTAATTTGTTCTTCAACCACTATATTATCCATGGGCTGTACGATGCCGTTTATCGAAATAGATACAATTTGAAACGGAATTTGAGATTTTGGAGTGCCATGTATATTTTCATTAGGACTTAAACTATATCGACAAACATAGAAATTCTTGATTTTCACAGTTTCTGTATAAGAACGAATTTTCATTGTTCTAACAATGGTTTTTTCTAAAGAACTTCCAATAGAATAGTAACTTACATTATAATTACATTCTTCATAATAGTAATTATGAGAGAAACTGTTTAATTTTTCTCTAAACAAACCATAAAGTTCTTGCATTATAGGAAATCTACCATAATATTCTTCTTCAAGATTTTCAATTATTTTCCTTTTATTTTCATCTGTCAAATTAGAATAAAATTCAGGAGAAGCAAAAATATCATTTGCTATTAATTCAGTATAAGTTGCATTTTTCTGATTAATTTCTATAAGAAGAGCTGTTAATAAAGTTGTACCAATAATTGAAATTACAACTAAAAGAAAGTCTTTTGCTACATTTAAAACAACAATTAGCTCACTGCTAAACAAAGAATCGGAAACACTACCAAATTGAATAAGTATTAATATTATTATATAGCAGATTAGGAATAGACCCAAACCTACCGATAATAATAAAGTTGCGGTCTTTGATTTTTTGTATTTTTTTATTACTAGAATTTTTTTGTCTTTTTTCATAGTATAATCACACCAATGTCACCATCATTATTCAGTTCGTAAAGAAAAATAGCCATCAAATTGTGTTTTCCGCTTATTCAATACAAACTCATAATTATTATAGCACATTCTATAGAATTTGTAAAGTTAAAATCCAAAAAAATGCTATTGTGCCTATATAAAGAAACACAACATGTCTGAACAATTCTATATGAAACCGGAGATTTTGATGCTGAACCATTAATTATCAACATTGATCATCTTACAAAATTTACTAAAATTATCGCACTGAACTTTGGAAAGGAACGCAAATGCAAGTAACTTTAATGAGCATTCCAGCCGGCGGAAATATCGGACTGGAGGTTCATCCACATACAGATCAATTTATTTGCATTGAAAATGGCTGTGCACTTGCAATTATGGGTAAAAGCAAAGATTCTCTGTGTATCCGGAAAAAAATCAATAGCAACTATGCTGTTATTATCCCGACTGGCACATGGCACAACATCATCAATACTGGTAACACACCGTTAAAACTGTACTCCATTTATGCACAGCCGCAACATCCATTTGGAACAGTACACGAAACGAAAAAATCTGCAGAATCTGCGGAGAATGAATAGATACAATAAAGGCACCCTACAACAACGCAGAGTGCCTAATTTATCATCTTATGCTACGCTTCAACCTCCGTCCCGTCCCGGAACGTAAAAACAAATCTCCAATCCTGAAATACCGTTACACGTTCCACCAATGCAATCCATAATTTCTCGTCGAACTCTGTCAACAGTTCTTTTCGCTGTGCAAGCTCCGACATAAATCCACCAATCAAATCACGCTTGGCAAGACGCTCCTCCTTCTGTTTCTGCAAGGATATAGCCTTTGCTTTTGCCTTTTCATATCGTTCCACCAGTGCATTGTAATGGGCGTTATATTCCTCCTGATTCTGCACTGTCATACTGTTTTCCATGATATATTTCCGAGTCAGTTCCGCAACAATCTCCATCTCCTGTGTGATTGCTTTCCACTTTTCATCTAACTCAGAACAATCTGTCAGCAGTTCCTGCATCATCCGGCAGTTTTCCAGATTTTCAGAACGAATTGCAAACAGCTGATTGCAGGCAGAAAGGAACTTTTCTTTGATCATATCCTCATATAAGTGGGGTGTATTACACTGGCACATACCATCAAATTTATGATTGCACCGCCAAATCATACGGCGATATTTTGAAGTGGAGTGCCATACTTTTGAACCATAAAAGTTTCCGCAGTCACCGCAGATAATTCTCGCCGCAAAAATACTCTTGCTGTTGTGCTGCTTTCCCAGTGCTTTTCTGCGCAGGAATTCTGCCTGCACCAGTTCGAATTCATCCGGCGGAATAATTGCTTCGTGGCTGTGTTCCACATAATATTGCGGAACTTCACCTTCATTTATCTTGGTTTTCTTTGTGAGAAAATCCACAGTAAATTTCTTCTGGAGCAATGCTGCACCCTTGTACTTCTCATTGGTCAGAATGCTTTCAATGGTGGATGACTGCCACTTTTCCTTTCCCGCAGGAGTGGGGATTTTCTTATCAGTCAGCGTTTTGGCAATTTTGCAAGGTGTCATACCTTCCATGAAACTGCGGTAAATCAGACGTACAATTTCAGCTTCCTCTGGTACAACCTCCGGCAAACCGTTCTCTCCCCTTTTATAGCCCAGGAATCTCTTATACGGCAGACTGACTTTACCATCAGCAAATCGCTTTCGCTGTCCCCATGTAACATTTTCAGAGATAGAACGGGATTCCTCCTGTGCCAGAGAGGACATGATTGTAATGAGAAGTTCACCCTTACTGTCCAGTGTATAAATGTTCTCCTTTTGAAAATAGACTTCTATGCCTTTTTCTTTGAGCTTTCGCACAGTCGTAAGAGAATCCACCGTATTTCTGGCAAATCTACTCACGCTTTTGGTAACAATCAGATCAATTTTTCCGTCCAGAGCGTCAGTGATCATCCGATTAAAGCCATCACGATGCCGGGTATTTGTGGCGCTGATCCCCTCATCCGTATACATTCCTGCAAATTCCCATGCCGGATTTTCCTGTATGTAATGGGTGTAGTAATCCACCTGTGCTTCATAGCTGGTGAGTTGCTCCTCACTGTCTGTGGAAACTCTCGCATACGCCGCAACCCTGCGCTTTCGGGCACTGGTTTTCGGCAGATGAGTTGCTATGTTAATAGTAGGCGGAATCACTCTTACGGCTCTTTCGGACATCTTTTTCTCCTCCTTGCATTTAACCCGGCTTGTATTCGCATTTCATCTGTCCAGCTTTCTGAACGGGAACGATCCTGCCAGCACTCTGTGACTTTATGACCATCACAAAAAATAAAAGTCAGCATATTCGGTTCCAGAACAAGAATCCTTTCTATGCGCTGTGCAAAAATATCCGCATCGAATTTCTGTAAGTCCAGAACCTTGCAGCAAACAGAATACAGCGTATTTTCAGGAATCTGCTTTGCGGTAGGGCAATATCTTTTCCCTTTGGTGTTATACGTTGCACAAATCCAGACAATTCCCGCAGCAGTTGTCTTTCTGTGATAATGTTTACCGCAGCATCCGCACTGAATTTTACTTGTAAATGGATAAACCGCAGTCGTATGATTTGACGGAGCAAATAATCTCCTCTGTTCCAACAATCGCCTTTGCACAACATCAAAGACAGCTTTTTCAATAATTGCAGGATGAGAGTTATCCACAACATATTTCCGCAGTTGTCCCATATTTGTCATTTTCCGCTTGGTAATGTGATTCTCAGAATAGAATTTCTGCAAAATCATTATGCCTGCATATTTCTCATTCCGCAGAATACGGAATACACTTTCCGGGCTCCACTGATTGCCGTTTCGGGTTGGAATTCCCTGTTCATTCAGCTTATTGGCAATTGCTTGTTTTCCCATACCAGAGAGATAATCTGCAAAAATCATCCTGACAGTTTCCGCCTCCTCTGGTACAATTTCCAGACTGCCGTCCTTGGTACGCCTGTAACCCAGTATGACGATTCCGCCGATTTTACCTTGTTCAAAATCTCTGCGAATCTGCCATTTCTTATTTTCGCTGGCAGACAGACTTTCCTCCTGTGCATAGCTTGCAAGAATCGTCAGCATCAATTCACCGTCTGCACTCATGGTATGGATATTCTGCTCTTCAAAACAAACATCCACGCCCATACCCTTCAATTCTCTGACTGTTTCCAGAAGCGTCACTGTATTTCTGGCAAACCTGGAAATTGATTTTGTCAGAATCAAATCCAACTTTCCGGCACGGCATTCTGCAAGCATTTTCTGAAAGTTTTCACGATTTCCTTTTGTTCCGGTCAGTGCCTCATCAGCATATACGCCGCAGTAAAGCCAACCGTGATGATTCTGTATCAATTCACTGTAATAGCTGACCTGCGCAGACAAGGAATGCAGCATGGCGTCTTTGCCGTTGGAAACTCTGGCATATGCCGCAACCCGTTTCAACTTTGGCTGTTTCGGTATCGGAAACTGCACCTGTTGTATCATTCGTTCCATGATACCCCTCCTTTCGTGATGACATATTACCTCTGAACTGCGGAGTAGTCAAGGAATATACTGCACGAATTTAAACCGTATTTTTCGGCAAGAATTGTATTCATTCTGCGGTACTCGTCCGATGAAATGATATGCTCATGAACCCAGCTTTTCAGAATGGAAACCATAATTTGATACATCATCACGTTTTGATATTTTTCAGTCTTCATGACAGACCTCCTGTTTTTGATTTTCCATAACAGGTACGGGAACAATATTTGCGTTTTTTGCAGGAATAGGCTGAAAAAGTATTTCCGCACACCGGACAAACCAACGATTGGACAGAACAATGCTGCATCTTTTCCGGATGAGAATTCCACCAGGTCAGACGGCATTTGTCAGAGCAAAACTTTTTCTCTTTCCGATGCGAAAGCTGTTTTACTTCTGCTCCGCACTGCTTGCAGGTATGTTTTGCGGAAGTATGCTTTTTTCTGCCGCCCAGCTGATTTCGTTGGCAAAAGGATTTGACTGTGTTTACAGATAAATCCAGACAATCTGCAATTTTCTCATAGGTCACACTTTCCATACGAAGCTGACGAATCCGTTCTTTTTGTGCTGTGTTCATGTGTTACCTCCAAAAAATCCTGCACCAGAGCTTGTCCGGTACAGGATGCTTTATATCAACTTACGAAAAATTGTCTGCTGAAACATATCCGGTAACATACTGTCCGGCAGGCGTTTTGCCGCAGTAATCTGCTCTTGTAGTAATACGATATCGGCTGTTCTTGTAGGCAACACCGTCATAAATGTAATAAGTACCGCTGATCCTTTTAGAAATCGCCGTTGTTTCCGCACTTGCAAACAGGGATGTATTGGCACGAATAGTCACTTTTTGTCCTTTGCTCCAAACAGCAGATTTTGTGTACACTGCTTTACCCGAATTGTCAAAAACACTGTAGCCTGCCAGACAAGCCTTTTTCGCATTTTCTAAAGAAGAATAAGCACCGATCTGGCTTTTTGCATCATCCCATGTTTTGCGGACACGATAAAGCTGTGTTGTTGCAGGTGCAGAAGAACCGGAGTTCATATATGACTGCACCTTTTTCTTAAACTCTGCCCAATGCGGCAGAATGTACAGAGGACACGTTTTGTACGGATTTTTCTCTGTATTGAGATAATCCACAGTACCAGACTGCCCATCACGGACATTCAGCCAGTGCGTGTGGGTGTAAAGGTGGTTGATGTCGAGATTGTACTTTTTCAGCAATGCCGCCGCAAGTCTTGCACAGTTATCCTCGGACTTTTTATCCTTATCGTTGTATGCGGAAGACATAATACACTCAATGGCAATGGTTCTGCGGTTGCCGTTGCCACTGCCATCAGCGGCGTGCCAGCCGCTAAGCGTTAAAGGCAGATTCTGCCACGCACAGGTGTTGTCAACATAATAGTGAACTCTGACATCATTCATGTTGCCGTTGACCGTTGCTCTGGTGTATTGTTCCGCAGGAGTAGTTCCTGCCGCAGTTGTAATCCAATCGGTATTGTGAATAGTAACACCAATAATTTTGTCCTCCATAGAAACAGAGGGCATATCGATATTGTTTGGATTGTGGTTTGTGAGTAAATACTCATTGACGGTTACACCGCCAAGAGTTGTTGTTTTATTAGGTTTTAAGATAGCCATATTATTCGTCCTCCTTGTCGTTTTTCTCTTCTATTCTGCCGACTTTTGTTTGCAGAACATCGATTGCTTTTTTGATTGCGGGTGGCAAAGGAACTCCCATAAGTGATGTATTTTCTACAATAGACAGCAGTTCATTCAGGCAAAAGCTAATGCAGACGGCATCACGAATGTAAGTTGTACCGAGCAGAATATCCATTCTCACTGCAACAGCAATAAGGAGCAAGGTGCAGACCTTTTTTGCAAGTCCAATCCAGCCTGCTTTTGAGGATAAACCTCCGCTGTCAGTGTGCTTTGACCTGCCCATAGTTGCAGTGACCACACCTGTAAAGAAGTCCACCCCCATAAATACAATAAGAGTAACAAGTGCAGAATCCCAACCGCCAAGCAGTGTGGTGATGAAGCCACCAACAATGCCAGCAATCATACAGATCCATTCTTTCATAAATATCACCCTTTCAGAAATTTGATTGTTTTAATCATCGGATGTGAGTTGTCCGATGTGCCTTTAAAGGCGAGATAATATTCTCCATCCGGTACATTTTCCAGTGACTGCATCACAGAAACATATGTATCGGAGTAAAGCCATTTGAATGATAACTCCACTGCATTACCTGCCTGTATTTCCTCATAGATATACTGAGCAAGTTCTGAGCCTGTCTTATCTGTTTTCTTCACCAGATAAAACTCTGCGTCCTGCGATGCTCCTACTGTATAACTGAGAATCAGATGCATAGAAGAAGTCAGAACAACTGGTGTCAGACAAAGAACAAATACCGTCCCAGCCCAGCTGAAATCGGTCTGGTTAAAGTAAAGCGCATAGTCATTATCGACACAGCAGAAATGCGGGTAGCTTTCCACAAAGCCCGCAAGAGAACGGTAACCGTCATTATAATAGGTGTATATATTTTCGCCGTAATCGGTCAGTGCATCTACACTTGCTTCGAACAGAACAGTATAGCTAATGGATGCCCCGTTCTTGATGAGATTCTCCAGATAAACAGCATTTTCCTCAAGCTTTTGCAATTCATCTTTGGTCGCATAATTGGATAAATCAACTTCGGGTGCGTCTTTTCCATCAGCACCTTTCAGAGAGGCAAGCCATTCTGTTTCTGTTCCGGTAAATCCATGCTCTACTGCGATTATGTATGCGGATTTACCATCAGCACCATTAATTCCGTCTTGACCATCTGCACCGTCCTTTCCATTCACACCATCTTTACCGTCTGAACCTTTAAGTGAAACAAGCCATTCGAATTCTGTTCCAACAAACCCGTTTTCTACAGCAATTTCATAAGCAGATTTCCCATCAGAACCATTGACTCCGTTCTGACCGTCTGTACCATTCTGACCATCAATGCCGTCTTGCCCTGGTGCACCATCGACACCGTCTTTGCCGTTGATACCGTCTTTACCATCTGCACCTTTCAAGCTTTCCAGCCACTCTGTTTCAGTTCCAACAAATCCATTTTCCAATGCGATTTCGTACGCTGATTTTCCGTCTTTTCCTTTCTCGCTAATTTTCTGCAAAAGCTGCGTGTACAAATCAGGAGTTGGAGGAATCGGACTGTTGCCATCATCTCCCACAAATCCGGATTGACGAATATTCAACGTAATAGGAACAGTAGTTGCCCTCAGACCTTCTATATTCTCCGCATCATAGCCGAACAAAGACATTTTCACAGCACCTGCATGAAGTTCTGCAGGCAATAAGCAAGAAAGTCCGTCCGTTCCAAGTACTCTGTTATACGTTTCATCGCACTGCGTAAACTGTACCACCTTGTGAAACTTCTTCCAGTCACCTTCAAATGTAAATTTCAGCGTGACAAATGAAATCTGGTCGGATGCAATGATCTCACGTTCCAGAATTTCAATTTTCTGCTGTCTGACTAAAAATTTCAGCATCAATCATTCACCTCGTTCCACACATTATTTTCAGGGTCATATTCCAAATAACCGTCTGTACACTGGATTTTTTGCAGATAGTCGTTGTAATAATGCTTTCCGGAGGACATCCAGTTGCTTGGCTTGGTAATGGCGTTCCACTGAGCGATCGTTCCTTCATATGTGATGGCT
>UMCW01054074.1_pt1 | contig 11039 bp, 8 predicted proteins | sample 1964321 | NCBI WGS metagenome assembly UMCW01 (sample SAMEA4835977, study PRJEB28245) | human gut metagenome | biome: gut microbiome; material: fecal sample | place: Denmark | collected 2008
TGCCGGCAATGGTAAATTCAGGAGAAATGATATTAAACAGGTCTCAGCAAGGTAATCTGTTCCAAATATTGAATCAAGGAGGGACTAAGGGGAAAGATGTACGTGTCACAGGCGAAGTGGTAGTGTCGGGTGAGCAAATGAGGATATTATTAGCGAATACTGATAGAAAAATGAGGAGAGGTAGATGAACAGGGTTTATTATAATGAGTTTAAGGGATTAGATGGAATCCTTAATCGAGTTGAGATTCTTTCAGAAGTTTCAGGTATTGACGAGTATGTGAAAACCGGAAAATCTCCTTTTGTATTAAGATATGCCGATGTTATGAAGCTTGATCCTGTTCATACGGCTCAAGCAACGATACATCTTATCAGTCAATATGATTTTCAGTTTATTTCACTTCATACTGATGATATGCAAGGATATAGAGTTGATTTTTATAGGGGAGGAATTTTGTTTTGGACAGGATGGCTGGATTCAGAATTATACAACGAGGTATTATCTAAATCCTCACCTTATGAAGTAGAATTCTCTGCTTCTGATTTCAATATAACAGAGAGACTGAAATATATTAATGACTCAGACGCAAAATATAGCGATATCGTCCCTGTGATGACGCATATAAAAAGGTGTTTGGATAAGTTGAAATTGCCATTTGGGAAGATATATATAGGTTGCACGACTACAATAGAAGGTATATCTTTAAACTCATCCGAGACTGCTCTTCATAAATCGTATGTTACCTCTTCTAATTTTTATGACGAGGATGGCAAGCCTATGTCTTGTAGAGAGGTCTTGGACAATTGTTTGAGACCTTTTGCTTTAATGATGGTACAGAAAGATGGGAATGTATATGTATATGATTATAACACCATTAAGAAAGGTTTACCAATGAAAAGGTTTGATTTCTCATCCATGACATACGAGGATGAGGAATTTGTTGACTTTTATTATGGAAACGCCTTGGATATCGGTATTATGTCATCAGATGGCGATTATGGGTTTGAGGAGATGTTTAACAACGTGACTATTACAAGCTCATTATACGCCGCCAAAGATGGGGTATTCTCGTATGACGTAGAGGAAGATAATCTGGCGGATCTTATATCCACGTCCGATAACGCCGGCTATGTCTTGAAAAAGTACGGATCATGCCCGCCTTGGAAAGAGGGGCGTTTCCTGCGTTACGAGAATAAGAGAAATACCGGAGCCGATGCCCTGATAGGTGCGGAGATGATATATACGGGTGATAGTTCAGCGATCAATCAATGGTCTTTTGATGGCAAAAACGTATTTATTATAGGAAATACAGACGCTAAGAACTATCTTAGGATCAAGGCCCAAGCGTATGTCAATACTAGGGATGACCCTTTTGATACGGATATCGTAGAGGATGATGAGCGAACCGGTGTCATGGGAATATATGGTGACTTGGTCCTGTATGATAGTATGGGAACCCCTGTCATGTATTATGACAATAGTTATAGGTTTGATGAGGGATGGAAGGATGTGACAGGGAGCGATGTTCCACTAGGCAAATTCATTTTAACTTATGTGTCATTATCAGAAACGGCCAGCGCTTCTACCTCAAGAATTGCGAATCAATGGTTGACAAACGGACAAAATATGTCCTTAGGCGAATCTCTTAGCTCGTCAAGGGATCAAGCGGGGAATCGGTTGATCGCACCACCGGTAAGCGGATATTTGGTGATGCGCATGAGATATTGCGTAATAAAACGGCTGGTTTTGGATAAGGAGGAGATATTCCCTGCGGATAGGGTCAAGAATATACTTATAGACCATGTAAGTATGAATTTCGAGAATGATAAGGGAGACAGCTTGAATACTGATGATTACGAGTTTAAAAGTTATATCAATAAGAAGGTCGCTTCGGATTTTGAGGAGATAACATTGAAATGTATATCGGCTAATGAAGATAATGTCCCAACAAGTAAAGCAAGTATACTAAAAAAGGATGGAAATAACTATAAGTTTCAATTATCATTCACTAGATCAAACCAGACGGATATATTGGAAAGGCTGTTGATGTGTACCGTGCACTCTAATTTCAGTCAAAAGAATGAGCGTTTTTCCGTAGACGTTAAGCTTATTGGTAATCCTGCATTATCTTACCTCAGATACTCTCCTGTATTATCCGGAGAGTATCTAGTGACTGGATGTGATCTGGACTTTAGGTTATCTATCGCAAAACTATCAGCTGTAGGATATTCCGATGACACCGCCAAGTTAAGCGATATACCATACGATTGATGTATTACACCATATCGGTACATATATAGATATGGTAATGAATGTACGTCATAGTAAGATAAGAAAGACAGCCCTTCCACGTACTGGAAGGGCGTTAGACGCTATTCCCGGAAGTTCCGTAAAGCAATCCTCTCAATCTTCCGGAGCTAATGTTCCACAATATTGGGAGTTGGTTACGATAGACAGCGACGGCAATCCCCTTCCTGAGGACAAGTGGTACATCCTCACGGATTACCACGCCAAATCGGTAGGGGACGTTGTCGCTTACGCTACCTCGGATCACGACATTGTACTCCCTCATGCTGGCTACAACATGTTGGGTGCTGTTATGATAAAGGAGGGTAGTGGGCTCATCATTGATTCTACCACCGGCCTATTGTCGCTGGATCCGAATTTCGGCGGCAAGGGCAAGATCTATTATGCCGGTGACGGCCTACAGCTCCTGAACCACGCCGGTACGACGGAGACGCAGAACGAGTTCGCCGTGAAGTTCGGCAACGCTAAGGGCACTGTACTAGAAGGAGACAAGCTATACGCCGCTACGTGGTGGGGGCAGAAACTCAACTCCAACGGGATAGCTACCGGAGCGATGACAGGCGTGCCGAGCATCAACGGCCTTATACACCTTAACAGCGACAAGACGTTTGACGTGGCCAAGGATAAATCGGCGCAATGGGTCCGTTTCTCTGGGGGTAACTCGATTAACGGGATGACCGGGACGAACGCCGTGCTGTCCAATCTATATCTCAATTATAAGGACGCTAGCCATTATGTCAAGGTGGACGCTAATGACAACGTTCTGGCTACCGGTGATATCGTTGCCTACGCAACCGGTAATTATGATATAGTAAGCCCTATAGCCGGTACCGGAGTGTTAGGCATGGTCAAGGTCGGGAACGGCCTTAATATAGCTACGGATGGAACGTTGAGCGTGGCGGGTGATATCGGTGGTAGCGTGTCCGGCATAACGAAAACAGGAAGTGGAAACGCCCTTACGGACGTCGAGTTGACAAACGATAATAAGATTATAGCCTTTACCAAGGGACTCACGTTCTGGCATAAGGATAATGACGGGGCTGGATCGGGATTGGACGCTGATCTATTAGATGGTTATCATGCTGGGTTCGCAAATGGTCAAGTGGCTCTGTACGCTAATTTCCCATCATGGAGCACTTTGATTTCCCAAGGATTGCTAAGGAGTGATTATGAGAGCGTTAATTATCCTACAGAGGATTTTATAAAGGCTATATGCAAATGGGCTATAAAAAGTTATGCTAATAGAGGAACCATAACAGTGCAAGGAAAAGCGGCTCCTAATTCCTCTGGATGGTTAGTGCTATCACTATATAGCGATAGCGGGTTTGACGCTACAACATTATTGCCTAGATATTGCAGTGGACAGTACAATAATCTTGATGGAAATGTGCAATTGTTCGGTACGGAAAATTATAAGTGGAGATATTCAGGGGCATTTGTCGGAAACGCCTCAAGCGCCACGAAGCTAATGACGGCCAGAACTATTTGGGGACAGTCTTTCAACGGCACCGCTAATGTTAGTGGTAATATGACCGGAGTCGGGAATATAACTATGTCCGGTAATATATATATGGGTAACAATAGAAATATATATGCCAAAAACCCAGATGGAAGTGATATGGCAATATTTTATACTAACACAAACAGTGAATTAGTTATTGGCTCAGGTAATACGCAAAAAGGAACTAATACTTACTTATCTGGTTACAGCATTACATTTAGAACATCTACTAATCTAAATGAAAGAATGAAAATTATGTCTAATGGTGACGTTGGTATAGGCACTAGTACCCCACAAGCAAAATTAGATATAAAAGGGTTGCAAGATTTAATTCACTTGCAAGCAGAAGCGGACGGAAAAGCTGAATATAATTATATCAGAGCATATAACACAGATTACGATTCTTCTTTTAGATTCGTTGAAGCCTCAAACAAGATATTATGGTTTCAATATGGCAAAGGCGGTAGTAATTCACTATACAGTGTCAATATAAGCGGGATGAGTGCCGAGGCCATAAAAGAATTTAGGGTGAAAGCGAAAGACTCTTTTTTTGAAGGCAATGTAAAGGCTAGTGGTGATGTTGTCGCTTATGCTACAGGCTCAGGAGATATTGTATTGCCAATCGCTGGTACAAACTCACTTGGAGCGGTAAAGATCGGGTCTGGCATATCGGTATCGTCTGATGGAACTATATCAGTCTCTGGAACCGGTACCATCGGAGGCATATCGGTGACTGGAAGTGGTAATGTACTTACAAACGCCACGCTTAGCTCTGACAAAAAGATAATAACGTTTACAAAGGACTTAACGGCGTTGACCACTGCTAATTATGCTGCTACACTCGATGGTAGGTATGTCAAGAAGGCAGGGGATACGATGACCGGAGCATTAACTATAGCTTCTAATACAATAAACAGTCAATTGATACTTAAATCAACTATTAGTGATGCAAAAAGCAAGGCCGCTGGCATAAAATTCACGTCCGCACAAGACGCAACACAAAACGTGATATTAAGACACGAGTATTATGATACGTTTTTAGCTGGATATGGGATCGCTATAAGCAAGGAGGGTATTTTAGAGGGCAGTGACCCTAATATGTTTCTGTACAACACAGGCCGTTATATCTCCAAGGTAGCCACTGGAACTAAACCTATTGATGTGGTTTCTACCACGTTATGCAATAACCTTAACGCTGATATGGTAGATGGGTATCATAGGAGTAATTTATATAATACAACAATTGATTGGTATCATACTAGTACTGCTAGGTCTAGGGAAATAACAGTAACAAATGATTATAACACATTCTATCCTGTAGTTTTAGAAGTTGCAGTCACTACCAATGGAGTCCCATATACAGTAGGTATAGGTAAATCGTTAGGTTCAACATCAAACCCTAATTGGGCTGGCAACCATAGTAATAAAACTAGTAGCATGAATTATGTAGGTATTGGCAGAATAGGGTCTTGGGATGGCAATGCGAACTTTTTTACTACACTATGCAATCTACAACCGTATGCAAGTTTGTTGAAAAAAGTAGAAGTTCGGGGAAATGACAAATCCATTATCGTATTTTGGCTAAGAGGGGGAACAGCTACTTATAGAATATATTGCAGTGCTGGAATAAACAGTATAAATACTTACTATGCTAGAACTAATGTTGGAAGTACTTCAGCTGGTTATGAATACTATGTAGAGCCAATAGCCTTGTCAAAATCCGATAATGGTGGGAATTATGCTAAAGATTCCCATATAACAGCATCTATTTTTGAAGGATCATTAATCGGAAACGCCTCAAGCGCCTCAAGCGCCACGAAGCTAATGACGGCCCGAACCATTTGGGGAAGATCGTTTGATGGAACGGCCGACATTTTTGGTAGCTTAGAAAATGTCGGTAATATCTATTCGACTAATAACACTTTTACTATATACAGAAATGGCATATATTTATTAACTTCATTAGAAAGTGGCCAGCTTAATATAAATGCCTATGATGCTAATATTATATTATTCGGATATAGAGGTACATCAGGGTATAGTTTTTACGCTGGGACTGGGGGAGGGGACTCGGTAGGATCGGAGTTAGGATATTGGAATAATAGTAATTTTACTATAAAAACAAATATCAACAGTAACCATATCTATCCTAGAGCTAACAACACTTATAATATAGGAAGTACGGGAACTAGATTCGCAAATGGATATTTTACGCAAGGCGTATATGTGGGAGACGCTAATACTAGTTTTAATAGTAATAGCAGTAATACTTTTATTAATAAAGGATCTATTGAGCTAAATGCTACCACGCCATATATCGATTTCCACCACGGTAATAGCACGGCTGATTACACGTCCCGGCTCATAACAACGTCAAGCGACACGTTGAATTGTACGAGCAATTTCACGTCTAGCAAAAATATAAGAGCCACTGGCGATGTCGTGGCATATTCCACAGGGAACGCTCCATCTCCATTTAAATACTGGTATCCATCCGTTGATACGAGCGGTAACCTTAGCTGGACGAACAGCACGTCAACGACTACTCCAACCACGAGGAATATCCGGGGGCCGCAAGGGGTTACCGGGCCACAGGGACCTAAAGGGGATACGGGGCCTAAAGGTGCTACCGGGGCAACTGGAGCGACTGGGCCACAAGGCCCGGCCGGACCTTCGTTCAATGGGGGGAATATAACAAATATGTTAAGTATTCGAAACAGCGGTTACCCAACACTAGAGCTATACCAAAGCACAAGCGTTTATTGGCGTATTTGTGTCAATACGTCAAACAATACTTTTTGCTTCAAAAAATGGGACACGATTGTCAGTTACATAAATGGCTCTGGAGATTATGTAAAAAACTCAGATATGAGGCTTAAAAATCGGATATCTACAGTTAGAGATGTACTTGACAGGATAATGAGACTAGACGTATTCCGATATACATTGAAGTATGATCCGGATAAAACCGTATCTATAGGTTTATCTGCACAGCAGGTTAGTAACGAATTCCCCGAGATCGTCAGCAATGACGGTGATTATCTTGGAATATACTATGGTCAGATAGGGCCTATCGCTATTCAAGGTATCAAGGAGTTGTATCGTAATATGATAGATGTGGATAGATTTGTTCGCTCCACAAAGTCATGGATGACCGACAAGGACAAGCGCATAGCGGACCTTGAGGAAGAGGTGAGATCGTTGAGAGAGGAGTTGGACAATTTAAAAGCGGCGTAAAATATGGCAAGATATTTGTTACCTACAACGGATTTAAGCGTAATGCATGTCCGCAATATATTGAGCTATCCAAGTACGGATGTAGGCACACTATGTGGAGGTGTGGCAGCGGCGGCCGCTAAGATAAATAAGTGGTCTAAGAAAAAGCCGGTAAGATATACAGCCGATAATGTTGATGGAATAACATATTGGTGGAAAGCCAATGACGGGAAGTGCGGTTTGTCTTTTCCTGTATATACGTCCCCCGGTGCGATAGGCAACGCTGGTTCTTTTCTTTATCAGTTAGTTAATCAGCTGGACAAATGGGACTATGCCCCACCAAGAGGTGGATCCGTTGAGCCCTTTAGGCTCGGTGATTTCAGGGGATATTATCATGACGCTATTATTCCAGTAGAAGCATCCGGGCAGGAAGACTACTATATTTCGGTAAACAACACCATACAAATAGATTTTGATTTGGCTGTACCTTCCGGAGATCCTGATAACCTAACACTATCAGACCTTGTGATATCCGGGACTCCGCTATCAGACTATTATATAGGTGTTGTATTATACAAGAACAGTTCTACGTATATGATAGGAACAAGTTCCAATAAGATGGGAACTGGTAGCGTATCTACTGTAATATCTGGTATAACACAATCGCATGTTGGGGTATGGACTGTTTATACTTTTTTATCTAAAGCATCATTTAGCACTGGGGGAAGTATACCGGCTAGCACGTTTATTTGTTTTCCGTTACCACCGCTGAAAATAAATATTAAGGGAACTGGTACGATTGTCCAGATTTATTGCATCGGTAACTGGACAAGCTCGGCAAGAAATAAGGTCAGCTTTACGATCACGGTTGATAATACGGGCTCAGGGCAGGTTACGCTTACTAATGTCAAGGCGATATTCGTAAGAACTAAGGGCATGGCAGACCCTGAGTCATCTGGTGAGACGGTAGCAACTTATAATTACCCAAATGCTATAACAGTCCCGGGCAAGCAAAAGGTAGTAGTTGGCCCATTCGAGCAATCGATCACGTATGCGAGTGGATATACCTATTGGATCGCTGGACAGGCTAATTTGCCAGATTTGAAGACTAGCTATATACCTATAGAGGATGTGGCAGAACCGTAATATAAATAATTTGAATATTAACATTTAAAAAATTAAAGACCATGACATTACAGGAAATTAAGACAGAGAGCGTAACAAAACAAATCAATGGTATCGGAGAAACTCTTGATATCAAGGAGAGCCGTGTTACGATAACGAGCGAGAACAAGGTGTCCGAGGCGAACGGACAGGTTTATAACAAGCAAGCCGGTTATATCGGAAGCTATAACTACACCAGATTTGGGGGATTGAGCGTCAATGTAAATGATAGCACATTTACTGCTCTGCAAGTAAGCGGTGAGGTATTGAAATACATCGACGCTATCGAGAACCAAGTATCGGTAGTGATGAATTAATTATTTTTCCGGTCGTATTGTTTCGATGCGGCCGGGCTTACAAGTTGGATTATAACATAAAAACATAGATATGAAAAAGAAAGAAGCCATTGAATTGTACAAGGTGTTGAACGGATGCAAGCTGACCGGCATGGTGTCATCCTCGAAGATGACGGTGTTGAACAACCTTAGAAAATTGCGCCCCATATCGGAGACATACGAGGCTGATATAAAGGATGCCATTGAGAAGTTTAAGCCAGAAGGCTTTGACGAGCTGATGAAAAAGGTTCGTGGCCATAATGATTCCGTGAACACGGGCGGTAAGCCCGTGATGTCTGGAGATGAGCTGAGGGACGCGTCCTCGATCATAGAAGGATACAACAAGGAGGTCAATGATTTTGTCGAGAAGATACTGGAGGAGAGCGAGGATGTCGAGATGGAGAAACTGGACAATCTGAATCTGGAGAAATTGCTTGACGCTAACGATATCGAGGCTTCCCGGTTGGAAATAATTTACTCTTATCTGAAATGCGATTAAATGGAATGGGCTAACATCGCACCATGATTGCTGTTTCTCGAAAAAATATATTAAATACAAAATATGTACCGCTACCTCTCCTACATATCAGACCTCGCAAATTGGGCCAAGTCCATCGCCATAGCCGCCGTTGTCACGGCGATGGACTTCGTTTCGCCGATCGAGAATTTCTTGGTGGTGATCCTGTCGCTGGCCTTCATCGATACGTTCTGGGGGTTGGCTGCGGATCACGGGGATTTCCGGAAGAGCAAGTTCATCCGTAGCTGGGTGTACATGCTAGTCTATTTCCTGATCATAATCATCTCGTTCTGGATAGGCGTGATGATGGATATATCGGAGGATAACGCCAAGGCTTTCGTGTCTTGGATCACGTGGGCGATGATATGGTTTTACGGGACCAATGTCTTGAAGAACATGGGTAAGGTATTCCCGGATAACAAGGTGATAGCCTTCTTGTATTGGGTTGCCGCCGTAAAATTCATTAGTAAGGTCAATTTCTTGGATGAGTATAACAAGACAAAGAATAAAAAAGGCTCCCCTGATCCAGAAGGATAGGGGAGCTGGATGTAAAAACGCCTCTGTCACGCCTGTCACAGGTTATGATAGAGGAACAAGGTTAACAAAGCGTCACAAATATAGCAATAAAATCAAATAACAATGGCAGAGAAAAAATTACCTAGAGGGTTGCGAAACTGCAATCCCGGGAACATCCGGATCAACGGAGACTTGTTCCAAGGCGAGATACGCCCGAACAAGGACAAATCTTTTAAGCAGTTCGAGACGATGGCGTATGGCTACCGTGCCATATTCCGGATCTTGCGTAACTACTATAACAACTATAAGTTGGACACGATCCGCAAGATAATTGGAAGATGGGCGCCGGAAAACGAGAATGATACGGACGCTTACATTAAGGCCGTATCCGATTACGTCGGTATCCCGGCTGATGATCCTATCAACATCAACGATCGTGAGCAGATGATCCGGATCGTGGGCGGGATGAGCAAGGTGGAGAATGGTAGGGAGGCTGATATGTCGGATGTTATTGCGGGGTGGAATCTGTTATGAGAGCATGGCAGGTTATATTAATACTAGTGTGCTTGGTAGCCAGTTTCACGGCTGGCTACCATATCCGGGGGGATGTGGCTAGTGATTCGATATCCAAGACCGACACGTCCGCCAAGGTGGATACGATACATGACAGCATCCCGTACCCGGTCTATGAGACACTGGTACAAACAATACCTGAGCCGTTCCCTGTTTATATCACGTTGGACGGCGACACGGTAAAGGAACCTGTATATGTCCCGGTGCCGATAACCAGCAAGGAGTACAAGACGGATGATTACCGGCTGTCAATATCCGGCTATAAGCCTAATCTTGATTACATCGAGGTTTATAGAAGGACTGAGTATATAACCAAGACAATGAATCCACGTAGATGGGGAATAGGAGTTATTGCCGGTTATGGGATCGGGAAACATGGACTATCACCTTACGTTGGATTGGGTGGATTCTGTAGGATTTGGTGAGGCCTCCATGACTCACGTCAGGGAAGCCCCTATTAACTAGTAATAATAATTCGTCGTTTGAATAACAACAGGTTTACGTTTTTTGTTCATGGTTAATTTAATATTAGTTTGATGGTGACTTCGTGAGAACGAACCGGAAAGGGAAGATGAAGAAAAAAGAATCTTCCCTAAATAATCGGATCGGAAGTTTGATTATTTTTTCATGCCACGCACGACGGGAAGATTCTTATAAGTCTTTCTGCCGTGCATTTTTTGTGCCCGGCTTTGATAGTAAAACAAACCACGAAATTAAAAGTTTATGAATAAGGTGGAAATTTTTTACAAAAAAGTGATAGAGGCAGTCTGCAAGGAGTGCGGAACCGATCCGGTAATGATGTTTAGCAACAACAAGGAGAGGAACGTTGACGCTAGGGGAGTGGCTATAACCATACTGGCTGATCGCAAGTTGAGCGACAATATCATATCCGATCTGACGGGAATGACGAGG
>UMCW01077627.1_pt1 | contig 10986 bp, 7 predicted proteins | sample 1964321 | NCBI WGS metagenome assembly UMCW01 (sample SAMEA4835977, study PRJEB28245) | human gut metagenome | biome: gut microbiome; material: fecal sample | place: Denmark | collected 2008
CGAATAGGGAGCATATGTAGCGTGCATAGATAGCTAAAAGATGATAAAATATAATTAAGATTATATTATATAAACATTATTTAAAGGAGGAGTAAAATTGGATAATATATGGTTGCATAGAATTTCTCATTGTTATGATATTTCAAAAATTTTACTTAAAGAAGGCATTTTAACTATTGGATATTCTGATTTTTTAAAAGATATTCAATTTGTAAATGTTTTGCAAGATGTTAATTTAAATGATGATAAAAAATGGATATATTTCGAAAATAAAAATATTGAGATTTGGAAGGGAAAATATAGAAATAGATATTCTTTGTGGAGATTTATAGTTGAATTTTCTGTTGGTGATATTGTTTTAGTCCCTACTCCTGGATTCTTTTCATTATATAAAGTTTCTTCAAAAGCTAAAAGAATAGATCAGTTGTCTAGAACTATACTTGATAAAGTTTCTTCGAATTTAACAGATGGATACCTATATAAAAATAATCATAAAATTGATTTAGGATTTTTTATAGAAGTAGAACCTATACATTTAGATATTTCTAGAAGTTTATATGCTGATAATAGTTTGACTTCTAGAATGAAAATTAGGCCAGCCAATGCAAATATTACTGATTTAAAAGAAAATATAAATAGTGTCATTAAAGCCAAGGGAGTAGAGCAGCCAATAAATTTTTATAATGAAGCTACTGATATAATGGCCAAAACATTATTAAGTGTTATTAAAGACAAATTAAATGATAGGAAATTTGAATGTTTAATAAAATGGTATTTTGAAAAGTTAAATGCTTCATATGTAACTATTTTAGCTAAAAATCAACGTAATAAAATTGATGGTGCTGATGCAGATGTTGAAGCAACTTTCTTTGATTTAAAAATTAAATTTTTTATTCAAGCAAAATTACATACCAATAGAGAATCAAGTAAAGCTATAGAACAAATAAAAAAATACAATGATCAATTTAAAACTGATGATGATTTTAAATATATACCTTGGGTTATTACAACAGCTGATTATTTTGATAATGAAGACTTAGAAAACGCAAAAAAAGACGGAATTAGGTTAATAACAGGATTAGAGTTTGCAAAAATCTTGTTAAATGTAGGATTAGAAGATATTAATGATGCTTTTTAGAAAATAAAGTTCTCACTTTTATCAAGTGAGAACTTTATTTTCGTCCTGTTAATAACAGGTTAAGCACAGGTATTTTAGCAGATATTTTCTTTAATACAATGCTGGTAACAAGTGATACTGCAAGTAAAATAATGTAAGATGCCGCTGCACGTTTGGTTGTCATTACAATTCCGAAATGGTGGCTTATCCTTTCAATCATGCTTAACCAGAAGGGATGGGCAAAGTAAACTAGCATGGAATTATCGGATATGAAATCTACGGCGCGGGTTAAATAATTTTCTGTTTTCTTTCGTGCAAAAAAGCCGCAGAAGAATAGAATAGAAGCTATTGTGTAAATAAAGCCTTGCGGGCTTAACTGCTGAAAGGTATTGGTCAGGCTGATTAAGTCGTAACCGTGCTGATAATAGTAATAGTAGTAGCTGCCGCAGATATAGATTATTGAAAGTACATATAAAGCACTTACGCTTTTAAAATTACCGGTAAGTGTTTTGAAAAATTCTTTTTCTTTAACTGCGGCCAAACCGCCAAGCATAAAAATGAACAGGTAATGCAGCGGTAAATAGTTAAGCCTGTAAGTAAAAAAGTCTTGTAATATTAATGGAAGCTGTTGTGTGGTAATTCCGGGATGCATTGTCCAATAATTAAACAGCAGCTGGAACAAAAACAGTGCGGCAAAGCCTGCTTTTAAACTGTATTTCTGCATTGCGCCCAGCAGTTTTTGAAAGAGCGGGAAGAAAGCATAGAACCATAATAATATAATCATAAAATACAAATGGTAGCATGCCAGCCCCCAAAACAGTATGTGCAGCAACCCTAATGGAGAAAACCAGGGAATGCAGCCGGGCACAACTGTTGTAAAATATACCATATAAAAAAGTGTCCAGCTTAAATACGGTATGCCGCTGCTTTGAAAACGTTTTTTTATAAACTGTCGGTAATTAATTTCCGTTCCGGGTTTATAGTGGCAAAACAGGCCGTAGCCTGATACAAAAAAGAAAGCGGGCACGCTGTAACGCGAAAGTATTTCAAACAGCATATATAAATGTTGGTTTGGCGATACCGACATTAAAACCAGCGAGCCGGTATGAATGCCGAGTACGCCGAGCATACAGATGCCGCGCAGTTTATCAATAGTTTTATTGCGTTCTGTCATAAATTCTCCTGAAATATTAAGTTTTACCTGCTTATTATACAGCAAATGCAGGTTTTGGGCAAAGAAAAAGAGCGCTGCCTGCGTTTTTATTTTTGGCAGGAAATTAAAATCTGACAGCGAAATATTTAAAATAGTATTTTCTTTTTTACAAAGCCGTTTTAAGAGATAAGGTGATAGGATGGAACTTGGTTTTGTACATATATTAAGCCTGATAGCTACTTTGGCAGTAGTGCTTGGCTGCGGTATTTATTCTTCTCGCAAGGTAAAATCGGCAGATGATTTTGACGTAGGCGGGCGCAGTGCCGGTGTAATAATGGTTGCCGGTTCTATTGCCGCAACCATTATAGGCGGTGCGGCTACTATCGGTACCGCACAGGGCGGTTTTACTTTTGGTTTTGCCGCGTGGTGGTTTACGTTAGGCAGCGGCATTGGCTTTTTAATTATGGCTGCTTTTTATGCGCGTCCTCTTCGCAAAAGCGGTTTAACAACAATTTCGGAATATCTTGTTATTAATTTTGGACCGCAGGCCGGGCCTATTGCAAGCATTGCCGCTTCGCTCGGCATTTTTTTCAGCATTGTTTCCAGTTCGTTAAGTTCGGTGCATTTAATTGGCGGTATTCTGCATTTGGGCTATCTGCCTTCGGCTGCCGTTGTAGTGCTTTTGGTAATGGGTTTTGTTTTTTTCGGCGGCATTAACAGCAGCGGCATGGCCGGATTATTTAAAGTTGGCCTGATTTTCGCTACCATTTTTGTCGGCGGTTATCTGGCTTTTACGGATATGGGCGGCTTAAGCGGGATGCACGAGGCTTTTCCGGAATTGCCATGGTTCAGTATGTTTGGCATTGGCGCCGACCATGCGTTGTTTAATTTGTTTTCCATGATTGTAGGTGTTGTTTCTACCCAAAGCTATGTGCAGTCTTTATTTTCTGCCAAAAACAGCAGGGTAGCTGCTTTAGGGTGCCTGCTTGCCGCTTGCATAGCAATTCCGGTGGGGCTGCCTTCCGTTATTATCGGCATGTTTATAAAACTGCATCATCCGGAGCTGAACAGTATTGATACCTTGCCGTTCTTTTTATGCAATTATCTGCCGGAATGGCTTGGCGGAGCAGGTTTAGCGGCACTGGTGCTGTCCTGCGTCGGTTCCATTGCCGGTTTGTCGCTTGGTGTAGGCACGCTGTTCAGCCGTGATATTTTCGGCGCGGTTTTAAAAGTTCACGACAGCAAGAAGCTGCTGTGGATTAATAAACTTACAGTTCTTGCAGTTACGCTCGCCGCACTGGTTTTTATTCATTCGCATCTCGATTCTTCCGTTCTGCAATGGAATTATCTTTCAATGGCTTTGCGCGGCGCAGGCGTTTTCCTGCCGATGACTGCCGTTATATTCTTTAAAGGCATGGTTGGCAAAAAAGCGGGCCTGCTTTCAATGTTCGGCGGCATTGCTTCCGGCTGTGCATGGCATTTTATTTTTCCAACATCACCGTATACTTTATTTGTAAGCTTGTTTTTCAATCTTTTGTTTTTAGTTCCGTCTATTGCATATAATCTTTTGCATAGCAAGAAATAAAAGGAGATTTTTAATGACTGAAAAATTTACCCATCTGCATGTGCATACGCAGTACAGCCTGCTTGACGGCGCCTCCAAAATAGATTTGCTTTTGGCGCGTGCCAAAAAACTTGGCATGGACAGCATTGCCATTACTGACCACGGCGTAATGTACGGAGCAGTTGATTTTTACCAGCAGGCGCAGAAAATGAATATCAAGCCCATTATCGGCTGCGAAGTATATGTTACGCAGTCGCGGTTTGACCGCAGCCAGCGCGGAGGCATTTACCATTTAATTCTGCTTGCCGAAAATAATACCGGCTATCATAATTTAATGAAATTGGTTTCTTTGTCGCATCTGGAAGGCTTTTATTATAAACCGCGCATTGATAAAGATATTCTGCGTAAATACAGCGAAGGGATTATCTGCCTGAGCGCCTGCATTGCCGGTGAAGTGCCGGTAAAAATACTGCAGCGTGATATTGACGGTGCGGAACGTGCCGCGCAGGAATATATTGAAATCTTCGGCAAAGAAAATTACTTTTTTGAAATTCAGGACCACGGGCTTGATGAAGAACGTGTTGTAAACCGTGAATTAAAACGCATGGCTGCCAAATTCGGTGTGGGGCTTGTTGCCACGAACGACCTGCATTATGTTGAAAAAGCTGACGCCGAAGCGCAGGATGTTTTATTGTGCATTCAAACCGCAAGCACGGTGGATGACCCCAAACGCATGAAGTTTGCCAACGACGAGTATTACTTAAAAAGTTACGAGGAAATGGCAGAACGTTTTGCAGATTGCCCGGAAGCACTGGAAAATACTGTTAAAATTGCTGAGCGCTGCCATGTGGAGCTGGAGTTTGGGCATCTTTTGCTGCCGGAATTTCCGATACCGGAAAAATATGCCAATGCCACGGAATACCTGCGCGATTTGTGCCTGCAAGGGCTGCCGCAGCGGTATGCTAAAGCAGACGAAAAGGTTATGCAGCGTTTGGACTACGAACTTGACATTATTGACCGTATGGGTTACAGCTGCTATTTTTTAATTGTATGGGATTTTATTAATTACAGCCGCAAAAACGAAATACCTGTCGGGCCGGGGCGCGGCAGTGCGGCGGGCAGCATAGTTGCTTATCTTTTGGGCATTACCAATATCGACCCGTTAAAATACGATTTGCTTTTTGAACGTTTTTTAAACCCGGAACGCGTGAGCATGCCGGATATTGACACGGATTTTTGTTATGTTAACCGCGGGCGCGTACTGGAATATATTATTAAGCGCTACGGCAAAGAGCGCGTGGCGCAGATTATTACCTTTGGCACATTACAGGCGCGTGCCGCCGTGCGCGATGTAGGGCGTGCGCTTGACTTGCCTTACAGCTTTGTTGATAACGTTGCCAAAATGATTCCGCGTGAACTTGGCATTACGCTGGAAAAAGCGCTGGAAATAAGCAACGATTTTAAGGCGCTATACGACAGCGACGAAAAAGTAAAACGCCTGATTGACATTGCTAAAAAGGTTGAAGGAATGCCGCGCAACAGCGGTACGCATGCTGCTGGCGTTGTAATTACGCCGCGTGATTTGATTGACTGCGTGCCTTTGCAGCTTTCAAACGAAGGACTTGTTATTACCCAGTATGATAAAGATAAGGTTGAAAATTTAGGTCTTTTAAAAATGGATTTGCTGGGGCTCAGGACTTTAACCGTTATAGGTGATACGCTCCGCTATATTTACGAAACTACCGGAGAAAAAATTGATATAGAAAAAATACCGCTTGATGACGATGCAACCTGCGCCATGCTGCGGCGCGGCGATACGCAGGGCGTGTTCCAGCTTGAATCTGAAGGCATGACCAAACTCGTTATGGATTTGGCACCCGAAAAATTCAGCGATTTAATACCTCTGGTGGCATTATACCGCCCTGGGCCTTTGGGCACAGGCATGGTGGAAGATTTTATAGCCGGTAAGCACGGTACGCGCACGGCAGACATTCTGCATCCGCTTTTGGAGCCGGTTTTAAAAGATACTTTTGGCGTTATCCTGTATCAGGAACAGGTAATGCAGATAACTTCCGTACTGGCAGGCTTTACGCTTGGCCAGGCCGATATTCTGCGCCGCGCCATGGGCAAAAAGAAAGCCAAAGAGCTGGATTCCATGAAGCAGAAGTTTATTGACGGCGCCAAACAGAACCACGGCATTGACGAAGAAACAAGCACGCAGATTTTTGCTCTTTTGCAGCACTTTGCTGGTTACGGCTTTAACAAATCACATTCGGCGGCTTATGCGCTTGTAGCCTACCAGACGGCGTATTTAAAACAGCATTGGCCGACTCAGTTTATGGCTGCGTTTTTGTGCAGCATTATGAGCGACAACGATAAATTAAGTTGGTATCTCGGCGTTACCAAGCGCATGGGCATTAAAATACTGCCGCCGGATGTAAATGAAAGCGGCAGGGAGTTTTCGCCGGTTAAAGGCAATGCAATCCGCTTTGGCATGGCAGGCATTAAAAGCGTGGGCGAGCAGGTAATTGACGGCATTATAAAAGCACGCGCAAACGGCGGGCGTTTTACTTCTATTTTGGATTTCTGCAAACGCGTGCCTTCAAGGCTGATAAACAAACGCGTTATAGAAAACTTAATCAACTGCGGCGCTATGGATTCCTTTGGCGCCAAACGTTCACAGCTGCTTGCCGTTTATGAGCAGGCTGCCGATTTGGGCGCTTCTTACCAGAAAGATTCTGCCAGCGGGCAGATAGGGCTTTTTGGTGATGACCTTTTTGAAGAAGTGCAGGATATTAAACTGCCGCAGCTTGACGAAATGCCAAAAAAATTATTGCTGGAAAACGAAAAGAAAATAGTTGGTTTTTATGTTACCGGCCACCCGCTTGATAGTTACTCGGCTGCGCTTGAAAAATACACGCAGATATATAAATTAACCGAAGCCAGTGAAGAAATGGACGGAAAATATTATTCCATTGCCGGGTTAATAAGCGGTGTGCGCCTGCGTACAACCAAAAGCGGCGACACAATGGCTGTTTTAACGCTGGAAGATTTCAGCGGCAGGATAGAAGTGGTTGTGTTTACCCGCCAGTATCACGAGTTTTCCTCGCTGCTGTACCAGGAAAATGTTGTTTCGGTTGAAGGGCGTTTAAAGGTGGACGAGCGCAGCGTGTCTTTGCAGGCTTCCGGTGTACGCCAGCTTAACGAAACCGGGCCTGAAATCCATTTAAAAATTACGCGCGATAAGGAAACCGGCAAAGTGCAGCAGGAAATGCGCCGCATTTTTGCAGCTTATCACGGAAACACGCCGCTTTACCTGCATTTGCTTTCGTCCGGCAAAACAATTAAAACCGACCGCTGTTTTTGGATTGACGCCACTAACGACGGATTTTTCAAAGAAATTAAAATTTTGCTCGGCCCGGACTGCCTGCAATAACAAAGAAACAGGCAGGAGTTTAACTAAAATAATGTTTATGCTTGCAAGCAGGCGTTAAAAACTGTAAAATAGGTATGTATATAATTATGTTTATAAAGATTCTGGGAGGTCGCTTATGAATATTGTAGTATGTCTTAAACAGGTTCCGGATACTTCCGAAGTAAAGCTCAATCCGGAAACCAACACCCTTATCAGGGACGGAGTGCAGAATATCATGAATCCGTTTGACCGTCAGGCACTTGAAACTGCTCTTATTTTAAAAGATGCCAACGGTGCTAAAGTTACGGTAGTATCCATGGGGCCCCCGCAGGCTGAAGAAATTTTAAAAGAAGCAATTTCCATGGGTGCCGATGAAGCAGTGCTGGTTAGTGACCGTGCGCTGGCAGGCAGCGATACCCTGGCAACCAGCTTTGCGCTTGCCGGTATTGTAAAAAGCCTTGGCGATGTAGACCTTGTTTTGTGCGGCAAACAGGCTGTTGACGGCGATACCGCGCAGGTTGGCCCGGAAATGGCTGAACATCTTGGATTTCCGCAGGCAACAGGCGCATTAAAAGTAAGCGTTGACGGCAATAAAGTTCTGGTTGACCGTGAAAACGAAAGCAGCAGCCAGACCCTTGCTGTGGAAATGCCTGCCCTTGTAACCGTTACCAGAGCGGAAAAAGAGCCGCGTTTTGCCAGCATTAAAGGCAAAATGAAAGCAAGAAAAGCTGTTATTCCCGTTAAAACAGCAGCAGAACTCGGCATTGATACCACAATGATTGGCCTTTCCGGTTCTCCTACCAAAGTTAAAAAAGTTTTCACTCCTCCTGTTCCTGAGGTTAACAGTGAAATCATTAATGAAGAAGATACCGATAAAGCAGTTGACATGCTGATTGAAAAACTTGTACAGGCAAATATTATTACTCGTTGAGGTGAAATGACATGGCAATTAAAATAGATAAAGAACAATGCATTGGCTGTGAATCCTGTGTTGCAACCTGCCCGGCAGGCGCGCTCAGCATGGAGGACGGCAAAGCATCCGTTAACCAGGATACCTGCATTTCCTGCGGCGCATGCGTAGGCGAATGCCCGGTTGGCGCAATCAGCATGGAAAAAGCTGAGAAAAAAGAAGTGGCTAACAGCGAAGGCAAAGACCTTTGGGTTATGGCTGAACTGGAAAAAGGCGAGCCTGTTGGCGTAACTTATGAACTTTTGGGTGAAGTTTCCGAACTGGCTGCCAAATGCGGACAACGCTGCTGCGCAGTGCTTGTTGCTGCCGAAGCAGGAGATATTCCCCAAAAACTTATTGCCGCAGGTGCGGATGTTGTTTATACCGTAACCGGCGCTGAATATGCTGAATATAATACCGACCTTTATACAAATGCTTTCTGCGAACTGGCAGAAGCATATAAACCCAGCGCAGTAATGTTTGGCGCTACTGTTGACGGACGTGACCTTGCACCGCGCATTGCAGCACGCTTAAAAACCGGCCTCTGCGCCGACTGCACAGGCCTTGATATTGCCGGTGACCTTGTAGAATGGACCCGTCCGGCATTGGGCGGCAATATTCTGGCAACCATTGTCTGTGACGAACACCGCCCGCAGATGGGTACAGTACGTCCCAAAGTATTTAAAGCAAAAGAAGCAGATGCTTCCAGAACCGGTGAAGTTATCAGCTACGAAGTAAAAAATAAAGTTGAATCTAAAGTAAGCCTTGTACGCAAAGAAGAAATTACCGAAGCAGGCAGCATTAAAATTGAAGATGCTGAAGTTGTATGCTCCGGCGGCCGCGGACTTGGCTGCTGCGACAACTTCAAAATGCTGGAAGAACTTGCAGCGCTGTTTGAAAACGGCAGCGTAGGCGGCTCCCGCGCAGTTGTTGATGAAGGCTGGATTGACCATGCCCATCAGGTTGGCCAGTCCGGTAAAACCGTAACGCCGAAGGTATATTTTGCTTTTGGTATTTCCGGTGCTATCCAGCATCTTGCAGGCATGAGTTCTTCCGATGTTATTATTGCCGTTAATAAAGATGCCAATGCGCCTATCTTTAAAGTAGCGCAGTATGGCATTGTCGGCGACGCTAAGGAAATTCTGCCTAAACTTATTGCCAAAATTAAAGCATTTAAAGAGGCTTAACGGAGGTTTAATATTTGTGTGGAAAGTAGTTTATATTGCGCAGACCAAAGAGAACGCGCAGGAGATTAAAGAACTGCTTACAAACAATGGCTTTCTGATACAGATGAATGTAGCCGGAGCTAAAAAAGGTGGACAGGGGGGCGCTTATGAAATCAGCGTCCCTTACTCCGAAGCAGAAGATGCTTATGAGGTGCTTTGCGAGAACCGTTTTCGCGCGTAAGCCGGAGGAATATTATGAAAAAAACCAAAATTATCTGCACTATGGGCCCGAGCACGGACGACGCTGCTTTACTGGCAGAAATGATGCGTTCCGGCATGGACCTGGCACGTTTTAATTTTTCGCATGGCTGCCATGAAGACCATGCGCGCCGCGTGGAATTAGTGCGCAAAGCTGCCGCCGAAGTTGAAAAACCAATAGCTTTAATTGCCGATACCAAGGGGCCTGAGATGCGCCTTGGTATTTTTAAAGCAGGCAGGGTTATTTTAAAAGAGGGCGACAGTTTTACGCTTACAACCGAAGAAATTGAAGGCACGCAGAAAATTTCCTATGTAAATTACGCCGGTTTGCCGGAAGAATTGCAGCCCGGCAACGCAATCCTTCTTTCAGACGGGCTTTTAGCACTTGAAGTAACTGATGTTGATGTACAGGGCGGCAAAATTTACACCAAAGTTGTGCATGGCGGCGAAATCAGCTCGCGCAAACGCGTAGCCTGCCCGGGTGTGGAGCTGAAACTGCCGTTTTTGTCTGAACAGGATATTAGCGACATTACTTTTGCCGCAAAACTCGGCATGGATTATGTTGCGGCTTCGTTTGTGCAAAAAGCAGATGACGTGCTTGCTATACGCCGCGTGCTGGAAGAAGTAGGTTCTTCCATGGGTATTATATCCAAAATTGAAAACCATGCCGGTGTAAAAAATATTGAAGAAATTATTGCCGTTTCCGACGGCGTTATGGTTGCCCGCGGTGACCTCGGCGTGGAAATACCTGCCGAAGTTGTGCCGCTGGTGCAGAAAAATATCATCCGCAGCTGCAATAAGGCAGGCAAGCCGGTAATTACCGCAACGCAGATGCTTGAAAGCATGATTACCAGTTACCGTGCCACCCGTGCGGAAGCAAGCGATATTGCCAATGCAATTTTTGACGGTACTGACGATATTATGCTTAGCGGCGAAACAGCGTCCGGCAAATATCCGCTGGAGGCGGTGCGCACCATGGCCAAAATTGCCGAGCAGACCGAAACTGCGCTTGATTATGCCCAGATTTTTAAAAACAAGGGCATTGGCGAGCGCATCCATTCAACGGAAGCCATCAGCCATGCAACCGTGCAGATTGCGCAGGAGCTTGGCAGTGACGCCATTGTAAGCATTACGGAATCCGGCTTTACGGCACGCATGCTTGCCAAATACCGCCCGGCGGCAGGTGTAATAGGTGTATCCCGCCATCCGCAGACGGTACGGGCCATGCAGCTTTACTGGGGCGTTTGCCCGGTATTTGGGCCGTGGTCTGACAATACCGACGAGTTGATAGAAAGCTCCTTAAGCTGCGTTAAAAAATCCGGCCTCGTTAAAGACGGCGATAATGTTATTGTTACGGCAGGGGG
>UMCW01032883.1_pt1 | contig 10892 bp, 5 predicted proteins | sample 1964321 | NCBI WGS metagenome assembly UMCW01 (sample SAMEA4835977, study PRJEB28245) | human gut metagenome | biome: gut microbiome; material: fecal sample | place: Denmark | collected 2008
ATGAGCGCGCGCATGAACGAAACGGCCAGCAGCATGGAAAACATCATTGCCGAGGTCAACGAAGGGCATGCCGGTCAGAATTTTGCCGAGATAATTGAGAACATGGCCAAGACCAGCGCCCGTATTGAAGAAGCGAGCAAGCTGCTGGAAAATGTTGCCGGCGACCCGCAGACCGAGGAAGATTTAAAGGTCACGCTGCACAACGCGCGCGAGGCCAGTGAAAAGGCCAACCGTATGCTGGGCGTGCTGGAAACGGCTGAAATAAGCGCCGACGTTACGCACAGCGCGGAAGGCGGCGACTGGCGCAGCAATCTGGGCGTAACCCTGCGCCCGCAGGAAGACACTTTTTTTTACCTGGGCGGCTATGACCTTGGCGACAGCAACAAACTTGATTTGCAGTTCGGCAGGGAGCTGGGCGCCGCCGATGTAAGCATGGGCGCGATGCAGGGCGAGTTTGGCGTGGGGCTTGGCTACGATTTTGCCGACCGCTTCCGCCTGTACACGCAGGTGTATGATTTTGACGACGCTAAAGTAAAGCTTGGCGGCGAGCTGAAGCTGACCGACAACTTTTCGCTGCTGGGCGAGCAGACCGATTTGCGCCACGGCAACAAGAGCAATACCTATGTTGGTGTGCGTACTTATTTTTAAAAATTTGTTAACTTTTGAAAAAGCAGTTGACTTTTGCAAATAAAAAATATAAAATTTAAGCACTGACTAATCAGTCAATGATTGGAGGTAAACAAAATGTTCAGTTATAAAAAAGCCAAAAACGTGCTGGCGCTGACGGCGGCGTTGACCGTGCTGTGTTCCCAGTCCGTCTTTGCCGCTACTCTGGAGCTGGATTTGGATGAAACCATTCAGAGAGCGCTTTTAACCAACCCGAATGTAAAGATTGCTGAATATAACAGAAAAGCAGCCAAGGCTGATTACAGTGCTGCCAAGAGCGCACGCGGCATCAGCATCAGCGTAAACCATCAAACAGGTCGTGGCGGCTATGCTGAAGAAAGTGTCATTAACAATTTTAACAAGAGCATAGGAAATGAGCATAGTAATTCTATTACAGCTACATTACCTATCTTTACCGGCGGTGAACTGCAGGGCCAGATTGGGCAGGCTAAAGCCAATTACCGCAGCATGCTTTCCGCTGAGGAGCAGGCTTACATTGAAATGAAAGAAACCGCTACCAACGGTTACTTTACCATGCTGGATGCAGGCAACATGAAAACCCTGTGTCAGGAATCAGTTGACCGTTTGCAGGCACATCTGGATAACGTAATTGCCCAGTACAACGTCGGCATTGTTGCCCGTGCGGACGTACTGCGCAGTGAAGTAGAGCTTGCCAACGCCAAACAGGACCTCATCAGTGCGGAAAACGGTTATGATGTTGCCGAAGCAACTTTGAACAACATTATCGGCACGCCGCTGAGCACGACCCTTGTTTTAAAAGATACCTTGCAGTATGTACCTTATGATAACGACATGGCTTACTGCCTTGCATACAGTGAAGAACACCGCCCGGAACTGAAACAGGCGGAATACGGCGTTGACGCTGCCGAAGCGGCGTTGGTAGTAGCACGCAGCGGGTATATGCCGAAAATCAGCGCAACCGCAGGTAATTATTGGGGCGGTACAGCAGAAAGCAACTGGCCCGGTGATGATAATGACCATTGGTCTGTTGGCGTAACTGCCAGCATGAATATTTTTGACAGCGGTGTAACCTGGTCGAAAATCCATGCGGCGCAGGAAAATCTGGCCAAAGCCAAAGAAACCCAGCGTCAGGTTAAAGATGCCGTTGAACTGGAAGTGCGCACCGATTACCTTGGCATGCGCGAAGCTGAAAAACGCATCAGCACCACGCAGGTTGCCGTAGCACAGGCTGAAGAAGATTACCATATCGCAGTGGTACGTTATCAGGCCGGCGTCGGCACCAACATCGACGTTATGGACGCGCAGGTTGCCCTGACGGAAGCCAAAACCAACTATGTAAAAGCATTGTATGATTACAATACCTCTAAAGCAGCCCTCAATACTTCCATGGGCGTAGGTGTTCCTGTACCGGAACCGAGGACCTTCCCCGAACCGGTTGAAGATACTGCTGCACAAGCCGCCGATGCGCAGAGTGCAGGTACTGACGCAGCGGCTCAAACTGAAAACGCAGCTGATGGCAGTGCACAGGCACCGGCAAATACTGCTGACGCAGAACAGCCTGCGGCTGAAAATGCTGCAAGCACCGCTGCTGAAAACGGAAATACGGCAGCTGCTGAACAGACAGCAGAATAAAATTAAACTAATTTGTATTGAAAAGCATTACATCTTGTAAAATTTAAGGTGTAATGCTTTTTCTGTTTTGAAACAGCAGGAAGATTATTTTTAACGTAGAATACATAAACTGTCAAATTATAATTTTTTCTGCGGAGGCAGATATGAACAGATTTTGGAAAATATTCCTGCTGGTTTTGGCAGTGACGGCAGCGCTTTATGCGGCGGCAGTTAAATTTATTGCGCCGCAGTATCTGGCGCAGGTGCCGGAGCTTGTAAAAACCATGTCGCAAAATTATATAAACGGTACCGTTACGGTAGAGCGTTTTGACTGGAACGGGCGCCTGCAATTTACTGCTTACGGTTTACAGGTAAGCGGCACGGACGGAGAGCGCATTGCGCAGGTGCCGGAGGCGAGATTTTCCGTTTCGCCTTTGCAGGCTCTTGCTGCGCCTGCACGAGCGCTGTCGGATATAGAGCTGGTGCGTCCGCAGCTGTATTTAAAAATGAACGCCAGGGATGAGTGGAACCTGCGTAACTTTTTAAAGCCTTCCGATTCTTCGGAAACGCCTTTTTACGGCTATCTTGCTATTGAAGACGGTACCGTATCGGTAGAAACTCCGCACGGAAGCTGGAATTTTGACGTTAATGCTTCGCTTGACGGCAGCGGCAACCCGAACTTTGCCGTTGACGGCACTGTGGCTTACGGCTGCGAAGAATTAAAAATTGCCGGTGTAGTAGACAGCAATGCCCATGGGCGGCTTGCTTTAAAAACAGAAAAATTTACGTTAACGGACTTTGGCGGTTTGGCTGCCGCTTACGCACCTGTGCAGAAACTTGCCGGTGAAGTTGACGGCTTGAACCTCATCTGGGAAAACGACGGCGAAAATACAAGCTTAAGCGGCAAGGGCAGCATTCAGCTTGCGGCGGAAGCACTGCCGGGCGGAGAGCCGCTGCCTGTTGAACTTGCCGGCAGCATTGAGGCTGACGGGCGTGAGATAAAGCTTGAAGATTTGGCGCTTACCGTTGACGGAAATACGGCGCAGATAAACTGCGATGTAGATTTTAACGACCTTGAAAGAATTCAGGGCAAGGGCGAAATTAAAGCGGCAAAACTTGCTTTGCAGGGCGAAGAATTTACCAATCTGAATTTGCCCTTTACCATTGTGGACAGCCGCATAATGCTTGATGAAGCCGGTGTGGATGTGGCTCAGGGCCATCTGCGCCTTGACGGCGAATACAACATTAAAGACGGCGAAATTTTTGCTGTTTTAAACGCTTCCGGCATTACGGATTTTGCTTTGGAAGGGTTTAAAGAAGATACTGTTGATTTGGACGGTTTGCTTGCCATTCACGGGCAGACCGGCGTAAAAGGCGAAACAAATCTGACCGTTGCCGGTAATATGGAATGCCTTGGCTGGCGTGATTTGCAGATGAGCGATGTCGATTTTGAAGCGCTGGTTGGCAGTGAAAGCTGCGAAATTGAAAAGTTTGCGGCTTTTGCGGGCGACGGCGGTGCGCTGAACCTGACAGGCAGCGTTATGTTTGACGGTTCGTTCAGCGGCAGCGGCAAAATGGTTAATTTCCCGCTGGACAGCTTCTTTACGGCAGTTGGGCAAAACGGCAGTGGCACGGCAACCGCCGGATTTAAGTTTGGCGGCGATTTGAATGGTATTAATTTTTACGCCAATACTCAGGTTAAAAACGTGCATATTGCGGGGCTGGTATTCCCCGAAGCACACGGTAAAATTGATATGTCCGGCAGTGTGCTGCACTTAACCGATTACCGCGTTGCTATGGAACAGGGGTATAACCTTATTAACGGCATGGTGGATATCGGCGGCGCCGAACCTGTGGTAAGCGTAACCGTAAGCACCAAAGGCATCCGCGCTGAGCCATTAGTAGCAGCTGCGGCGCTTGGTGTTAAACTTACGGGCAACATTGATAACGAAGTAAGCGTTATGGGCCCGATATCTTCGCCGGAAATTGAAGGCAGCCTGCTTTTGACTGACGGCAGCGCCGAAGGCTTTTTGATAGATAAAATCAGCGGACGCTATTATTATGCGCCCGACGGCAGCCTGCGCCTTACCGAAGGCTATATTAAGGCGCTTTCCACCGAGGCTTCGCTGAGCGGCACTATGGATGCGGCACAGAACCTTAATTTTACCCTTGATATAACCGATATGGATTTGGGTGCTTTGCCGATCAGCGACGAGACCGTGGCGCTTGACGGCTTTGTCAACGCCCAGGGCAGCCTTACCGGCACGCTTACGCATCCGGAATTTAACGGCAGCATCAGCAGTGATGCCGTATTTGTTAACGGCGAAGAACTTAAAAACATTCTTGGTACGCTTACTGCGGACGGCAGGCATAATAACCGAGTGGAAGCGTCGTTTGAACAGTCGCCAGACGGCAGGTTTGCAGCCGAACTTTCTCTGGATGCCGTTGAACGCACATTAACAGGCAATGTCGATTTTATTTACGGCAATTTGCGCTCCATTTTAAAAATGGCACGCGTGGAACTTGATATTGACGGGCTGGCAGACGGCCACCTGAAGATTAACCCGCGCGGCAGGGGCAGCGGTATTTTTGCCGACATGCGCGTTTACGAGATAAAAGTTAAAGATTTGAGCTATGATTCCATGCGCTTTAAAGGACGCCTGCAAAACGGCATTTTAAGTTTTGACGAATTGAAACTTACCGAAAGCGTTCCGGAAGCAAACGGCAAAGCGGCAACAGAGGAAACGCCGGGTTCCGTAAATGCCGGCGGCTGGGTAAACCTGCATACGCATGAACTTAATATCAGCGCTTCGGCGCAGCATGCAAACCCGGCTATAATTACGGCCTTGATGGATGCTCCGGTAAAATTAAACGGCAAGGTTGATATGTCGCTTGCTTTGAACGGCAGCTTGGAAAATCCGCAGGGCAATGCGGATATAGACCTTGTTGACGGCGATGTTGAAGGTATCGGCTTTGATGCCCTGACGGCAAAACTGAGCCTTGCCAACGATACGCTGCGCCTGGAAAATGCACAGCTGAACAAAGATATTTACAAATTAAGCGCCAGCGGCGATATACCGCTTGATTTGCTGCGCAGCAAAGAACAGCGCCGCAATCCGGCAGCGTCCATGAATATTGAGGTTAACCTTGACAATGCGCGCCTCGGGCTGCTGCACCTTTTAACCCCGATGGTTGAGTGGGGCGTTGGCGAAACCCTTGGGCAGGTAACTCTGGCCGGTACGCTGGAAGAACCGCTTGTTTACGGCGAAGTAACCCTTCACGGCGGTTCAATGAAACTGAAGGATGCGTATACGGTATTTGACAATATTAATCTTGACGTTGACTTTACCGGCAACGACATTCAGCTGAATGAATTTTCGGTGCAGATGGGCAAAGGCACGGTAACTGCTTCCGGCAACTACGCCCTGCGCGCACAGGAAGATAAAACCTATATCATCAACGCTGTCTTTAAAGATGCGGAAATCGCTTCGGAAATTTTCTCCGGGCGCATTAACGGTACGGCGGGCATCATTCCGCAGCGCTATTTTATCCGTACCGATACGGAAGAAGGCACCCGCCGCGGCGGTATTGGCTACCGCCCGCATATTCAGGCAGATATCCGTCTGGACGACGTGCTTGTCAATATGCCTACGATACCGGAGCTTTCCGAAGACAGCAGCAACTACGGGCTGGATGTTAAGGTAACACTTGGACCGGATATTCACCTTTACAACAAATATTTGTACGATTTGTGGCTTTCCGGAGGATTGCATGTTACCGGCAGTACAGTGTATACTAATATAGACGGCAACATTAAGGTGGATAAGGGAACCATAACCTATCTGCGCACGCCGTTTGAAATTCACAATGCTTCGGTGGCATGGCCGGTGCCCGGCGATGTGCTGCCGACGGTAAACCTTGATGCTACTACGCGCTTCAGGCGCTATGATATTTTTCTGCGTGTTACGGGGCCGCTTGAGCAGATGGAAATGATTCTGCGCAGTGACCCGGCGCTGACCAAAGACCAGATTATAAAAATGCTGACTTTGCAGCGCGAAGTAACCGGCACAAACCAGGGCGTAACGCAGGATGACTTCCAGAACCTGATGACGGTGGGCCTGGAAATGACGGTGCTGGGCGACGTGGAAGAAATCTTCAAGGAAACGCTTGGGCTTAATGAATTTATGATTTATTCCGGACGCCTGCGCACGGGGCACAGCCTTGGGCGTGAAGAAGGCGAGCTTACCGAGGATGAAAAAGACCAGTATAATATTCTGGTAAGCAAGTATCTGACTGATAATCTGCTTGTCGGTTATACGGTAAGCTCCGACAGCGAACATGAAAGTATTTTTGCCCAGTATGATATTTCGCGCCATATGAGCATTAACTATGAACGCAACAAAGATTACGATACCACCGAAGACTGGTATGGCGTTGAATATAAAGTTACTTTTTAAGTAAATTTTAAGAATGTTTAATTAATATTTTAGGAAGGTATGTCCATGCTGAAAGAATATCTGGCAGAGCTGCAGAAAATGCCGCTGCTTTCCCGTGAGGAAGAAACGGAGCTTTGGCAGCGCTATGCCGGAGGTGACAAAGAGGCATATAATAAATTGATGACGTCTTACCAGCCGCTGGTTTTTAAAACGGCGGCCGGGTTCAAGCTGCCTGAACAGCAGACGATGGAGCTTGTGCAGGAAGGCATGCTCGGGCTGTTGGAGGCGGCGGAGCGTTATGATTATAAACGCGGCATAGCCTTCAGCGTATTTGCTGTGCACCGCATCCGCGGCAGAATGCTTGATTTTCTGCATGTGGAAGACGGCGCAAAAAGTTTTTCGCTGGACGATACCAATGCGGCAGGCATAGCCTGGGCTGATGTGCTGGCTGCTTCCGGCAGGACGCCGTTTGAAGAAGCCGAGCTGAATATGATTACAGACAGGGTGGCTCAGGCTTTGCAGCGTCTGCCCGCCAAGGAACAGCAGGTGCTGACGGGCATTTATCTGGAAGACCGCAGCGCTGCCGATATGGCAGACAGCATCCATGTAAGCCTCGGGCATATTTACCGTTTGCAGAAGCAGGGGGTAAAACGCATCCGCGGCATGCTGTCGCATTTTATGGCCGATTTAAAAAGAAGCTAATCGGAGAAAACTGGTATTTTTGTGCTTTTTTTAGGTTATTATTGATTTTAACGGCGGAATATGGGAAAATATAATAAATTTTGCCCTGATAAAATTTCCTGAAAAAACAGATTATATATTTATCAGTCTGTGTAGAAAGGAGTTTAGCGGTGGCAAAAGATATTTACGAAAATATAGATGATGTAAAATGCAGCCTGGACAATGCCCAGCGCAGCTTCCGCAAAAACAACGGTCTGCGCGGGGAGCTTGATTTGATGCTGGCAGAGGCGTCCATCCGCTATCTGCGTGAAAAACGCGGCTTTGCCAGTGTATGGAACAGGCAGAAACTGGCAGCGGCTTTGGCAGTGCTTTTGGTACTGGCAGGTTACGGCGGCTGGTGGTATGCAGGCATTACGCATGACGGAGAGGAAAAACCTCAGGTTGTGCGGAGCGCTGCGGTGCAGCAGGCTGAACCGCAGATGCAGCAGGCAGGCAAGGCAGATAAAACCCGGCAGGATGATGCGGTTAAGGCAGCGGAACCTGCTGAGTCAAATATAAAAAACAATACAAATTATAAAAATTATTTAGCTGAAACAGATATGCAGCAGCTTGTCAGAACAGGCAGGCAGGTTCTGCAGGATGCTGATTAGTTAGGGAGGATTTGAATGAACAAGAGAAAATATGCACAGTTGTCCTTGAGTCTGGCAGCCATGCTGATGGCTGCGCCTGTGTGGGCGGCCGAACAGAATCAGTCCGCAGCGGATGTAGTTGCCAATCAGACTATGACTATTGGCGGCAAGGAGCAGATTGTCAGCCAGAAAGCGCTGGAACAGGCAAGAAAAGCGCAGGAAGAATCAGGCAAATCTTTCCCTAAAAAGGGTAAGGACGGCAAATATACTTATTATATGCATAACAATCCTTCGGAAGATATTTCTGACCCGAATTATAAAAGTGACGGTACTAAAAAATCCGGCGGCAGGATTGTAGAAATCGTTCCCGGCAAAGGCGTTGTACGTGAAGGCGGCAGTAGTATCGAAAAAGAAGATGCCGCAAAGGGCAGTGAAACTTCTGCGACCGAAAATGCACAGCAGGGCGCAGCTTCCGAGCCTTATGAAAGCGGTGCCCAGGCAGTGACCGGTGAAACTGCTGTAAGCGATGCAACCGACGGACAGATTACTGCAGGAGAGAGCCAGGCCGCTGAAGTTAAAGAGCCGATGATTAGAGATGCAGACGGCAGCCTGCGCCCGATGACGATAGAAGAACGCCAGAAATGGCAGGCCGAGCAGGAACAGCAGCGTACGGCACAGGAGGCAATGCAGCAAAACGCACAGACCAATGCCATGGCGCAGGAACCTGTTTTGAATATGCCTGTTGCCCAGCAGAGACGTGCCAGTGAACCGGCAGCGCCGTATATCGGTCAGCTGGTAACGAAGATTTCCGTAAAAGGCAACAAAATTACAAAGGCTGAGGATATCGAAGCAGTTGTGACCACAAAGCCGGGTATGCAGTTAACTCAGGAAGGCCTTGCCAAAGATTTGCATGCAATTTACGGTTTGGGCTGGTATTATGATTTGCAGCCGGAATTTACCAAAGTTCCGGAAGGCGTGCAGCTTACCTATCATGTACTGGAAAACCCTGTTTATAAAAAGCTGGAAGTAGAAGGCAATACCAAAATTTCCACTTCCGAAATTGAAAAAATCCTTGATTTGCCGAAAGACCAGATAATTAATATTAAAGACGTTAATGTCAAAGTGCAGCGCCTTGAAGCGGAATACAACAAGCAGGGCTATATACTGGCGCGCGTGGCTGATATCCGCATGCTGCCGGACGGCACTTTGCTTTTACTTGTAAACGAAGGCATTGTTGAAGACTTTAAGGTTAAAGGCAACGTAAAAACCAAAGATTACGTTATTACCCGTGAAATGAAGCTGAAAAAAGGCGAGCCGTTTAACGCCAAAGATGCACGCCGCAGCATGCAGCGCATTTATAACCTCGGTTATTTTGAAGACGTAAATATTAAACTTAACCCGGGCCAGGAACCTAACGCCGTGGAAATTGAAATTACTGTTGTGGAAATGAACACCGGTACTTTCGGTATCGGTGCAGGCTACAGCAATGCTGACGGCTTTATCGGCATGGTTTCCGTCGGCGACAGAAACTTCCGCGGCACCGGCGACAGCGTTAATGTACGCTGGGAGTTCGGCGGCGTAGATAACAAGAACTATGAATTTACCTATGTAAAACCGTGGATTGACGACAAGGAAACCAAGGCCAGCATCGTATTGTATGATGTTACCAACGAATATGCAGACTATGATATCGATGCCAACGAAATCGCGCGTTACGATAAAAAGCGCCGCGGCCAGGAATTAACCTTCAGCCGCAGAACCGATAATGAATTTATCAGCAACTATGTAACGCTGAAAAACCGCGATGATATTTATAAAGGCCCGGCAGATGGTTATGAAAATGATAATGATCAGTATTATGAAGATTGGTTTAAAAATAGCGGACATATGAAACCTTATTATCCTGAAACTGCTGCAGAGCGCCGTGAAGAAAACTTTGGTGTTACTCGCAGTATTACCGTTGGCCGTGTATTCGATTCGCGCGATAACATTTATGACCCGCATGAAGGCAAACGTATCGGTTACAGCGTAGAATGGGCCGGTCTTGGCGGCGATTTTGACTTCACAAAATTCACCGGCGACTGGCGTTATTACTACCGCGCCGGCGGCGAAAATGTCTGGGCACTGAACCTTGGTGCAGGCTGGGCTGACGGCGATATGCCTTTGAGCCAGCGCTTTTCGATGGGCGGCAACGACGGCCTGCGCGGTTACGAAGATGACCAGTTCCGCGGCAACAGTATGTTAAAGGCTACGCTGGAATACCGCTTCCCGATTATCAAAAAAGTACAGGGCGTACTTTTTACCGATAACGGCTATGCCTGGGATAAACGTTTTGAAGACGATTTTGACCTTGGCCTTATTAAAAACAGCATTGGTGTAGGCATGCGCATTAACTCCCCGCTGGGACCGGTTAAACTTGACTATGGCTGGGGCGATGACGGCGGCAGGTTCCACTTCAGCTTCGGCGGCCAGTTCTGATTAACAAGTTATGTGGTTAATAAAGCTTTTGGCGTGCTGCCTGTGTATGGCTGCACTGCCAGCCTTTGCCGAGCCGGTAGAGCGCGTTGATGTGCAGATTACCGATAATGGGGCTACAAGCCGGGTACTGCTTGACAGAATGGGTAAAAGCATGCAGGTTGTGGCCGAGCAGCTTTTTGTTGATAAAGACAGCGTTAATATTAATGCCGCGCGCGGCGATTATGAACGCCTGTTGGCGGAAGTAGGCGACAGGGTGCTGACCGGCTATCAGATGCAGAGCGTTTCCGTTAATGCCGGTGCCGTAACAAACATTAACATTCAGGTTGCACCGTGGAGCGCAGCCGTGGATGATGTTTTTGTGGATCTGCAGTTTTCCGGCGTTGAGCCGGGAACGGCTGAGTGGCTGCAG
>UMCW01045058.1_pt1 | contig 10822 bp, 6 predicted proteins | sample 1964321 | NCBI WGS metagenome assembly UMCW01 (sample SAMEA4835977, study PRJEB28245) | human gut metagenome | biome: gut microbiome; material: fecal sample | place: Denmark | collected 2008
GTCGATCAGTGCATTTGTCTGATTCTTCCAGACCATCGGATCGGTCACGCCAACATCAGAAAGCTGTTTTACCAGCCTGTCACACGCAAGATAATAGCTCTCGCTTGCCTGTGAATATTTCTTTGCATCGCGCTGCATCTGGTTGTACAGATCCCAGCGGTACATCAGTTCCTTCCCGGAATTGACGTCGTATTTTTCATAGATATAATCTAATGTATTTGTATTATTGACATATTTTGCTTTGACTTTATTCAGTAACGAGATTGCCCTTTGAAGCTTTGCGTCGTTTTCCTGTACGCGCCGGTTGATATTTGCATACTGGATATAACACACGGCAAAGCAGATCACCGCAATCGTTCCTTCGATTGCCGCTGGCAATGTCACATCCTTCTTCGCAAGCAGCGCCACCGCAAACAAGGTAATGCTAATCAAAAGGAATAACACCAGCACCACGATCAAAACGCTTCGAATCCGGTATGCATTGTCGGTATCCTCCACACGTGCATATTTCAGATCTTCTTTTTCTCCCTCGAGATATCCCATGTCGTTTTTCAGCATAGAATCCCGCATCTCCATATCATTTAAGTTTTTGATCGTATCCGGAATGTCATCCTCCAGCCGCTGCATCGTACGATACTGCTCTGTTGTAAGCAGATTCTCTGACTGCTGATATTTACTACGGTTGCCGTCAAGACGTTCAATCTCCTTCGCCGTATCTATGATATCTTCTGCAAGATTCACTGGCAGTTCCTCGATTCGCTGAATATCAACGAGATAATCCGTCACGAGTTTGTACTCCTGCTTCATATCCTCCATGTGATATTTCGTATCGACTAACTGTTCACAGAAATCGCCAACGGTCTTTCGCTCTCGATTCGACGATACCGTCTCTTTGACTTCCCGCCGGATCTCCGGATCAACACGTTCTTTCAGCACCGCTTTTTCCGCGGCCCGCTTCGCCTTTTCCTTATTTCGTTCTGCCCTCGACTGATTCCTGCGCTTTCTGCGTTCTTCCCGCATGCGTTCCTGTTCTTCAATCAAGGCGTCATATTCGGCATCATCTTCATTCAAGTATGCCTTGATCTTCTGAAACATTCCCATCAAATCGCCTGCTCTCTGAATTCATCCTTCAATTGTCCAAGTATAATATCCATTCGCTTGTCGTAATCGATCATGTCCTTATTCATACGGTTGTATACCGCACGTTGTAACATAGAGAAGATTGTCATCTCCCGGACATCCTCATTCGAATCTCCGATCTCAATCATCAAATTCTCAAAATTATCTTCATCGAGGTCAAACTTCCGCATTTCCTGCTTCAGTGTCGTCGCATCGTTCCCTGCCGAAAATACGATCAGGTAACTGCGCAGACTCTCCTCGTTGCCATTTAATTCATACGCTTTCATGAAATAGCTTTTTGCATCTTCCACATCCATGTTGTTGGCTGCTGCCACACCTCGGTTGTGATAGACATTTCCAAGAAATACCTTGTCTGTGATATCCTGCTGGTTGTCCAGAATCTCATCGTAAATCGATGCCGCCTTGATGTATCTGCGGTAGCCAAGATAGCTGTCTGCCTTTAATTTCTTACGCTGACTTGATGTCAGCCGACGATATTTCTGCCATGCTTCCACATAAGTTGCAATCTCGTCCGGTGTATAGTAATCCCCGGCATTTAAAATTTCAACCAGCAGATCCTGTGCAAATGTCGCCTTGTTCGAAAGTGCTACCAGCTTCGCTGCAAGCTCCGGCATATCCAGCTCATCCCGAATCCAGTCAAACAGCTTCTCAGACAGAGAAGACTTCGAGATCAGCACGGTATTATTGTAGATATAAAAGCACAGCTCCTCGTAGGTGTTGATCTCCACCTTCGTATTCAGAAAGATGAACGGATGCGATGCTTCTTTTCTTGTACATAAGATAATTTTTGACATTAAACATCAAACTCCTTACGATAAATCTTGTTCGTGGTCGGGAATAATTTTCCAAATCCAACATCCTTAATGATAAATGCGCCATGATGTGGATTCTCAAATTCCACCTCCACGGAGAACTTAGACGTCTTGTTCGGACGTTTCGGGATTCCGTGCAGCTTCACGACTTCCCGCTCTTCTTCTCCGGTCTTCCGGTTCCGGTATACCAAAGTCAGGGACTCTGTATCATCCAATATAATACTGATCTTTCCGTGGATGTTGTACCACTGTCTGCCGCCCAAGGCGATCGGAATAAACCGATCCTCCTCGTCCTCCGAAGAGATTCCGACATCAAAGATCACATTCTCCTTTGTCTCTACAAAATACTTCTTATAAAATTCGCCATATTCACCGCCGACTGCCTTGTAGCAGGCACCCTTGGTATAGATATTCTGTCCGGCAAATACACGTCTGCCCTGCGTCAGAAGCTCGCGTGATTTGTTCAGCCATTTCTCGGAGAATCCGAGTCCGGTCAGATAAATGGCCGAAATGTATGTTTTCTTTGTCTCATTTGCCACAATCTTTGCAAATGTAATATCCATCAGGATATTGTCACCGCCGAAGGCTGCCAGATTGAAATTCTCAGAATAGTCCTCATGTGTGACACTGATCGTGTTCAGTTCGTGTCCATGCGAGATATCAATTCTGTAATAATGCAGGCCATCCGTATTGTAATCAAACAATCCCACACTGTTTGTGCGCAGGCTTTCATCCTGATTAAAAATGTAATACAGACCACTGTCAAGATGGCTCGTGATCTCCACCTGCTCCTTCTCGACACCAAGCTCCTTGTAAAACGTTGAAAGTACACGGAACAGATCCTTGTTATATTCTGGAATCGTAATGACAAGCTTCTTTACCGTCGCGCCCTCATAACGATACAGGAAAGAATCGACATGCATTTTAAGCATCATTAAAAACAGCTTGCGATAACTGTAACGCGTATTATGCACCTCAACAGTCTCCTCACTGCGCGCATTCTGAAACAGCTCATCCAACACGATACCCTGCTCCTTGAAACGTGCCTCGGAAGCTTCGGAGCCAACATACCACTCTCCGGTCTCTAAGCCGAAGAAAAGGATGTTTGGCATCATATATGTTTCTTTGTTATTTAATTGGTTGACTGTCTCCGGCTCGCGCGAGATGTCGTTATAAAAACTAATCTGCGTGGAATCCGAACACAGATCCATGCCTATATAATACGCCTCTGACATGTCTTTTTCCTTTCGTACTTATATCTATTTCTATGCATTGCAATCCACAGGTTTCCCCGCGATATTACAATATACTCAAATTCTCTTCAAACAGATGTACCGTATTCAGGTAAACATCCAATGTCTCTAACAGCTCATTATCTTCCCGCATTTCCTGATTGACAAGCATGCTGTTGATAATCTCAAAGCGGTTCCGGTCTTTGCGGTTAAACGCTTTGGACTTCAGCGATTCACTCTCTACCACATAAGAAGTACCCTGCTTATCATCCGAGATTTCATAGACAAGGCGCTCGCCGTGGAACACGACATATTCCTTCACATACATGCCCGGAATCATCTCATCCAGAAGCTCTGTCTTGTAGATCAGATTCTGTCTGGAACCAGTATCAAATGCGTACTTCACTGTTACCTGTTTGCCCGGCTCGCTCTTGTAGATCAGATAGGTCTTGAGCATGACATCCTGTGGCAGCTTGATAAAGGACTGGAAGCTCTTGTAGAACGGAAGCAGCTTGCCTGCATCCATAAACTTGCCAACCGCATCCTTGATCCACGTCTTCTGCTCGCCCGTATAACGATCCAGCTTCGAGAAGTGATGCAGCATGGACATACGGGAAATCTCATCCTCGATATTGCCCTTCTGAATCTCCTGATACAGACAGTCAAAGACACCACTTGGAATCTGTGCATCTTTGATTAGATAGTTATAGCATGCAAACCGCAGGAACGCCTTTACGACCAGTCCACGGTTTCTGCCTGCATAATACGCGGTAAAGATATCGTAGATGTACTCGACATTTCCCATCGCGAACATCATCTGTGCCAATGTATTTTCTGCCAGCAGGGAAATATCTCTGACACGGTTACGCACCGTCTTAAAAATACCTGCCAATTCTTCCAAGTCACCCTTATAATGGTTGATGATATATACCAAAATCCGCTCATTGACCTTACCAGATTTGTACAGATGGATACAGATGGAAAGCAGATCCTCATTTAAGAAGCCATTGCTGTCCTCCACACCATAATCCGCCAGACGATACAACTCTTCACTGTCGATCTCATCGAAGCCATACAGCTTCACCGCCTGAAATGCCTTGTCGAACATGTTCATATCGACCATGTAAGCGATCATCACACGTGCATTTGCGTGATTTAAGTATTCGATATCCAATTTTTCGAGATACTTTGTAAGCACCTCGTTATCCAGATTCTCATGGTAATATTCAATAATATTCAGATATGCCTGCTGCTTGTAATCATAGGAGATCTCATCACAGTTAACAATATCTCGTGCGGCATTGACCTCGATTGCCTTCTTGAATGTGAAATCACCAAGCTGCTCATAGTTATGCAGCAGCACCCGGTAATCCCGCGGACTGTATTTACAGCAGATATCCATATATGCATTTTCATCTACAATACGTTCCAGTCGATACGGAATAGATCCCGCATACCGGTTTCCCGCGCTATCCTCGAAGATAATGGAAGCCGTGTTCGACAGAATCTCCACATATGCTTCGCCGTTTACGATCGGTACGCGCTGTACTTCCTCTAACTCCTGATGCGTCACGATCACGGCACGCACGCCCTTGTTAAAGCAGACAAGCTTCCGACGGAAGATAATGTTGATCAGCTTGCTCGCATAAAGCGGACTGACCGTCTCTGGCTCCAAGAACTCATCATAAAGCACAGTCAGATCATCGCTGACCTTGCCGCTGATAATCATATTCTCCATGAAATCCTGCATCGTTGTCGCATATTCATGGTACACCTTCATGTGCTGGGACTTGTTGTAAATTACGTTCGCATACAAGTACGCAAGCTCTTTTTCGGAAAGTGTATTCTTATAATTCAGATACATCAATACCGACTGCGGTATCAGATCATATCTGGAGAAATTCATACTCTTGACAAAGCACTCATTCAGCCCGATAAATTTCAGGTTGCGTTCCACTGCATCCCGGTAGAACCGATGGTACTTGTTATCCAGTTTTCCTGCGCTGATCAGCATCGAGCAGATACTTGACAGCACCTCGTCACTCTTTTTCTTGGAGTAAATGCTATCCATGATCTCGAAAATCTTCGCATCAAACTGACGGAATGATGCCGCAAGCTGGATAAACGCCTCGATCACTTCGTCCGACAGATACTGGTGGCGCAATCCCCATCGGATCGTTGTAACCTCAAGATCTGTAATATGCTTCAGCAGCAACGGGTTGTTGTTTAAGACTTCGCAAAGCTCCATGTACATAAGCGGGCTGTTGTATCCCTGCTCATACAGGTTTTTAACTTCCCGGTACAAAGCGGTCTGATCGTTATTATAGGTATCATCCACAAACAGCAGCAACCAGAAATAGAAGATCTTGTCATCCTCTGTGTGGTAGCTTCTGCGAATCAGTTCCTTTGCCTGTTCGGTCGCACGGCGGTCCTTGCCAACCATCGCCTTCAGATATGCATAATAACAACTCTGCTTGTTGTTCATTCCAGAGTTATCGACATCCGCCTCGATACGCAGGAATTCTTGTTCTACCTTCTCTGTCTCTCCCTGCATAATGTTCATATGCATTGTTCCCAGACGGTACAGATCTTCCTCTGGTACATAGCGTGCCAGATTGTTAAATGCAAATAAGGTCGTGCTAATGTATTCCCGAAGCTGGATTCTGCCCATGCGGTAATCCATATATGTCGTAATCAAGCGCACCTGATTCGACTTAATCAGATGTGTTTTGCTGCCCGGTTTGGACACTTTTATCTCTTTTTCTGTCGGCTTGGACAGGTTAATCTCAATCTCGATTGTCTGGTAGACATTCTCGATAATGATTCTGCCGGATGTCACGCCGTCCGGAATATTCTCCGGTGAAATCAGTACATCCAAAGCATACAGATTGCCATAAAAATCGGCACTTGTAATCACCTTTCTCGCTGGAATAATGAAATCCTCGGTGGAGCGTACCGTTGAACTGCTGTAGCCCCATGTGTTTTTGCTGATGTTAATCGAAATCTTGGAAAGCTCCTCCGGGAACTCCAGATTGATCTTCGCCTTGGATACTGACAATGTCAGCGCACGTTTCTTGTGTACATAGACGAGGAACTCCTCCAAAGCCTGATTGACCGACTGGCTTTCCATCAGACTGTTGTAGATCTGCTTGATCACCGGATCGCGGTTGATAAATGTACGCTTAAAATCATCGCGCACAAATACACGCGCCGCCTCTGCCCAGTTGCTCTCAGCGAGTGTCGCAAATTTGAAAAGATCATCGATCTTCTGATCTCCGTATTTTACATATGGTGTCGTGATGTCAATATCATACAGAATCTTAAATTCTCCGCCGTCCGTAATGACACTGATATGTCCTTTGTAATTTTTACCTGCTTCCAAACAGGTTGCATCGAATGTGAATCCGACATCAAAATTCTTCGCAATAAATGTATGCTGGTTGAACCGCAGCATATAGCGGCTATCATACACCATCGCTTTGATGACGTGGTCATTCGTGCTGTTCACCGTGAAGACACCTTCGTACAAAGTTCCCGATTCTATATTCAGTTTTAAAAACTTTTCTGATATCGCTACCTCAGGCCGGTCTACCTGAAATTCGCCCTTTGCGTAATGTTCTACTATCGCCTTCATGGTATCTCCTTTATTTCTCGGCTTCGTAATGAAAACCTACTTGTCATTCGTCTATTTAATAGGTATAATTATCGATATGAGGGTATAGTTCACCCACTATCCCCTTTTAACACATATCACATTATAACAAACCCCCTTTCTTTTTTCAAGACAGGGATATAAATGGTTTGTTTTCTAATTATTAGGAGGAAACTATGAGCAACGGACCACTTCGCATCGAACAGTATGAGACTGTGCGATATGACATAAATTGCAATCCACTCGGTGTCCCGGACAGCGTGACACGCGCGATCATGGAAAATATCAGCGCGGTCGGTCGCTATCCTGACACATACTACGACCCTTTACGGAACGCCATCGCTTCTTATGCCTGCTGTGCGCCAGAGCATTTGGTGCTTGGCAGCGGCAGCTCTGATCTGCTGCGTCTCTTTGTTGCACTTCTTGCACCAAAGAAGGCTTTACTGCCGATCCCATCAGCCACGGATTATGAACATGTATTATCCGTGTATGGTTGCGAAACAGACTTCTATGAGCTGGACATCAATCAGGATTACCATCTGGATATGGATGATTTTATTGCACACTTATCGGATACATACGATATTGTGATCCTCGGAAATCCAAACAATCCAACCTCCCAGCTTATATCAAAAGCAGATATCGAGAAACTTGCAGCCGCATGCAAGGAGCTTGGCATCGCACTTTTACTCGACGAAATGTACATTGAATTTACAGAGAACTATGAGCGTAACACTGCGATCTCTCTGGTAAATACCTATGATAACCTGATTATTTTGCGCAGCGTATCCAAATTCTTCTCTGTACCAGGACTGCGACTTGCTTATGCGATCATGAACAACGAAACAAACATGACGATCATCAATATGACCGCCACACCAAACAGCATTTCCTGTCTGACCGCAGCTGCCTGTACTGCTATGCTGGAGGATACCGCCTACATCCACGAATCGCACTCCCGCATCTTTACCGAGCGCAACCTGATCTATGCAGCAATGAATACAAACAAGAATCTGCGGTTGTTCAAACCGAGTGCAAACTTCGCGCTGATGCAGATTCTAAAAGAGGATGTCACTGCAAAATCCCTGCTGGCACATTGCAATCTGAAGGGCATTGTCCTTCGGAACTGCGAGAATTTTCACGGCCTGGATTCGCATTTTGTACGATTCTCAATCATGAATCCGATGCAGAACGACCTGATGGTAAATACAATTCTGGAACTGTTACGATAACACTTTTGAGTTTTCGCAAAACAAAATCACAGAAGCCAAAAGAGCAGCTGGAACACATATCTGTTTCCAACTGCTCTTTTTGATTGTTATCGTATTGCTGTTATTTGCCCAGCTCTTTCTCACTCATTGCAAGTGCAGATGCGATTACTGCATCCATATCATAATACTTGTACTCGCCAAGACGTCCGCCGAAGATCACATGCTCCTCCTGCTCGCCAAGCTCCTTGTACTGCTGATACAGCGCGCCATTTTTCTCATCATTTACCGGATAATATGGCTCATCGCCCCCCTTCCACTCAGAAGAGTATTCGCGTGAAACAACGGTCTTTGGCAGATCATTGCCTGCATCATCCTTGCCAAACTCGAACCATTTATGCTCGATGATACGTGTCCAAGGTGTCTCAGCATCTGTGTAGTTCACTGCCGCATTTCCCTGGAAGTTTGGCCTGTCTAAAAGTTCTGTCTCAAACCGCACGGAACGATATTCAAGCGCGCCAAGCTTATAATCAAAATAAGCATCAATGGCACCTGTATAGACAACCTTCTCTGCCATCGCATCATACTCTGCTTTGTTTGCAAAATAATCGGTAGAAACCTTTACTTCAATACCAGCCAGAAGGTTCTCCACCATCTTCGTGTAGCCGCCCATCGGAATACCCTGATACAGCGCATTGAAATAATTGTTGTCAAATGTCAGACGGACTGGCAGACGCTTGATGATAAACGCAGGAAGCTCTGTACATGGGCGTCCCCACTGTTTTTCCGTATAGCCTTTTACCAGCTTCTCATAGATATCTGTTCCAACCAGACTGATTGCCTGCTCTTCCAGATTCTTAGGCTCCGTGATACCAGCTGCCTTTTTCTGCTCTTCGATCTTTTCCGCTGCCTCTTCTGGCGTTACCACACCCCACATTTTATTAAATGTGTACATGTTAAACGGCAGGCTGTAAAGCTCGCCTTTGTAATTTGCAACCGGTGAATTCGTGAACCGGTTGAACTCTGCAAACTTCGTAATATAATCCCATACCTCTTTGTTGTTCGTGTGGAAGATATGCGCACCATATTTGTGTACATGGATACCCTCTACATCCTCTGTGTACACATTTCCGGCAATATGCGGACGCTTGTCAATCACAAGCACCTTTTTCCCTTTTTCCTTTGCCTGCTGTGCAAACACCGCACCGTAAAGTCCGGCACCTACCACTAAATAATCATACTTTTTCATGTTTACCCTCCTCTTAGCCTTTAATCTCTTCGAAATATATCTCTTGTATATACCTTTTCCTGCACATCGTCCAGCTCTGCGCTGTAACGGTTTGCAAGAATTGCATCACTCTGTTTCTTAAACTCTACCAGATCATTTACGATCTTAGAGCCAAAAAATGTCGTTCCATCCGGTAGTGTCGGCTCATATACGATTACACTTGCCCCCTTCGCCTTCACACGTTTCATCACGCCTTGAATCGAACTCTGACGGAAATTATCCGAATTTGATTTCATCGTGAGTCGATAGACACCAATCGTAACTTTTTTCTCACTTTCAGCATTCCATTCATTGTTCGCGCCATAGCTGTAATAACCGGCTTTTTCAAGCACACGACCCGCAATAAAATCTTTCCGCGTCCGGTTACTCTCCACAATCGCCGTCATCATATTCTGTGGCACACTGTCATAATTCGCAAGCAGCTGCTTCGTATCCTTTGGCAGGCAGTACCCACCATAACCGAAGCTCGGATTGTTGTACTGTGTTCCGATTCTCGGATCCAGGCACACACCATCAATAATTGCCTGGGTATCCAGCCCTTTCATCTCTGCATAAGTATCTAACTCATTGAAATAGGATACACGTAGGGCGAGATAGGTGTTTGCAAAAAGCTTGACCGCTTCTGCTTCCGTAAATCCCATAAACAGCGTATCAATATTTTCCTTTTCTGCGCCCTCCTGCAACAACCGTGCAAAAGTATGCGCCGCCGCATCTACTTCTGCATCCGACTTATCTGTACCAATAATAATACGGCTTGGATACAAATTGTCATACAGCGCCTTGGACTCCCGCAGAAATTCCGGAGAAAACAGAATCCGGCTTGTCTGATATTTCTTTCTTACTGACTCCGTATAACCAACCGGGATCGTCGATTTGATTACCATAAATGCTTCCGGATTCACCTTCAGCACAAGTTCAATCACGGCTTCCACCGCTGTGGTATCGAAGAAGTTCTTCTGACTGTCGTAGTTTGTCGGCGCAGCAATGATGACAAAATCCGCATCGCGGTATGCTGTCCCTCCATCTAAGGTTGCTGTCAGATGCAACTCCTTCTCTGCCAGATACTTCTCAATATAATCGTCCTGAATCGGAGAAATCTTATGATTGATCTTCTCCACCTTCTCAGGCACGATATCCACCGCTGTCACCGTATGCTTCTGAGACAACAGGGTTGCAAGTGACAATCCGACGTAGCCGGTTCCTGCAACCGCAATCTTTATATCTTCAAATGTTCTCATATTCGAAATCCTCCTGTAACACGTCTTTTCGAATAACTATTTACTCACTCCGCAATGCTTCCACTGGATCCTTCTTTGATGCTACACGCGACGGAATCAGTCCACCGATCATCGTCAGCACAACGCTGATGACAACCAAGAGCGCACCACCTGTAACCGGAAGCTTCGCAACGCCGGTTAGTCCTGCAAAATGGTGAATGACTGCATTGATTGGGATGTTCAGGAGCACGGTAACTCCAATACCGATCAAAC
>UMCW01013417.1_pt1 | contig 10789 bp, 9 predicted proteins | sample 1964321 | NCBI WGS metagenome assembly UMCW01 (sample SAMEA4835977, study PRJEB28245) | human gut metagenome | biome: gut microbiome; material: fecal sample | place: Denmark | collected 2008
TGAGAAAGAAAACATCTACACGCTGGATTCCAAGGGCGAGCTGCTGATTACCATCATGTCCAGTCTGGCACAGGAGGAGAGCCGTTCTATTTCGGAGAATGTAACTTGGGGACAGCGAAAGCGAATGGCGGACGGTAAGGTCAGCCTGCCGTACAAGCATTTTCTGGGCTATCGAAAAGGAGCAGATGGCTTGCCGGAAATTGTGCCGGAGGAGGCGGAGATTGTTCGGAACATCTATCGTTGGTTTATGGAGGGGAAAACGCCAACTGGCATTGCGAGAACATTGACAGAACAGGGCGTTCCGACACCTGCCGGAAAGGAACAATGGTGTTCCAGTACAGTGAAAAGCATCCTGACCAATGAAAAATACAAGGGTTCTGCTCTATTGCAAAAGAGATTTACGGTGGATTTTCTCACCAAAAAATCTAAGGTGAATGAGGGTGAAGTGCCCCAATACTACATTGAGGAAAGTCACCCTGCCATCATAGTGCCGGAGGAGTTTGAACTGGTGCAGGCAGAATTGCTGCGGAGGCAAAATCTACGGCGGCAGTACAATGGAAAGAGCGTATTTGCTGCCCGGCTTGTCTGCGGCGACTGCGGAAATTTCTTCGGGGCAAAGGTCTGGCATTCCAACAGCAAGTATCGGCAGGTGATCTGGCAGTGCAATTACAAATTCCAAGGGGTGTGCAAATGCCAGACACCCCATTTGCAAGAGAGCGTCATACAGCTGCGGTTTCAGGCCGCCGTTCAGGAATTGCTGCAAAAGCGAAAAGCGATTCTGGAAAACTGTCAGGTGATGCTGGAACTGCTTACGGACTGTACAGATTTAGAGCGTCAATTGCAGGAACTGGAAACGCAGAAAATGCGGATTTCGGAACAGATACAAGGGTATGTTCGGGAGAACAGTGAAATCGTGCAGGATCAGGAAAAGTATGAGGAACGGTATCAGGCACTGGTGGGACAATACGAACCGCTGCAGAAACAAGAAACCGCTCTGCAGGAACGGCGAGCAGAGCGATTGGCAAAACGAGAACAGATTCAGGGCTTTCAAAGAGCATTGAACGGACAAAATGGAATGCTGCCGGAATTTGATACACAATTGTGGCTGGCTGCTGTAGAAAAAGCAGTGGTGCATCGAGATGGAAAAATCGTGTTTGTTTTGAAAGATGGGACGGAGTTGGTGCAGAAAGTTTGAGAGGTGCGGGGTGCAGAACGCACTCCCTTTGCTTTTCGGGTGTGCATTGTATCATTTGTGACGTGCGTTTCCAAGAAAAGTGCCGAAAACACGTCGTTTTCGGCACTATATTTTTTTGCTTTTTTACAGAAAAATTGATTTTGACCCCAATTTGACCCCAAAACATCAAAAAAGAAAAGTGGAGCAGGACAACACATCCTGCTCCATTTCCTTTATAGATTGATAATCACCACAAATTCACCATGTTGCAAAATGATCTCGTTCACAGGTGTCGGCGTGGGCGGGTACATTGTGGCTAATTTCTGGGCAATGGTGGTTTGCAGACATTGAATGCCGTATTGCAGATCGTTCGCCTCAATGCTCATATCCTCAAAGTCCACAGGATTCAGCAGAAAGCCACTTGGCATTGGTGTTACAGCGATTGCATAGGACTGTACTTGTGGCATATCGGGCAGAGTGAAGAACTCCTCCATGACTTTCATTTCCTCTTGTTTCTGACTGTCCAGAACGTGCGTATAAGTATCCAGCGTAAACGAAACCGAGGAATGCCCAAGCAGGATTGAAGTGGTTTTCGCATCCATGCCTTGTTCCATGGCACGAGTGGCAAAAGTGTGTCTGAGGGCGTGGAAGGTGTAGTGTCCAAGACCAGAGGCTTTCAGAATCTCATCGTAGGCATCCTTGAATGTTCTGGGTTCCAAGTATCCGCCAAATGGGTTTGTCACCAGAAAGCCGGAGTCCTGATAGGCTGCACCAGATGTCATGGCATCGTTCTGCTGTACATTTTTCCATTGCTGTAACTCGCTTGCGATATTGGGAATCAAGGGGATAGAGCGAATGGAATTTTTCGTTTTTGGCTCCTGAATGACGATCTCCGTGGAATTACCCACACCGTTGTAATCCACTTTGGGCAGACGGTTTATTGTGCGGCGGATAGAGAGCATTCTTTTATTGAAATCAACATCTTCCCAGCGGAGTCCCAGCAGTTCGCCCAGACGAATCCCTGTGGCAAGTGTCAAACGAATGAAAATGCCGTATCGGTATTTGTAGCTGGTGTAGATAAGTTTTTGCTGCTTCTCACGGGTGAGAATCTCGACCTGTGGTTTTTCATTGCGTGGCAAACTGACTGCATCACAGGGGTTGAAATCGATGTAATGTTCCAGCACTGCCTGATTCACGGCCTTGTGCAGGCAGCGGTGAAGATTCAGAATGGTTTTGGGCGAAAGTCCCTGTGTATTCTGCTTGTAGTTGTAGAAGTCTTGCAGGAGCTTTGTCGTGAGATCTTTCAGTTTGAGGGTTGGAAATGCTGGTGCAAGATGATTTTCGATGTAGCCCCGATAGCTGACATAGGTGGACTGCTTGACCAACGTATCACCGTTCCTGAGAATCTGCTTTTTCAGATACTGATAGCCCTCACGCTCGGTATCTTTGCCGGAACACTTATCCACAATGATATTATCTCTGCTGACCCCATAATTCGTAAGAGCTTCGATCTGCCTGTCCTCGTGCTGTTCCCTGCTGGAAACACGGGCATAGCCGAATGGTTCTGTTGTCCATAAAAGCACCTCCAATTGTCTCAAAAAGTCCTGCCGCTTTTGGAACGTCCCAAAAGTCAAAAATGGACCTTTTGGTACAGGTTTTCGAGAAAAAAATGACTGCCTCAAAAAGTGTACTTTCTGAGACAGCCAAAACATTTAAAAGATTGCCGTATTGCTTTCTTGACACTGAATTGCACAAATCGTATCATGAAGAAAAGTCGCATCACACAGCATTTCTTCGATCTCATCGGCAGAGTAACCGTAGTCCAACAGCAGGAGAATATCCTCCTCTGTCACGCCGTAGCAACTACACATCTCCAACAGCAATTCCTCCTGTTGTGTGTAATACTCTTCTTCCAACTCGTCGTACCAATCAGCCCACTTGCCGAACCGGAAACTTTCCTGTACCTCAAAGGTAGAGCAGGTCAGAAAACCATAGCGGCCAATCTTCAAGATCGTGCCCTCATCTACATTCAATACTTCAAACGGATACTTGTGGAAACCAACTTTCTGCAATGCCTTTTTCAGAATGCTTTCCGTCGAGGCATAAACGTAAAGTCCAAGCTCTGTAAAGTGAAGCAGGCACATGGGATTGCTGCCTTTGATGATGTAGAGTGTGTTGTTTTCATCCAGAGCGGTAAAGCAGAAACTGCCCTGTACAGATTCTGCCATGCTTTTAAGCGAGTCGAAGTCAAGTTTGTTCTGCTGTTCAATCAGCTGTACTGCAACATAGCTGTCTGTTTCGATCTGCACATTCGGTAAATCCTTCTCTTTACGAAGTTCTTTATCTTCGATAAATAAGTTTTTTAATTAGACAAATATTGCGTAACTGCAAAGTGTTTTATTTTTTGTATTTTCAACAAGCAATATCTTGACTTTAATTGATAAAGAAGATTATATTGGTAAAGATATATAATCATTAATGACTTTAGATCCTTATATATGAAAATAACCCTGCCGAATGGAATCGGTAGGGCTTTGTGTTTTGGTTTAATATTCTTCTGCTAAGAGTATAGTCGAGTAGTCGATGTCATCAATAATATAGACCTTTTGATTGACTGGATTGGCAATGTCAATCATGTGGTCTTGACTGTACTCCGGTTGTTCGGAAAAGTGGTGGATGTGCTGTTTTCCATTGGATACATCAAGCTTGAATACCTGGAAATAGTCCCGTTCTTCTGGTAGCTGGTCAATACAGTTCCATAGGAATAGCTGTAACTCCACTGGTATTTCTGCCTGCACACCTCTGGTCAAAAATCGTTTGTTCTGGAACATTCGTATACCTCCTTTCGCTAATTTGTTATGTCCCTATGCTCCGCCCGAAGGCGGCTTTTCTATGCGGTTGACATGATCGTATCATCAGTACCTGGCACAGATTCACCATAATAATATATAATTCACGAAAGAAAGTATTACTTTTTTCTACAAATGACCTAACATAAAAGTAAAGCTGAATCGAGACAAATCAGCTGTTATGCAGTCATATCGATACAAATGTAGCCAAATCAGATGCAGGGAGACAGAGGTATTACCATTACCTCTGTCTTGCAGAATTTACTAAATAACAAACAGTAATCATCAATCAATAATAGTATTTAGCTTAGTAATCATAGAAGATATATAGTAGTATACATATATATTGTTATGATATATAACATAATAGAGTATATAGTATATCAGTATATATCACTATCACATGATTGTATTGTATATTATCTTATAAACATAGAAGGAGGAATTATTATGAGAAGTGAAAGAGAGAAGAAGTCCATTACGAAGAGCATTAAGCTCTCCCCATTACAAGTACAACAAATTGAAGAAAAAGCAAAGGAAAAGAATCTGACGTTTAGCAGTTACATGGTAGACTGTGCCGTACATGGGAATAATAGTATTACACCACAAATGGCGGTTCGGATGCAGGAACTTGTGAATATGGTGCTGGAAATTGCGGACAGTATTGACAGCACGGAATATATTCGAAAAGAGGAACTGCGGCAGAAAGCATATGATCTGGACGGCTTATTTACTTCTGTATCGCCGCAAGAAAAGTATGAAAACTTGCAGCAAAAAATGGGCTTGTTTGTAGAGGGAGGACTGGACTTATGGGAATCTTTAAAGTAATCAGAAACACCAATGACGAACTGCACTACTTATATAACGTTTTGAATTATACGATGAGCATACATACGGACTATGATAAACGCTATAGCCCAAATGTAGATATATACCATGCTTACGAGCAGTTTTTATCGGTAAAGAGATATTTCGGTAAGACAAGCGGTAACCCGGCATTTCATTTTATTGTCGTGTATGATGCAAGATCGACTTGGGGTGATAATTATGAGCGAGCGAAATCTATGAGTCGGAGTATTGCCTCTTATTTCTCGGACAAGTACCAGATCGTTTACGCAATACATCGAAAGCCTTGCTCAAAGAAATATGGTGGTTGTTCGTCGGTATATCACGCTCATTTTGTTATGAACTCGGTCAGCTATATAGACGGGACAATGTTCTCAGGGAACAGATCAGAGTTGTATGCTTTTCTGGGCTATATCAAACGAGTTACAGGAGATAAATCCTGGGTGACGCAATATGGTTCTGAGAAAGGAAAAGGGCATCAAGGCATTTCTGATGCTATGGCAGTGTGATTGAGCCTGTTTGGGTTTTGGCTGCATTGTGGCGAAATGGCTTGTTCTCAGTGCGGGTGTGGAGTGGGTTGTGGGAAGTCTAATTGAAAATGCTGTTGTGTAAATGATAGAATTTTGGTATAATAGAGATAGAGAAACAGCTGATATTACAGAGAGAGGAACAGCAATGACGACAAGAGAAATTGACCGAGAAAGTTTTGAGAAAGCCAAGCAGTTATTTGTAAGCGGTGAGATCAATAGAATAGAAGTTGGTACAGTAAAAGGGTTACAGGCAATCCACAAGGCACTTTTTGACGGGCTGTACGACTTTGCCGGAAAAATCAGAACCCTGAATATTGCAAAGGGCAATTTCCGCTTTGCAAATAGCTTGTACTTAGATGCAGTTCTTTCGGCAGTCGAGAAGATGCCTGAAAATACGTTTGAGGAAATTATCGCAAAATATGTGGAAATGAATGTGGCACACCCGTTCATGGAGGGCAATGGCAGAAGCACAAGAATCTGGCTGGACATGATCCTCAAAAAGCGTCTGGGGAAAGTGACAGACTGGGCGAAAATTGATAAGGTACAATATTTGCAGGCAATGGAGAGAAGTACAGTAAATGACCTGGAACTGCGGTTTCTGATACAGCCGAATCTGACGGATAAGGTCAATGACAGAGAGGTGATTTTCAAGGGAATTGAGCAGTCGTATTATTATGAGGGGTACGAGAAATAGGGGCAGTTAAATGACTGAATTGCATCGGATTATTTTGATTTTCAAATTCCGAGCAATTCAGTCATTTTTTTCTTTTCGTGGAAAATTGGGATAACTTGTGGAAATCCGAAAAAGTCGGTATAGGGTGACTTGAGGGAAAACAATAATCAAAAAAATTTTACCTGGCACACGGCACAAGTAATTCCGTAAAAAGAAACTCCAGACTGTTTTTGTTCTCCTTTTTGAAAAAGTGCAGTTGAAAAGTTTGTATTTCGGCGGAAAAGAAAAATTGCAGCGGTAATTTCAGAAAAGGAGTACAAAAGATGGTTCAATTTGTTTTTTCGCTGTGTTGTGTGTCAGATAAAATGTGTTTCAAATAGAAAAGCAGCTCCTTGTACAGAAAAAAAATTACGGAGATTTTGAAAGTTGGAAACAATACGACAAATTTCTTGACTTATTTTTACGGATATGATATAATATGTACAAAAGGAGAACAAACAAGTTTGTCAGAGGAACAAGTTTATCAAATGTACTATTTTCATGTTTATTCATGCCGACAGAAAGGAGCAGCATTTATGTTAAAATCAAAACGAAGTGGATTTTCGATGATAGCGGCAATGATTCTTTTTTTGTCGCTTTTGTCACTTCCGATACAAGCGTTTGCAGTGGAAGATGCGGAAAATGAAAAAGTTTCTACTGAAGAGTATCAATTCAGCGGTTCGAAAAACTGCGGAGATGATGACGGGTTTACAAATCCATCGACGATCAAAAAGAAAGACAACCACTATGGATGGGAATTGGGACATTTTATTGTCAGCGGTTATACGAGAGTAGAAGACACCGGAGAATATACAGATAATCCGGTTTTCCTGAAAAATGTTGGAGATACAGTGAAACTTTCATTCGTTTTGGAACAGGACATCAACAAATTGAATGGGAACAAAAAACTGAAAATCAACGACGACAAGAAGGCGTACGATGAGGACTTTGGCATCGACGAAACCAGTTTTGGAAAGGGTGCCTTGATCGTTCGGTATACCGACTATGAAAACAAATCGGATGCACCACAGATCTATAAGGATTACTTAAAGGGGATAGAAGTTGGTGCTGATACAGAGATTCAACTTTGTGAAGAGGGTGACTACGAGGTATCGCTGGACTATTCGATCTTGAGTGAAACATTCGGTGACCTTTGGAAAATGAAAACCAGTAAAATAGCGGCATTTGAAGACGATTACAAAATATCCTTTCATTTTTCAGTAAGAAACGGAAATTGCATGGTATACCCTTTTGATGTAAAAACCGGACAAGAGCTTACAGATACCGCCTTTACAGAAAATGGATTTCGGCTTGACCTTGCAAAATCCCGATATTTGAAAATAGACATCACCAAACAAGTGCTGAATGCCGGCAAGGATGGACTGACAGAAGATACACGGTTTAATAAGCCAGCAAGAGATGGTGAAGAGTTCACAGACGAAGGCGTTTATGTTATAACAGTCAGCAATGCTTATACCGATCGTTCTACAGAGAAAACAATCTATGTCGGTTCTAATTCTGTGCTTCAGGCTTACGTTACCAACCAAAGCTACACAGTATCTGAGATCAATGATTTGATTGCAGAAGGAGCTGTGATCAATACAGACGGGACGATTGATATGCCCGTAACAACAGAAGCCTCTGTGACAGTATCCCCAGAAGAAACTACGGAAACAGTGACTGAAACCAGCGACGCTGTTCTGACAACAACAGCTATTCAAACTGCCAGTGCTGAAACCACCAAAGAAACAGAAAAAAAGAAACAAAATGTTATTCTATGGATCGGTATTGGCGTGGTTGTTCTTGCAGCAGTAGTGGTAGTAGTACGGATTCTGAAAAAGAAAAAGGCAGGAGATGAATAACATGAAACGCTTTTTGGCTCTATGTTTAGTGATTGTTCTTTGTTTTACGGGTTGCACAATGGATTCCAAAGGAGCATCGGAAATTGTCACAACTGTACAAGAGACAATTGCAGAGACTTCTGATGTAACGGAAACACAAGAAAGCGAAACAGAAGAAACCACTTTCTCCAATAGCACCACTGCAACAGAGGCACAGAATCTCAACTATACATCACTGAACGACCCTGAACTTTTACAATATGTAAAAGACACGGTATATACAGATGTGGTAGAAGGTCTGAATAGTGAAAAGTATTTTGTAGAAAACGTTGATACCGTTTACGTTTCCAAAGAGTACCTTGATGAGCTGGCCTATAACTCGCAGGAAAACGTGTATTTTGGATATACCTTGTCCGACATTACATCGGAGTGGGACGATACAAAGTACATATTCACAGTAGATGACAATGGACAAACGACTGTACAAGCTTTTGAAGAATATGATGATACTTATGATAAGGCAATTCGCAATGTTGCAATTGGAACAGGCGTGATCCTTGTCTGTGTTACAGTATCGGTTGTAACTGGAGGCGTTGGAGCTGCACCAGCAATCAGTGTGATTTTTGCAGCATCAGCCAAAACAGGAGCGGCAATGGCTCTTTCATCTGGTGTAATAGGCGGAGCTGCAACAGCAATTACTTGTGGAATTGAAGGAAAGTCGCTTGACGATACTTTGAAAGAAACTACACTGTCTGCAAGTGAAGGATTTATGTGGGGTGCAATCGGCGGTGCAGTTACAGGCGGAGCAAGTAAAGCGATTGCTTTGAAGGGTGAGAAGCTAAGAGATCTTACGGTAAGTGAAGCTGCTCAGGTACAGCAAGAAAGTGAATTGTCACCGGAATTGATCAAAAATTTTGATTCAATGAGTGATTACAAAGACTTTATCGCTGATTCTGAGATGCTTCAAACTTCCGCGCAAGAACTTGAATCAATCTGCTTGAATCATGGATTTGATGTGGAGATGCTAAATCAATTTCATTCTGCGGAAGAGTTAAAGGTTTATACCGATGCTAATTTGGTTCAAAAGGTTGTAGATGGTAATGCTGCATTGGTTAGAAATGATATTGATATAACATCTGTGGTTGATGAAATGGGAAGAACAAATCTGGAACGTATGCAAGAGGGTGTTCCAGCATTGGACAAAGATGGACACGCATATGAATTGCATCACATCGGTCAGAGAACTGACTCGCCGCTGGCAATCTTGACACGAAAGGAACATGACAACAATGTTTTGCATTGGAATACAAATACAGATAATCCATCCAGTCAATCCGGTTGGAGTTCTCAGAAAAGGAAATTTTGGAAAGCCATTGCCAAGATGATAGAAGACGGGGAGATACAATAATATGGACATTAAAAGTTTAGAGCAGTTGGAAAACTTTCGCTCGCTAAAAGGCACCACGGAAGAAAAGATAACAGCTGCTGAAAATGCACTTGGTTTGACCTTCGCTAAGGACTACCATTCTTATTTGAAACAATATGCACTGGCATCTATGAATGGTCATGAATTGACTGGAATCGTTGTATCGAAAAGATTGAACGTAGCAGATGTGACGTTCCGAAATCGGGAGAACAATCCCGATATTCCCAAAAATTTATATGTGATAGAAGAATTGTATATCGATCATGCTGTTGCATGGCAGGATGAAAAAGGCTGGGTTTATCGAACAATCGGAGCGTCAGAGCCTGTAAAAATATTCGATTCTTTGTCAGAGTATGTTGCGGAATAAAATTAGTATGTATTTTCTAGCAATACAAATCATTGCAGTTCATTTTCAGTTGTAATTGCTCCAGAGATATGGTATAATAGAAATAACAAAAACCACACACGAACACGAGATGAAACACATGAACCGCTACTTTAACATCACCGGCTGCTGTAATCCACAGGAACACTACATGGTTAATCTGGACAGCCGTCTTGCACAAATCAAGGAAATGGTGGACAAAGGGCAATATTTCTCCATCAACAAGGGCAGGCAGTACGGAAAAACCACAATTCTGAAGGCACTGCGGGAATATTTGAAAAGTGAGTATGTTGTCATCAGCATGGACTTTCAGTTTGTCAGCACGTCAGAGTTTGCCACAGAGAATAGCTTTGTCAAGGCGTTTGCACGGCTGCTTTGGAACTGTTACCGCAGAGAAATGCCCAGTGAAATCGAAGAGCAAGTCAAGCAAATGAAACTGAGTCTGGACTATGTTGAGGCAGATCTGTTTGCCGTTTTAAGCGAGTGGTGCGAAATGTCATCTAAGCCAATTGTGCTGATGATCGACGAAGTAGACAGTGCCAGCAACAACCAGGTGTTTCTAGATTTCTTGGCTCAACTGAGAAGGTACTATCTGGAACGTACCGAGTACCCTACGTTTCAATCTGTTATTTTGGCAGGTGTTCATGACATTCGAAATCTTCGTCAGAAAATCCGACCAGATGCTGAGCATAAGCACAACAGCCCGTGGAATATTGCATCGAACTTTGACATCGACATGAGCTTTAGTGTGAGCGATATTGCCGGAATGCTCACGGAGTATGAGAAGGATCACCATATGGGCATGGATCTTGCAAAGTTGTCCCAACTGATTTACGATTATACTTCCGGTTATCCGGTGTTAGTGTCGATGATTTGCAAGCATATGGACGAGAGTGGAAATTGGGATAATTTATCCTTTGAAAATGCGGTCAAGTACCTTGTGAAAGAGAAAAATCCATTGGTGGACTCTTTGATCAATAAGCTGGAAGATGACAAAAACCTGAGAAATCTACTGTACAATGTCTT
>UMCW01011625.1_pt1 | contig 10769 bp, 9 predicted proteins | sample 1964321 | NCBI WGS metagenome assembly UMCW01 (sample SAMEA4835977, study PRJEB28245) | human gut metagenome | biome: gut microbiome; material: fecal sample | place: Denmark | collected 2008
AGTTCTGCTTTTCGATATTTAGTAATAGATTTAACGCCTTGAGCCTTTGCAATTTCGCGCAAGCTTTCCAAGCTTTTTTCGAGCAGCTGCTCTCTGGTCATAGTATTACCTCACACAAAGTTTAGTCTTTTTATATCAATGGTATGACATATTCCGATAGCTCTGACGAACGTGAAAAACGGAGCTAAGAATTCAATCTGTTTTAAATTCAGCATACCAATATCTCGCATTCATATCATACTCCCGAAATGCATTTTCGTCAAGAGCAATTTTTCCGTTCCGAGCGGGTTATCTTGCCGTTTGATACAAGTTTTTGCTTTTTTCCCCACAAAAAAACTCAAAAAGCGAAAATATATTTTTAAACATGCAGCGGCAAAGAAAAACCAACGCCGTCACAGTGCGGACAGATTGATAAAATTGCAGCATGAATGCTCTTTATAACACCTATGCGTACATCGTAAATGATATAACCGGAATTGAAAACTGACATAAAACATCGATTATTTGCTATAAAACTACACGTTTACTTAATGCCGAAAAGACTTCGGCCAAGTCATCGGTGTCAGCATAATGCCGTGCAGGCATGCATACAGTGTAAAGGACACAGGGGGGAGACCGGTTACGGATTTCCCGAGAAAACAATGAACAGTTCAGCGTATTCCGAAAAGGAAAGCTTGAGTTGTCGGTGTTGTTCCGAAGCCTGTCGGCAGATAAGCCGCAGTTTCGGCAGTAAAAAACATATAGAAGAGAGAGGAGAAACAAAATGAATGACAGACCGTGTATCGAAGGGAGCACGCTCAGGCTGCGCACGCATTCCGTGCATATTGAGAACAGGGAGCTTGCAAGCATCACAGGGGTTAAGGATGTCGGCAGTTTCAACGAAAGCATGGTTGTGCTTATGACGGAGGGCGGAGGACTTACAGTGGAAGGAACCGAACTCCACATTACGAAGCTGAACCTTGATGAAGGACAGGTTATCATAGAAGGACAAATTATTGCCTTTGAATATGATGATGTTCCCGTTCAGCGCGGTTCGTTTTTTTCAAGAATGTTCAGATAAACCCGCGACAGCTGCGGGCAGTTTATGTCGAAACGGCTGAAAGAGAAAGGAGGTAAAACGTGCAGGATGCAGAACACCCTGAACCAGATACCTGTTTTTTTGTGCTGTCTTTGGTGCGGATTGGCAGCAGGCATCATTTATGATTTATTCAGATTGGTAAGGATAAGGGGAAATCGATTTGCGACAGCGGCGGCGGATACGCTTTTCGGTGCAATTGCAATCGGCATTACGGCGGGCGCACTGCTTTACTGCGACCACGGCAAGATAAGATTTTTCACGCTGTTTGCGATTGCCGCAGGTGCGCTTCTGTGGCAGATCCTTCCCGGAAAGCTGCTCAGGATAATGATTATGAAGCTTAAACGCAGCATCGGGCACTAAACGCAAAAAATCAGCATAACCTATTAGAATACATAAAAAAGCGGGTGCATCGTTTTGGTGCATCCGCTTCTTTTGCCCGGGAACATTCCGAACAATTTGCTCATTGCGAAAAAGGCTTAAATTTTCGGCATTTTTTCGCGGGTATACAGTTTAACGGAATTTTCCGAACTCTGCTGCTCCGTATAGTGCGAGAGGAAGCACTCGTTAACGCACGGTAATGGCCGCGCGGAGTGCGGTGAGTGCATCTTCAACGGTGATAAGTCCGTCGCCGTCCATGTCCGCAGCTGCGGCCTGTGCGGGAGTGAACTCAAGCAGCTGCATGGCATTGCGCATTATCATGAGAGCATCGGATATTGTAACGGTTCCGTCTCCGTCAACATCGCCCAAAACGCCGACAGCCAGAAGAATGCACACCTCGTCAACATAAACGCAGTCATCGCCCCGATCGCGTGATCCGTCCTTTTGATATGTCCATTCAAAGATGTATTCACCGTCTGCGGGCACCGTATAGATGAAGTTCGCCCAATCGTTGTCGGTGCCGCCCGTCGTTGCTTCAACATTTCCGTTGGCAATGAATGCCGCATAGTCCCAAGTGCCGCCCTCGCTGCTTGCCAGCCAGTCAAAACTGAGCCTGTCGCCTGCATGAAGTGTTCCGGCATTGAGCCTGATGCCTGTTGAAGTTCCCGCCATGCCGTTGATAGTTGATTTTGCAGCCGTCCGGCCCGCAAAAGTTTCGCTGTCAACCGCCCATGGATGAGCGGTATCGTTCGAGAAAACGAGTGAACCGCCCGAAACGTTAAGTGCATCGCTGATTGGCGCATCAATAACGGCGGAATCAACGACCGTAAGGGAACAGCTGTCGGTAAAGCCGCCTTCGGTTGTTGCTGCAATGATATCGGCAGTGCCGGGAGCAACGGCGGTAACAACGCCGTTCGAATTGACGGTTGCAACCGATTCATTGCTGCTGCTCCAGGAAACGCTTGCATCGGCAACATTTGCGGGGTAAACCTCTGCATTCAGCGCAAGCTGTCCGCCGGTGTACATCTCGGCAGTTTCGGGGGTAACGTTGACACCTTCCACCGGTGAAGTGCTTTGGCTTTCAACAACAAGGTTATCGACCCAGCTCATATTTGAGCCGTCAACGGGGGAGTTATCCTTGTGAAGATTCCATGTGATGACATATTGCCCCGTTACGGGAATGACATATTCGTACGTGAGCCAGCCGGTTGAGCCGGTGAGGTTTGCAACGTAGTCGTTATTGAACCAAAGTATCCAACCGTGGAACATATAACGTGTGTCCGTCTTCCAATCAAAACGCACAACGCTGCCTGCGGTAAGAGTGCCGAGGTCAACTTGAAGCAGTGCTTCACCCTGAACGGTCATCGTTGAAGCAGCGCAGAGCCTGCCGTCGCGAATCTCTGTTTCAAAGGGGTAATTTGCTGCATTGTTATATGTATAGTTCGAACCCGTTCCGTTGACTGCATCATCAAGGGTCAGTCCGTCCGTGCTCGAAACAACGTTTACAGTGCAGGTTTTTATCTTGCTGCCGTCGATGCTTTGGGCGGTTACAAGTGCCGTTCCGGTTGCAACTGCGGTCATTTTGCCGCAATTGTCAACGCGGACTATGTTGGAGTTTGACGTTGCCCATGTGACTCCGCGCTCTGCATTTGCGGGTTCCATATATGCGGAAAGCTGTGCGGTCTGTCCGGGTACCATGTATGAAGTGTCAAGGCTGAGGTGCATATCCGTGAGCGGGAACTCAGGCGCATCGTAGAAATCGGGAACGGAGTACAGGCAGGTGACCTGCATCTTGCTGCCGTAAATGTTGCCGATAACGGTTGCGGTTCCGTCGATGGTATTCAGCTCACAGAGATTGCCCATGGTTGTATAATAGGTAAAAAGGTGGGGAGTGGTTGCACAGCTTGCCCAATAGAGCGTGTCGGTATTGTGATCCCATGCCATGGACTGAAGTCCGTCCACAATGACGCCCGTAAAGCCGCATACTTCGCCCATGCCCTCGGTTTTTTCGATTGCATAAAGATTGCAGTCGTCACCGATACCGTAAAGCTGTCCGTCGGTGGAGCAGGCGAGAGCAAGCATTGCATCGGGGCCGACGAAACCGACCTCGGTAAGCGAACCGTCCGAAAGATTTACCGTGCAGAGAAGATCGCCGCTGACAGCATACATTGTGTCGGTTGAATAGTCGTATGCCATATCGGCGGCAACGGCTTCGGATGTGCCGAGAATGGTTTCTTCAAAAGTGAACGCGTTCACTTTGCAGAAGTGGTAATTGCTTTCCTCCGCATAGCGGTAGCCGTAAACGTAGCCGTTGTAAAATTCACCGGCAACGTAACCGCTTTCCGTAAAGTCGGATATGAAGCTTGCGCCTTCCGGATTGCCGGACGCCATTGAGACCCAGCCGTAAGGCCCGCCCATGAATTTTGAGTCGTGATAAAAATAGCTGAATCCGCGAAGTGTATCAGCCGGATGTGAGGCGGATTTGGAATCGCCGTATCCGTCGGATGAGTCGGCGGAAGCATGTGTCGCCGGGGCCGACAGTACGGGCAAAAGCCCGAATACCATAAGCACGGCGATGAGAAGCGAGATAAGTTTTTTCATTCTGAAACTGTCCTCCGTATATTTCTTTCTGCCCGACAGAGCATCGGACACATGTCGATTTTAGCATTGCGTATATTGAATGTCAACAGATATATTAATCATTTATATTGCATTTCCGCAGAACATGATTCGGAACGGGAGACAGAACAAAAAGGATGGCCCGAAACGACGAAAAGCGTCAAAACAAGTCAAAAAATGTATATTGTTGCGGAACTGTTGACAATGGGGCGGAAAAGTGTTTTAATATGCCTTGAGTTTAGCAATGCTTAACTCAAGGTTTAGCTTTCATGTTCGGCGCAGGGGGTGCGGAACTAAACACGGAGTTTAGTGATTCAAAACACCTGAAAAGCGCGGACTGCTGCTCGGAAAGGAGAGCGATACGGTGATCGACATCGGCGATAAAATCAAGCGAACTCGGCTGAAACTCGGACTGACGCAGGAGGAACTTGCGGCAAGAACCGAGCTTTCAAAAGGCTTTATTTCGCAGCTTGAACGCAATCTGACCTCGCCGTCCATTGCAACTCTTATCGACATCCTTGAAGCTTTGGGCACCGATATTGCCGATTTTTTCACAACCGGGGATGCGGATGAAAAAGTTGTCTTCACCCCGGACGACATGTTCGAAAGCGAAGATTCCGACCTTGGCTCAAAGGTCTGCTGGCTTGTTCCGAACGCTCAGAAAAATGATTTGGAACCCATTCTTGTGACGCTCGGCGAAGGAGGCAGAACTTTTGAGGATGAACCCCACGAGGGTGAGGAATTCGGATATGTGCTTTCCGGCAGTGTAATTCTTGTTATCGGCAGCAGAAAGCTTAAACTTCACAAAGGGGACAGCTTCTGCTTTAAACCGACGGAGAATCACTATATTGCCAATCTCTCAAAGCGCGAAGCGCGCGTGTTGTGGGTCGTGACCCCGCCGTCCTTCTGATAAAGATGCAGGACGACTTAAGGCTTATGTTCGTAACCGCTTTTGCGGTAATGACATGATCCTCTTGAATACAGTTGGGCTGTGTCCGCCGAATACGCGGCAGCTCAGGTAAAAAAACGAAAGATTCCCGCGTATGCCGACGGCACGGTGTGCGCAGGCCGAAGGAACATGCCGAAATCGGAGAAAGGGTGCTTTCGCAGCTGCGGAAGCGGGGTATAAATATGGAAAACAAACGCCTGATAGAGCTTGTCAATGTTTCAAAGGATTATGACGGTGATGTTGCGCTTAACAACATTAATCTTTACATCCGCGACGGTGAGTTTTTAACCCTTCTCGGCCCTTCCGGCTGCGGCAAAACGACCTTGCTCCGCCTTATTGCGGGTTTCATTATGCCGTCATCGGGCAAAATAATGATGGACGGAAAGGAGCTGACAAATGTTCCGCCGTATAAACGCAGAGTCAACACCGTATTCCAGAAATATGCGCTGTTTTCGCATCTTAACGTATTTGAAAACGTCGCTTTCGGCCTGAAAATACGCAAGCTGCCGAAGGATGAAATCAAACGCCGCGTCACGGAAATGCTTGAACTTGTCAACCTTGCGGGATATGAAAAACGTTATATTGACCAGCTTTCCGGCGGACAGCAGCAGCGCGTTGCCATTGCGCGTGCGCTTGTGAACGAACCGGAGGTGCTTCTGCTGGATGAGCCCCTCGGCGCACTCGATCTCAAACTCCGCAAGGAGATGCAGATAGAGCTTAAGCGTATGCAGAAAAAGCTTGGCATAACGTTTATCTTTGTTACTCACGACCAGGAGGAAGCCCTCACCATGAGTGATACAATTGCCGTTATGAATCACGGCATCATTCAGCAGATCGGCTGCCCGACAGATGTTTATAACGAGCCCAAAAACCGCTTTGTCGCAAGGTTCATCGGTGAGAGCAATATTTTTGAAGCAACCATGCGGCGTGATTACCTTGTGAACATTCACGGAATTGATTACGAATGCGTGGATGCGGGGTTCGGCACGGAACAACCCGTTGATGTTGTTATCCGTCCCGAGGATGTTGATTTTGTGCCGATAGGCAAAACTCCGCTGCACGGCGTTGTAACGAGTGTTCTTTTCATGGGCGTTCACTATGAATTCACCGTGGATTGCGACGGGCGCATATTCAAAGTTCATTCAACGGATTTCGTGCCCGTCGGCGAAACCGTCGGAATCGAAGTTCTTCCGGATGCTATTCACATTATGAACCCGGAGCGCAGACAACCGACGGAAGCTGCGGCGGAAGAACCTCAGCAGAACTTATGAACGGAAATATGCAGCAAATAAAAAGGAGGCAAAAAGCAAATCGATGAAAAGAACCCGTCTTGCTTACCCGTATATTTTCGTATGGATGCCGCTGTTCATAGTTGCTCCGATGCTTTTTGTTGCATACTATGCGTTCTTTGACAACGGCACATTCACAACCGAATACGTCAAACAGGTTTTTTCAAGCACGACCTATCTTCCCGCGCTGTGGAACTCCATCTGGATCGCATTGGCAACAACCGCCGTGTGCCTTCTTGCGGGATATCCGGTTGCGTATATTCTTTCGAACATGAAAAAACGTACGGCGGCATTGCTTTCGATACTGTTCATAATGCCGATGTGGATGAACATGCTGCTCAGAACTCTTGCGTGGAAGATAATTCTTTATGATGACGGAATTGTTGCAACGGTGCTCTCTTGGTTCGGCGCGACGGACGTTCAGCTCATCTACACGCCCGGCGCGGTTCTGATTGCAACAATATATGACTTTTTGCCCTTTATGATTCTGCCGATTTATACAACACTTATAAAAATCGACAGATCCCATATCGAAGCGGCGCATGATCTCGGCGCGAACGGACTGAACACATTCCTCCGAGTTGTGCTCCCGCAGTCCGTTCCGGGAATCATTTCCGGAATAACCATGGTGTTTGTTCCCGCAATGTCTACTTTTGCTGTTTCAACAATGCTCGGCGGCAAAAAAATCGTGTTGTTCGGTCAGCTGATCGAGGAAAAATTCCTCATTAACAAATCGTTCGGTGTCGGTTCAACATTGTCGCTCGTGCTGATTATTCTTGTTATAATTTCAATGGTCATAATGCGCAGAGCGGACAGAGACGAAGGCAGGGAAGGAGGAACCCTCTGGTGAAAAAGTTCGGCAAATTCTTAAAGGGAGCGTACCTCGGCATTGTCGTGCTGTTTATGTATCTTCCCATTGCGGTAATGCTCGTTATGTCGTTCACCGATTCGCGTTCGGCTGCAATATGGAACGGATTCTCGTTCGGTGCATACACTGCGCTTTTCTCCGACGGCGATGTTATGGATGCATTGCTGACAACGCTGCTCGTTGCAGTGATTTCAAGCATTCTTGCAACCGTTATCGGCACGGCAACAGCAATTGGTCTGCATTCCATGAAAAAGCGTCCCCGTGCCGTTGTTGAGTCGATAACTCAGCTCCCGATGGTCAATCCGGACCTTGTGACCGGTATTTCAATGATGCTTCTGTTTGCATTTATTGGCATAAAACAAAACGTGGGCATAACTCGAATGGTGATTGCACACATAACGTTTAATATACCGTACGTAATCTTTTCTGTTCTGCCGAAACTGCGCCAAAGCAGCGACTCGCTGTATGAAGCGGCGATGGATTTGGGATGCAACCCGGTAAAAGCTCTTGCAAAGGTCGTTATTCCCGATATCATGCCCGGAATCGTTTCCGGTCTTCTGCTTGCGTTCACGCTCAGCATAGATGATTTTGCAATAAGCCTTTTCACCGGCGGAACGAGCACGAACCTTGCAATGCTGATTTATTCAAAAACGGCAAAGGGAGGCGTTCACACAAAGTTCTGCGCGCTTTCGGCATTGATGTTCGTTGTTGTCGGCACGCTGCTTCTGATTGTAAATCTGCGCAGCATTCGACAGGAGAAGGAAGCCGAACAGCAGCGGCGGAAAGTTGCACAGAAAAACTGAATCCCGACGCCGCACAGCCCGTCTTTTGCGGACAACGGCAGCAGCCGGTTAAATCTATTGGTTATTTTGCTGAAAAGCATAAAACATAAAAACGGAGGAAAAATAATGAAAAAACTTGTTTCACTGCTTCTTGCGGCAGCAATGCTCGCGCTGGTCGTTCCGGTTTTTACCGGCTGCAGCTCGGACAAAACTCTCAACCTTCTCAACTGGGGCGACTATCTTGAGCCTTCTCTGAAGGATGAGTTCAAACGCCGCACCGGGATAACAATAAAAGAAAAAGTCGTCACCAGCAACGAGGAAATGATGATTCAGCTTCAGGCCGATGATTGTCCGTATGACCTTTGCATTCCGTCCGATTATGCAATTGAGCGCATGATCGGTGAAGGCCGCCTTGCAAAGATTGATTGCAGCAGCCTTAAAAACTACGAGAACATCGGTGAGGCATACCGCAACCTTGCATATGACCCGACGAATGAGTATTCGGTTCCGTACACATGGGGAGTTCTCGGCATTCTGTATAACAAAACGATGGTTGACGAAGCGGATCTCGGGCACTGGAATGTTCTTTGGAATGAAAAGTATAAGGATGAAATATATATGTATGACAGCGTTCGCGATGCAATGGCGGCAGCACTTATTTACTGCGGCTACGATATCAACACTGACAATGCGGACGAAATAAAGCAGGCTGCCGACGCTCTTATCGAGCAGAAACCCCTTGTTAAGGCGTATCTCACGGATGATGTTAAGGACAGCATGATTCAGGGCAGCGGCGCACTTGCGCTTGTTTATTCCGGTGATGCCGTATGGTGCATGCAGGAAAACGAGGATCTCGGATTTTTCGTGCCGGAAGAAGGCAGCAACATCTATTTCGACAGCATTGTTATAACCGCAACAAGCAGCAAAAAGGAAATGGCGGAACAGTTCATCGATTTCCTGCTTGAACCCGAAGTTGCGGCGAAGAACATCGAATTCATCGGATACTCTTCCGCAAACACAAAGGTTCTCGACATTCTCGGGGATGAGTGGGCAAACAACACTGCATACAATGTTCCCGAAGAGGCCGTTAAGAAGAGCGTTATTTATCGCGATCTCAGCGACAAGATCGATATCTATAACGCACAATGGGATAGAATTTTCAAATAAGGCCAATCCTTAATAGTATGAGCTTATACGCCGCAGCCGGAACCGACAGCAATGCCGCAGCCGTGTCTGCGGCGGTTTGCACAGCGAACGAGGATAAAAATATATAATCATTTTTCTTGCAAAAAAGGAAGAATTATGATAGAATTCTTGGATAATTACAGTATACGAGGTGCAATATGATAAGGTTGTACGAATTGCATAAATGCCCCGAAAAGTATGTGGGCGATATTGAGGTTTCCGGCTGGATAAAAACCGCACGCGAGAGCAAGAACGTCGGCTTCATCGAGCTTGGCGACGGTTCGGCTTTCCGCAGCGTTCAGGTTGTTTATGAGCACGGCGAAATTCCCGAGTCCGTTTCAAAGTTTTTTGCAACCGGCACTGCAATAACGGTAAAGGGTGTGCTTGAGCTCACTCCGGAGGCAAAACAGCCGTTTGAAATCAAGGCCAACGAGGTTATCATCGAGGGCGAATGCCCCAACGATTATCCGCTTCAGAAAAAGCGTCACTCAATGGAGTATTTGCGCACGATTCTGCACCTGCGCCCCCGCACGAACACTTTCCAGGCTGTTTTCCGTGTTCGCAGCGTTGTTGCACAGGCAATCCATCGCTTTTTCGATGAACGCGGGTTCGTTTACGTACACACCCCGATTTTCACCGGCAGCGACTGCGAGGGAGCGGGCGAGATGTTCCGCGTCACGACCCTTGATATGGATAATCCTCCCCGCACCGAGGACGGAAAGGTGGATTTTTCAAAAGACTTTTTCGGAAAACCCTGCAACCTTACCGTCAGCGGCCAGCTTCACGGCGAGGCATTTGCACTTGCGTTCCGCGATATTTACACGTTCGGACCCACATTCCGTGCAGAAAACAGCAACACCGCACGTCATGCTGCGGAGTTCTGGCAGATAGAGCCCGAAATGGCTTTCTGCGACCTCAACGGCTACATGGATACCGCAGAGGCGATGATTAAATACATCATCAAAACTGTTCTTGAGCGTTGCCCGGATGAAATGGAATTCTTCAATCGATTCATGGACAGCACCCTTCTTGAAAGGCTTAACCATGTTGTGAATTCCGATTTTGTTCGCTGTTCATACACAAAAGCTGTTGAGCTGCTTCAGGCATCCGGCAAGCAGTTCCAGTATCCCGTTTTCTGGGGCTGCGATCTGCAAACCGAGCACGAACGCTATATCTGCGAAGAGGTTTACCATTGTCCTGTGTTCCTCACGGACTACCCCGCAGAAATCAAGAGCTTCTATATGCGCCTCAATGATGACGGAAAAACCGTTGCGGCAGCGGATTTGCTTGTTCCCGGTGTCGGAGAGATCATCGGCGGCAGCCAGCGCGAGGAACGTTATGATGTTCTCAGGAAGAAAATTGAAGATCTCGGCATGGACATGAGCTATTACGAGTGGTATCTTGACCTTCGTAAATACGGCGGAGTTAAACACGCCGGTTTCGGCCTCGGCTTCGAGCGCATCCTGATGTACCTCACGGGTATTTCCAATATCCGCGATGTGACCCCGTATCCCAGAACGACCGGCAGCATGGAGCTGTAAGCGTTTGCGATATTTACGAAGCGGGTTTTGATTTAAAACCGAAAACGATTTGAAAATAATAAAGGGCTCAATGTCGGCGG
>UMCW01016108.1_pt1 | contig 10618 bp, 9 predicted proteins | sample 1964321 | NCBI WGS metagenome assembly UMCW01 (sample SAMEA4835977, study PRJEB28245) | human gut metagenome | biome: gut microbiome; material: fecal sample | place: Denmark | collected 2008
TAGGAGGCCGCCTTGGCAGCACGGCGATAGTTTCCGGCAGCATAGTCCTGCTCCGCCAGATGCAGCACCTGCTCCACAGAGCCAGCATAATCCACAAACAGCTTTGCCTCCTCGGTTTCCGTCAGGGCATCCAGCTCTGTGGGATTGCTGTTGTAAAAGCCCAGATACTTGCAGTAGACCGCCCGTGCATTGATCTCCACAGAACCATAATACGAGCGGGTGTACCAGACTTTCGCCAGCTTCTCCGGCAGCACCACTTCCCGTGCGATCTCCCTGGCAGTTCTGCCCTGATTTGCCAGATGCAGCGTCCGGTCGTGGATGTACTTGTACACTGCTGCATTGTTCCGGAGGAAGTCCTCCACACCGTGGGGTGTTTCCGGCGTGTTCCAGTGTGGCCAATTGTGGGACTGGAACACCACATCTGCCCGCTTGCCGTAGCGTTCCAGCGCAATCGCCGTGAACCGCCACCAGTTTGCTGCATCCCGCAGCTGTGCGCCACGAATGGGATATAGATTGTGGAGGGTTCCGGTGCAGTTCTCCGCCGCCCAGAATGCCCGATATTCCGGAAAATAGTTGTTCATCTCCGCCGGCGCTTCCGTGCCGGGAGTCAGCTGGAACTCTACCTTCAGTCCGTCAATGGTCAGCGTGGTGTCCTCCGCAATAAAATCCGTCGGTGTGATATAGCTGAGGGTTCCGGAGGAAGTTCCCAGACCCAGTCCTGTGGAAACTCTGCCCTTTGGGCCGGCGAGCAAATCACCGCCAAACTGATACTTGGAGCGGTGGAACATTGCCGTTCCGGCATAGACGTTTTCCTTGACGGTTTCCTCGTCGAAGCCTGCCGGCACATAAATCCGAACCTGTTCCTTTGCCTTGCCAACCTGCTGCGGGGATACAATGCCCTTGATCCCGCCGAAGTGGTCGGCGTGGGAGTGGCTGATAATAATGGCTTTGATGTTGTCGTGAATGTTCTCCCCCAGCACTTCCTCGGTGATGCGCAGACCATAGGAAGCTGCCTCTGTGTTGGTGGTCACATCAATGACGATCCAGCCGGTTTTGCTGCGGACAAAGGTCAGGTTTGCCACATCAATGCCACGCACCTGATAGATCTTCCCCGCCAGCACTTCAAAGACACCGGCTTCAATATTTGCCTTGCCGTTGAGCCAAAGGCTGGGGTGCACCGTATCCGCCACCGCCTGCTGTTTCAGGAAATCGTATGCCTGCAAATCCCAGACCACATTCCCCGTCTTGTCTTTCAGCTGAAACCCGTCCAGCTTTCTCAGGCAGCCACGCCGTGCCAGTGCTACTTCACTGTTGTAGCCATCCTCCAGATCAATGGAAAACTGCTGGGCAAATGCTGCGTTATGCTGCTTGGTAAACGGCGTTGCGTCTTTTGCAGCTGTATTGTAGTCATATCCCGACATTGCTTTTTCCTCCTCTTAGATCCGTTCCAGAACCGGCGGTTCCCATTCGCCCCGAATGGTCAGCTCATCCGGCGTGTACACCCGCAGTGCCAGTGTGAAATGCTCCTCCTCTGCGGGTGCCGGCAGCCAGTTTTTCCGTGCCAGCGCATCCTCCGGCGCTTCTGCGGAAATGTAGAGATCCAGCGAGCCGTCCGGATTCCTTTCCACACTGCCGTTCTCCAGATCGTAGGTGTTGACCTTGTACCGCTCGATGGGATTGGGCACCAGATACTTGCTGGGTTCGCCGTACAGCGTGATCGACCAGAACACAGAGGCGTGGGGATACCCGTCCTCCGGAATGTGCAGCCGGTAGCGATTCTGGCTCTCCAGCGGTGCACCGCTGTCATCTGCTGCTGCAATCACATAGGCGCTGTCCTGAATGATGTTGGCGCCCCATCCGCTGTAAGCTGTAATTGCACGCTGAAGATAATCCGTGCCATATGTTCCCACACCGCCAATGACGGAGAGCCAGCCACGGTGCTGCACCGAGTACTGCGGATTGCGCCTGCCCGCCTGAATTTCCGCAAAGCACAGACGGCTGCCCTCCGTCAGTGCCTGCTGCTGTTCTGCCGTCAGCGCATCCCAGGAAAAAGCACCTGTGGTGCGGTCATAGCCGAACGCCTCGAAAATCCGCACATACGCCTCGTCCCGAATGGGATTCTCCGCAGAGAGTGCTGCAAACAGGGTGAAAAATTCCTTGGGAGAAATGGTTTCCACATAGACCTCCGGCGAGAGCTTCGGCGCCTTGCGTACCGGACGAACCCGCTCCGGATACAGCGGACGAATGGTGATGGAGTCCTGAATCCGGTTCACCACCGGATAGTCCGCCTTGCCACGGGTTTCAATGCGCAGCAGCACAGCATTCAGGGAATCCTGTAAACGAATCACTGTATAGGATTCATAGCCTGCCGGCACCGGTGTATCCCGATACAGCAGGAGATAGTCCCCCTCTGCCCGCTCCGGTGTCCGTGTGCCAATGGATTCCACCACGTTGGTGTATGCGTCCAGAATGGGGAACAGATAATAGCGTTCCGTGATTTTCGGGATGTGCACCAGATACGGTGTCCGTGCCAGCTGCGTCCATACGGTGGAATACAGCGTGTCGTTGTTCATCTTGACGATCTTGTTCACCTTGTCCGTGGGAAATGTCCGCAGATGCTGAAACGTCTTGTCATCTGCGCCCCAGTGGGTCGCCTCGGTCACCACCAGCGGAAAGCCATAGAGATAGAGTGCCTTTGCCTGTTCAGTCAAGTTTGCCATTTTCTGTTCCTCCTTATTGTTCACTTATTTTCAGTTTTTCATAATAAGACGTATCCACAAAGCTGTCCACGTCAATCGCCTTGGAGATATAGCCGTTTTCCAGCATAAAGTCGCTGAGATAGTTCAGCTTATCAATGACACCGCTGTCGATGTCGCTGTCCAGAAAGGCAAAGGTATCATCAAACCCATATGCCTTTCGGAACACGTCCACGCCCAGTGTCGGGGACGCAATGGCGTTGAAAAATTCATCAGGGTTGGAAACGGTTTCTTCCTTGGCACGCTGCAGCGCTTTCAGCACTGCCACAGCTGCGTCCGGATTCTCCTGTAGGAAGTCGTTTCTGCCGGTCACCGCCCAAAGGCTTGCCATTTCCGGATGCGTCACGGAATTTTCCACGCCGACGCCCAAACCCTGATTCTCATAGTATATGACGTTATAATAAAAGGTCAGCCACGCATCCGCTTCGCCGGTGCTGAACACAGACGCTGCATCCGAGACCACGTTCACGATCTCTACCTTGCTCTCGTCAATGTCATAGGCGTCCACAAGATGCTTCCAGTACTCCTGATAGTTTGTGCCGATGCCGACAATGACCTTTTTGCCCTCCAGATCTTTCGGTGTCTGGATACCGGAATCCTTCTGCGCCAGCATGCCGGGATTCATCTGCTTGTTTGCCACGCCGATGATGCGGATGTCTACGCCAGTGCTGTAAGCTGTTGCCGCCGGATAGTCCCCGTAGAACGCCATGTCCAGCTCACCGGAAGCGTATGCCTCATTGATTGCCGGCCCTGCCTCCTGAAACGTCACCAGATCCAGCGTGTATCCCACGGCATTGAGTTCCTCTTCCAGATAGTCCTTGTCATAGGCAAGCTTGCCGTTTTCCAGAAGCGGATAATCGTCGTAACCGGGGCAGCCCAGCCGCAGGGGCTTCAGATCGCCGGAGACAGAGGAAGCTGCCTTGCTTGCGCTGTTGCTGTCAGACGAACCGGCACTGCCGCAGCCCACTATCCCGAAGCTGAGGACACCTGCCAGAAGAAGTGCGAAAATTTTGTTGTGTTTCATTTGAAATACCTCCATTACTTTTGCTTTTTATTCCAGGGTGTGATTGCGGTAAAAATCACGCCCAGTATTTTATCCATCAGGATGCCGACCACGCCAATGACGATCATGCACACGATCACCACATCCGACTGCATCAGACTCCGTGCATTGCTCATGCGGTAGCCGATGCCGGACAGGGATGCGATCAGCTCTGCGGCAACCGCTGCCATCCACGAGATGCCCAGCCCCAGTTTCAGCCCCACCAGAATCTGCGGCAGCGCATGGGGCAGATAGACCTTTCGAAACGTCTTGAAAAAGTTCAGCTTGTACAGCTGCGCCACTTCAATGTAGCCTGCCGGTGTGCTGGAAATCCCGCTCATGGTGTTCATCATAATGGGAAAGAATGCTGCCATGACGATCACTACCACTTTGGAAAGTTCCCCAATACCGCACCACAGGATAATCAGCGGAATCCATGCAATGATGGGAATCTGCCGAATCACTGTCACGGTGGGCTGCAGCAGGTGCGCCACGGTTTTGGACATACCCATCAGCGAACCCAGAACCATTCCCAGCACCGCAGAGAGCAGATAGCCTTTCAGCACACGGGAGAGGGTGATGGAGAGGTCTTTCCAGAGCTGCCCGCTTTGCAGCATTCCCAGAAACGCCTGCCACACCATGGAGATTCTCGGCAGGATGCTGGTGGGGATACTGCCGAAGTGGGTGGCACAGATCCACGCCGCCAGCACCAGCACCGGAACGATCAGCCCCAGCAAAACCTGCTTGATTTTCTGTACTTTCATGAAACCACTCCTTAGATCATGTACTCCGCCTCTTGCAGGAACTCCGCAGAATCCTGGAAGAAATGGCTGTAGATTTTCTTTTTGTATGCGGCGAATCCGGAGCTGCCACGGTTCATGCGGGAGTATTTGTCCGTTGTGATGATCTCCTGAATCTCTCCCGGCCGTGCTGACATAATCACAATGCGCTCGCCCAGATAGATCGCCTCGTCAATGTCGTGGGTGACCATGACCATGGTGACTTTTTCCTTCCGCTGGATTCGCAGGATCTCTTTCTGCATCTGAATGCGGGTCAGGGCATCCAGTGCGCCGAACAGCTCATCCAGCAGCAGGATGGACGGATTTCCCGCCAGCCCTCTGGCAATGGCAACCCGCTGGGACATCCCGCCGGACAGCTGGGAGGGATAGGCGTTTTCAAACCCTTTCAGTCCCACCAGTTCCAGATGCCGTGCGATATGTTCCTCCCGTTCTGCCTTCGTCATGTTCCGGATGCCGAACCCGATGTTGTCCCTGATCTTCAGCCACGGCAGCAGCCGGTGATCCTGAAATACCATACCACACTCCGCATCCGGTCCCGAAACAGCGTGGCCGTTTCGGGAGACACTGCCGTCCTGATACGATACCAGACCGCAGATGATTTTTAAAAGCGTACTCTTTCCGCATCTGCTGTGTCCCACGATTGTGACGAACTCGCCCTTTTTCACGGAAAGATCGACATCCTTCAGCACCTGAAACGAAGTTCCGTCTTTGACGAACTCCTTATTCAAATGCGAAACAGTAATGATGTTCTCCTGTTCTGGCTCTCTCATTTGCTATCACCTTTTTCCGATTTGTCTTAGGGGTTTTATTCCCTTGGTGTGATTCCATTCCACCCCACCGCAGGTGAAAAGTCCAGAAAGAATGGTGACAGCGTTGTCATTTCTCCGGTTTTTTCTCAGTCAATCGGCTAAAAAAGCACTGTTTTCTGATGGACTTCGGCACTGATTCGAGAAGTTTCGCAGGACAAGTGGCAACGATGCCAGAAAAAAGTTGGCGAAAGCACAGGGATTTTTCATAATTTCATAGATATCCCATGGGACAACCGGCATTCTATTTTTGACAACGTTATCATATACCTTGACAAGCCAAATTTCGTTCGCTATAATAAAGCATAGAACACATATGGATATTATCGGGTATGAGGTGAGGAGAAATGTCGATCACGAAAATTGCAGCAATCACGGGAGCATCGGTTTCTACCGTGGCACGAGTTCTGCGGGATCCGGAGCACAAGTGCCATTCCATGGAGCTGAAAGAGAAAATCCTACAGACAGCACGGGAAATCGGCTATGTTCCGAATGAAGCTGCTAAGACGCTGAAAAGCGGCAGCGCTCCGAAACGAATCTTCCGCATCAACATCCTGCTGACCCGTGTCAACTCTGACGAAACCGACCCGTTTTACAGTGAGATGCTGCGGCTGGTGGAAATTGAAGTGCGCAAGAGCGGCGGACTGATCGAAAACATCTGGCGGCATGCGGTTTTTTCCAGCGAAAAAAAGACCGACTTTCCGGAAATCGAAAAGTCGGCGGCGCAGATGTTTCACGATGCCAGACAGAAGCATGACGGACTGATCCTCATTGGAAAGTGCTCGCAAAAGGGACTGAAAACGCTGAAACGCTACGAAAAGAATCTCATCTCCATCAACCGCAACTCCACCACCTATGAGGTGGACGAGGTGCTGTGCGACGGCAGAAAGATCGCATTGACAGCGGTGAATTATCTCATCTCCTGCGGGCATCAGAAAATCGGCTATGTGGGAGACTGCCACAATGAAACAAGGTACATTGGGTATCAGGAAGCACTGGTACACCACGGCGTTGCGCCGGACATCGATGATGTCTACGACACTACGCCAAACGAGAAAAACGGGTATCAGGCCATGGCGTATTTTTTCCAGCAGGAAACCCCGCCCACTGCATTTTACTGCGCCAATGACATTCTGGCGATCGGCATGCTGAAGTATCTGGCGCAGAGCAAGAACTGGTATTATCACCCCTCTGTGATCTCCAGCGACAACATTGTGGAATCGCAGTATACCACGCCCATGCTGACAACGTTTTCCCTGCTGAAAGCCGAAATGGCGCATCTGGCAATCCAGATGCTCATGGACCGCATGAGCGGCGGACATCGGGCAGTTGTGAAAACCGAATTGCAGTGCACCCTCGTCATTCGCCAGAGCGTCCGCCAGTATGTTTCAACGGAAAATGAACCGGAGTACTACATTTGAGCGATGCTTGGAGCTTGTCTTAAAATCGAAAATATGATATAATGCAAATACAGATTTTCAACGACTGCAAAACAGGAGCGCATATAATGTGGAGAAAACACCATCGCCCAAAATTCCAAACGGGTTTGACCTCGCTGCACTATACGGCAGAAACACAGGCTATTCCGACAAGAGTGAGGATTGCAGAATCTACCATCTGAACAACGAAACGGGAGCCGGAACCATCACGGTTTACCAAGTCTTTCAGGGCATTCAGGCTGCATTCAATGATATTCACATGGCATATTGCAATCAGCAGCAGCGTACTGCGTCAAATATGATCGAAATCAACCATTGTACGGAAGGTCGGTTCGAGTGCAGTGTGGGGAAACAGTTTTGCTGCTATATGGCACACGGCGACATGACAATCAAAAGTTCCCACACCTGCTCCGAAAACGCCTGCTTCCCAACAAGGCACTATCACGGCATCAGCATTTTCATGGAACCAGACCAGTTTTCTGCGGAGCTTCGTGCCATTCTGCAAATGCTGTCCATTGAGTTTGACAAGATCCATGCGCTGGTATCCAATCAGAATCAGATCTTGATTTTGCGAAAGGACGAAACCACCTCCCATATTTTTTCGGAACTGTACACCGTCCGGGAAACGCACCGTGCAGGATATCTCAAGCTGAAAATTCTGGAATTACTCTTATTTCTGACGGATGCAAAACTCACAGAGTCCAGTCACGAAGAACACTACTTCGACCGAAAACGTGTTTCGCTCATAAAGTCCGTCCATGACTTTATGATCTCCGACATCCAAAAGCACCACACCATTCAGGAGCTTGCAGATCAATTCGACATTGCGCCAACCACACTGAAGAAAAATTTCTCCGAGGTCTACGGCGCTTCCATATATGCCTATCTCAAAACGTACCGCATTCAGGAGGCACAGAAAAAATTGCTTCGCACAGAGCTTTCCATCGCCGAAATCGCCAATGCAGTGGGCTATGAAAATCCGGCGAAGTTCTCCTCGGCGTTTCAAAAGGAATGCGGAATGTCCCCCTGTGCGTTCCGAAAATACATCAGAGCCCGTATGCTGAAAGACTAGAGCATGTCCGTTTGGATAGAAAATGTCCAAATGGGCATTGCAGCTGTGCACGTCCTTTGCTATAATTCATCTGTTAGTTATTGCTAACCAAGAGCAATTCAAAGGAGAGATTTGCATGGATTTCAAAAAAATATTGTGTGCAGCTGCATCCCTTGCGATGGCAGCATCTATTTTTACCGGCTGCGGAAACAACGAGGAGAGCTCTGCTTCCAAAGCTGAAAGTTCTGCGGTTTCTGAAACCGCAGCAGACGAAAATGCAGCAGCAGCGGAAAAACTGCTCACTGACCTGAACGGTACTCATCGTGAACTGTGGCCGGTAATTCTGTCGGATAAATACCACCAGACCTGGCTGGATGACAGCGCCAAACTGGTGGGCGAGGAAAATGCCGAGGGTGCATTCGAGAAAATGTCGTCTATGGTAACCGGTACTGTGATCGGCGAGGATGCCGTAAAGAAATATGCAGACGGAAACATGGCATACTGCTGCGAATTCACGCAGGATGTGGACACTTTTACCTTTGACGGAACCTCCATCTCCGGCAAGGATGCAAACGGCAGCGAACTGTTCCAGCACACCTATCACTATATCGGCATGGAGGACACCAGAGGGTTGTACATCTACGAGAGCGATGACGCATCTTCCGGAGAGTTCACCTACTTCTGCATGGCTCCCGACACCATGACAACCACATGACACATCGAATTCCGCTATGGCAGCGATCTGGATGCATTGAAGCAATACGACGCCGGCGAATATGCGTATTGGCTGGCAGCCGGCATCTCTGTGGACTACTCTGAAGACGATGTCAGCAACTGCATCAACCTCTTCTGCACAGAAAACCTCTCGGAATCGTGAGGACGTGATGATTTTCCTCTGTTCGCCGTGAAAAATCCTTGCCGTGCGAAAACACGCCTGCGAATTTTCGCCTAGAACCGATTTCCCTAATATGCGCTAAAAAACAGCCCTTTGTATGATTTTTGATTCGCTTCGTCATACAAAGGGCTGTTTCTATTTTTCAAAAGTCATAAAAAATTTCCACAGACAAATTATCCGGATTTCTTGTCCCATCCACCCGATAGACAGCCAATATCTCTTTCAAATCCGCCATGATCTGTAGCCGTATCTCATCCGGCATGGATTGAATGGGATTCTCCCACGATGTGTTCAGACTCCAGATTCTGGTGTTGGGCAATCGGTTCTCTTTTCTCAGCGGCAGAATCATCTCCCACGCCCTCCAATGCAAAAAGAACAGTTCCTCATCCGGATAATCCCGATGGGTTCCGATTGCCACAAAAACCACATCGCTCTCGGTATCTGTGATACACTCGATGGGATGGAGCACCCCAAGGGCAGGAGAAAGCGGGTTTTCGATTTGTTTCTGCGCAAACTGTTCCCGTTGTTTCGGGGTCAGCTTTTTCAAGTAAAATGCCATGAGAACCTCCTATGCCAAAATTTTATTGTTCCAGAATCGTATGAATATCCGCATCTATGCAAATCGCCTGTGATCGGATCTGCTCCGGACAAAGTGCCTCGCCGAAATTCACGCAGGCATACACTGCCCTCGGATTCTTCGCCGTCATCTGCCAGAACGGATACTTGATAATTGCAGGGGTGTTATACCCCACGCCCAGCTCCAGAAACAGTATGTGCAGGTTCTCGTGCCGGCGGAGAAAATCCTCGTATCGCTCTGCCGCACGATACCAGCCCTCGTCCTGTACAAAGGTGTCGTCTGCACGCAGATTCATGGCCATAGGCTTTCCACATTTCGGGCAGTGCGGAATCAGTTCCGTTGGAATGCGCATATTCTGCTGCTGTTCCAGCATCGCCTGAATGCACGCCTCATTGTCATAGGTTTCCTGACAGCACGGTTCGGAGCACTGGAAAAGTCCATAGTCCCCTTGCGTATAGAACAAACGGTGCTTGTCAAAACCTGCCTTTTGAAACTGGTGATCCACATTGGTGGTCAGTACAAAATAGTCTTTGTCTTTCACGAGATCGAACAATCTCCGATAGGTGCCATTGTCCGCATCCAGATAACGGTTGATGTGAATATATCTCGACCAATATGCCCAGTGCTCCTCCCATGTGGCAAAAGGATAGAAGCCGCCGGAATACATATCCCGAAAGCCGTACTTTTCGATAAAATCGGCGAAGTACGTTTCAAAACGCTCTCCGCTGTACGTGAATCCTGCTGCTGTGGAAAGCCCTGCTCCTGCACCAATGAGAATGGCATCTGCGGTTTCTATTTCATTTTTCAGGCGGTCAATCTCAGCCGAGTAGTCTTTGGTAGATGTCGAAGTCTTTTTCGGAAAAAACATTGCATATCACCTCGATCTCGTGGGTTTTCAGAAATTCTCGAATGGTTTCCACGGCAATTTCAGCGGCGTTCTCCTGCGGGAAGCCAAACACACCAGTGGAAATACAGCAAAACGCAATGCTCGAAACGCCGCTTTGCACCGCAAGTTCCAGACAGCTCCGGTAGCAGCTTTTCAGCTGTTCGCAGTGTTTACCGGTGAGTCTGCCACGCACAATTGGCCCGACGGTGTGAATCACAAAATCGCAGGGCAGATTGTAGGCGGGCGTAATTTTTGCAGTTCCCGTCGGCTCTTCGTGTCCCTGTACACGCATGATCTCCGCACATTTCATCCGCAGCCGAACACCGGCAAACGTATGGATACAGTTGTCAATGCAATTGTGGCAGG
>UMCW01011053.1_pt1 | contig 10552 bp, 9 predicted proteins | sample 1964321 | NCBI WGS metagenome assembly UMCW01 (sample SAMEA4835977, study PRJEB28245) | human gut metagenome | biome: gut microbiome; material: fecal sample | place: Denmark | collected 2008
AAACGCTGAACCTTGCGTGCGCGCGAAACGGTCAGTTTGTCTTCATCGGAAAGCTCGTCCATGCCCATTATAGCAATGATGTCCATAAGTTCGTTGTAACGCTGCAATATGCGCTGAACTTCGCGGGCAATTGCATAGTGTTCAGCGCCGACAACTTCACGGGAGAGGATTCGGCTCGTTGACTCAAGCGGATCAACTGCGGGATAGATGCCTTGGGAAGCAATGCTTCTGCTCAAAACCGTTGTTGCATCAAGATGCGCAAAAGTGGTTGCGGGTGCGGGATCGGTCAAGTCATCCGCGGGCACATAAACCGCCTGAACGGAGGTTATTGAACCCTTTTTTGTTGACGTTATGCGTTCCTGCAATGCGCCCATTTCATTTGCAAGCGTGGGCTGATAGCCGACAGCGGAGGGCATTCGCCCCAATAGTGCGGAAACTTCGCTGCCTGCCTGCGTAAAACGGAAGATATTGTCGATGAAAAGCAGAACATCCTGATGCTCCTCGTCGCGGAAGTATTCTGCCATTGTCAAGCCGGAAAGGCCGACGCGCATTCTCGCTCCCGGCGGTTCGTTCATCTGTCCGTAAACAAGCGCGGTTTTTTCAAGAACGCCGGATTGCTTCATCTCGTTATAAAGATCGTTGCCCTCGCGCGTACGTTCGCCGACGCCGGTAAATACGGAGATGCCGCCGTGCTGGGTGGCAATGTTGTTGATAAGCTCCATGATGATAACCGTTTTGCCGACGCCCGCGCCGCCGAACAAACCGATTTTTCCGCCTTTGGCATACGGGCAGATCAGGTCAATGACTTTGATGCCCGTTTCAAGAATTTCGGTGGAAGAGGAAAGCTCCGCATATGCGGGAGGCGTGCGGTGAATAGCCCAATGTGCACAGTCCTTCGGGGCTGGTTTTTCGTCCACGGGGTCGCCGAGAACATTAAAAATCCTCCCGAGTGTTTTCCTGCCGACGGGAACGCTGATTGCAGCTCCGGTGTCGGTAACGGTTTCACCGCGCTTGAGGCCGTCGGTGGATTCCATCGCAATGCAGCGAACGGTGTTGCCGCCGATATGCTGAGCAACTTCAACCGTCAGCGTTTTATTGCCGATCGGAACAGTGAGTGCATTGTTTATTGCGGGCAGCCGCCCATCGGGAAAGTGAACGTCAATGACCGGGCCGATAACCTGGGAGACAGTTCCTGTAAGTTTTTTTGCCATTTTATAAACTCCTTTCGGAAACGGAGTGGTAGAGTGTTGTGAAGCGTTTACGCATCGGCACCGGCGATGATCTCCGTCAGCTCCTGCGTGATCGCGCTTTGCCGCGCACGGTTGTATTCAAGCTGCAAATCGTCCATCATGATGCCTGCATTTTTTGTTGCGCTGTCCATTGCAACACGCCGTGCCGCAACTTCGCACGCAAAGCTTTCTCGAACGGCACCGAACAGCATTGAACATATATATTCCGGAACAACGGCGTTCAGAACGGTTTCACTGTCCGGCTCGAATTCGGCGGGGCGTGCGGAGCCGCCGGACGGCCTTTCAAAAGGAAGCAGGCAGGAGAGGTGCGCCTCGCATTGCATAACCGAAATGTATTCGGTTGACACAAGAAGCAGCCTGTCAAATTCATCATTAAGGTAGCGTTTGCAAAGGTCGTCGCAAAGCTCTGCACATTCCTGCACGGTGAAAGCTTCCGCACCGTAACTGCGTTTCGTCAGAGTGTTCCAACGTTCAAAGCCGCGTCTGCCGATGGGAATAACCTCGATTATGTCGTAACCACCGGAGTTTTTATCGTCGTCAGCTGAAGAAAACGCTTCCGCCGCCTTGCGAAATGCGCCTGCGTTATAGCCGCCGGCGAGTCCTCTGTCGCCCGCAATAACGATGAGGATTGCTCTTTTGCCGCTTCGCGGTTTGAGAAAGGGCGAGGAAGCGCATTCGCTTGATGATGCGAGCTGCGCCATGACGGTTCCGAACGCATCAAGATAGCTTCGCGATGCGGCAAGTTTTTCGGTTGCCTTTCGGATTTTGCTTGCGGCAACAAGCTGCATTGCGCGGGTCAGGTGCAGTGTTGAATCAACGCTCTTTATTCTTGTTTTGAGCAGCTTGATGTTTGCGCTCATTGTAAATAACCTCTGTTATCTGTTTATCTGTTGAACCTGCGGAATGTTCACGGGCGGAACTTTTCGGCAAGTTTCGCAAGCGCGGAATTCAGCTCGTCAATATCCGCCTGTTCGTATTGCCCTGCATCAAACCTGTTCAAAAGGTCGGAGTATTCGCTTCGGAGCAGTTCGTACAGTGCCGCTTCGTAATCGGAAACGCTTTCAACGGGAATATTGTTGAGCTTTCCGTGCGTAACAGCGTAAATAATTGCCGTTTGGCAGCCCACGGTGACGGGAGAATTGCGCTTTTGCTTCAGCACCTCAACAATGCGTTCGCCCAATGCAAGCCTTGCCTTTGTGTCTGCATCCAAATCGCTTCCGAACTGAGCAAAAGCCTGAAGTTCGCGATACTGGGAATAGAGCAGTTTCAGCTCGCCGGAAACCTTTTTCATGGGTTTGAGCTGAGCCGCGCCGCCGACACGGCTGACCGAAATGCCGGGGTTGATTGCGGGGCGAATACCTGAATGGAAGAGTTCCGTTTCAAGGAAAATCTGTCCGTCCGTGATGGAAATAACGTTTGTCGGGATGTATGCGGACACGTCACCCGCCTGTGTCTCGATGATGGGCAGAGCCGTGATAGAACCGCCGCCGTACTCGGGCGCAACGCAGGCTGCACGTTCAAGCAGGCGCGAATGCAGATAGAATACATCGCCGGGATATGCTTCACGTCCCGGCGGGCGGCGAATCAGCAGCGAAAGTGCGCGGTAAGCAACGGCGTGTTTGCTCAAATCATCGTAAACAATGAGAACATCCTTGCCCTTTTCGCGGAAATACTCGGCCATTGCGCAGCCGGAATAGGGAACAATGTATTGCACGGGTGCGCTTTCGGAAGCGGAAGCGCAAACGATGACAGTGTAGTCCATTGCGCCTGCTTTTTGCAGCGTTTCGGTTATCTGTGCAACGAGGGAGTTTTTCTGTCCGATCGCAACATAGATGCATATGACGTCCTTGCCGCGCTGGTTAATAATTGTGTCAATCGCAATGGAAGTTTTGCCCGTTTGCCTGTCGCCGATGATAAGCTCGCGCTGGCCTCTGCCGATCGGAATCATGCTGTCGATAGCTTTGATGCCGGTTTGCAGCGGAACGGAAACACTTTTGCGGCGGATGATGCCCGGAGCTTCAGCTTCGATCGGGCGGGTTTCGGTGCAGTTGATGGGTCCCTTGCCGTCTATCGGGCCGCCGAGAGCATGGACAACTCTGCCCAAAAGCGCTTCACCGACGGGAACGGAAACTATCCTTCCCGTGCGGCGGACTTCGGTGCCCTCGTGAATGTCGGGTTCATCGGAAAGCACGGCGATTGAAACAACTTCTTCTTCAAGGTTCTGTGCAATACCGATGCTGCCGTCGTCAAACTCCAGCAATTCGTTGGAAACACAGCTGCGCAGCCCGTGTGCTTTTGCAATGCCGTCTCCGAACAGAATGACCGTGCCTGTTTCGGCAGGTTCTATTTTTGTTCTGTAATTTTTAATTTGGTCTTTAATTAATGTGCTGATCTCTTCGGGTCGCAGGTTCATTATCTTGACCATCCTTTCATTGTGAAAACAACTCCGAGCAGTGCCGCTTAAAAAGCGGAGGCCGAATCCTTTTTTGAAGGAAAGCTTTAATCAGAGTCGATTAATGTGCTGTTTTGCCCATAAGCTCACGCAGATTGTCCAAATCCTTCCTGACGCTTGCGTCAATCACGCGCCCGTCAACGCGGACAATAAGTCCGCCGATAACGGAAGGGTCGATTTCAAACAACAGCTCAATGCGCTTGCCTGTGATTTTTTTGAGTTTTGTGCGTAGTGCATTCACTTCGCCGTCCGTAAGCGGCACGGCGGAAACGACTTCCGCCTCGGCAATGCCGTTTTCGGCATAGTAGAGGAGCTTAAACTCATCCGCACATTCGGAAAAGCGGTCAATATAGCCGCGTTCCGTAAGCAGCTCGATAAAATTATCCACGTATTCCGGAACCCTGCCGTTCAGAGCATCGTGAACGGCAGCCAGTCTGTCTTTGAGCGGAATATCGGGCGTTTTCAAAAAGCTGACATACAGCGGATTTTCCTTAAAAAGCCGACTGCATAGCATAACAGCATCGAAAACTTGTTTTAAATATCCGTCGGACGCATTGTCCTCTTCCTTTGCCGCAAGGAAGAGTGCGCCGCCGTATTCCTTACTGATTGTTGACATCTTCGTTACCAATCTCGTCTATCGCCGAATCAATGAGCCGCCTGTGCTCACTGCCGTCAACGCTGCGTGCAAGCAGCTTTTCGGCAACATCGACGGAAATGTCCGCAATTCTGCGCCGCATTCCGTCGGCGGCCTTTTGCTTTTCAAGCTCGATTTCCGCATTTGCGCGCCGCATGATATCCGCCGCCTGCGATTGTGCATCGGAGATTATCTCGCTGCCGCGCCTGTCGGCATTTTCCTTTGCCGATTTCAAAAGCGCGTCGCATTCGGAGTCGGCATGCTCAAGCTTTTGCGAATAGGTCAGGCGATCCTGCTCTGCGGAGCGCAGAGCTTCATCGGCCTCGCTGTAAACCTTGTCCACTGCGGCCTGCCTTTCGGCAAGCATTTTGCGCACGGGCTTGTAAAGAAATTTTTTGATAATGAAAAACAATATCAAAAGGTTGCAGAGCGAAATCAGAATCGACCAGATGTTAACGGAAATAACATCCAAAGTTGGCATTTTTGTTCACTCCGAAAACTTTATTGACCGATTGCGGCCTTAAGCACATCAACAAAGCGCGCAGGCGCAACGAAAATCAGCAGAATCGCGATAACGAGTGCGTAAATACCGGTGGTTTCGGCGATTGCGCAGCCCATGATCATTGTTGACGTAACGGCACCTTTTGCCTCGGGTTGACGACCGATGGCTTCGCAAGCCTTTGCAACGGCGTTGCCCTCACCGATACCGGGGCCGATACCCGCGATCATTGCGATACCCGCACCGAGTGCGCAGCAGCCGAGCATGATTGCAACAGCAAGTTCCATTTGTTCTTTCCTCCTGTTTGCCGCAGCGTTCTGTATGCTGCGGTTCTTTTGTTATTTTTAATCCTTGAAACCGACGGGAAACGCTGTTTTGAAAGAACGTTCGCCGCGGACGGTTTAACAATTCGTTTTTTGCGGGACTAAGCTTTTTGAGTTCCCGTCGTTCGCTGTTTTCTCTTTGCTTTGCGCTCCCGACGCTCAAGCCATTTGTCTTCGGGGAAGCCTCCGGCAATGTTAAGCATTGTGAGCATTGCAAATATGAACGCCTGAAGGCATCCGCTGAACACGTCGAAATAAATGCTCAGCACGGCGGGAAGACCGACCTGAAGGAACGGAATGCTTCCGAGCACGCCGGGGAGTTTCCCGAATACCGCTGCCGAGACTGACGCAAGCCCTGCTGCAATAAGCGCAGAGACGACCGAGCCGGAGAGTACATTACCGTAGTGACGAAACGCCATTGAAATAGGTGTCGCAACTTCACCGAGGATGTTGAGCGGCGTGAACGGCAGGAACGGTTCGGTGAAGCCCTTGAGGTAGTATCCGAGGCCGCCCTTGAGCTTGTAATGAGTGATTATAATGAAAACAAGCAGCGACCAGCCGAAAACAACATTGAAATCGGAAGTCGGCGGGAACAGTCCCAGCAGGGACTGAAGGCTTGAAAACAGCGAAAGTGCCATTATTGCCGCAACAAAAGGCGAGAATGCCCTGAAAAAATCACCCATGTTCTCGTGAACGAGGGAATCGGTTTTTTCGACTATCCACTCTGCAATGAGGTGGCGGCGGCACCTGATGCCGGAATTCAGCCCGTGCGCAAGGAACAGGCAAAGCGCCGATATTGACGCCATAACGAGCCACGAGTTGACCTGCGCCTCGGTCAGCTGAAGTTTTTGCAGCGGAAAATCAAACTCCGCAAGTATCACTGCACCGGTGATGGAGATTCCGCTTTCGACCGGGTGCGTCAGAACACGGATAACGATTCCGCCCAAAAGGGGCAGAAGAATTCCCGCAATCAAAATGCAATCAACAATTTTGAAGCCTACGGACGGCTTTTTTTCGGGCACGGGGGCGAACGCACCGCACCGCGCGGTTTCATTTGCAGAAACGTTCATATTTTTCCTTCAATAATGCTTTTAAAGCAAAACTATCGGCAATAGCCGAAAACCGTTAAAATTATTTGTCCGAACCGCCGTCAGTTTGAAAATCCTCACGGTGAGTCAGTCTGTATGCGGCGATGATGAGCCGCGGGAAAAGGTAGGGAACGAGTGCCGCAATTGTGTTGAAGCAGCTCAGTGCAATACCGAGGATCATAAGCACAAGCAGCATCAGCGTGCGCAGGGAGTGGGAAAAGCGAACCTTGCGCTTTACTTCATCCTGCTGAAGGGTCACGCTGTGGGAAACGGTTTGCGCCATAAGAAAAAAGTTGAGCACCGAACCGGCTGTTCCGAGCAGAGTTCCGAACAGTACGGGGAGATTCCAACAGCGGAGCATCAAAAACACGGCGTTCATAATTGCACCGAGAACGATTGAACCGATAAGGATTCTCATTGTTTCTTTCATCACAACAGGATCGATTTTTTTCATTGGATGCAGATACCCCTGTACCTTTCAATCAATTTTTTTCATCCCCTGCATTATACCATTTTTGCTTCTGCAAGGCAACGGGTCAGAACCAATCATATGCAAAAAAACATACATTTGAACCGTTTTGCCCGAAAAAACGGACTGCACCGCAGCACAGGCAGTCCGAAAATTCAAAAATATGATGAAACACAGCCGCAAAGCCACCGCCGATGCAGAAAGGTTATTTCTGCTTGGGTACGGCGGGAGAAATGTAGTTCGACTTGAAACGATCGTAATAATAGGTAACGTTCGCTTCGCTGAACCAGACTTCGAACTGATCATCGTATTCTATGTCGCTTGCAGCAGCAAGTGCACCGTCATAGCTGAGGTTCCATACTTCATCCCCTTCAACGTAGGGCATCGGTCCCTTTGCAAGGCTGCGGTTTTCAACAACGTAGCGAATGCTGCCCTTGGCGGTGATTTTTACGATACGTTTCCCGTCCGTGGTTTCGAAGTATTGAGAGGATGTATTTTTGTTCGAAAGCTCGGGAGGAAGTTGCTCAATGCCGTGCGCATAATAAGCACCGATGAGAAGGGGCTTTTCGTAATCTTCAAACAGAGTATTATGAATCAGATAACCCCAGCGGAGAAAAACATCGCCCTGCATGTTTTCATCGTTGCCATACCGCGCAATAAGGTCAATGAAGTCATCATAGGAGACTCCGACCGAAAGGATGGAATCGATTTCGGAAGCGGTTACGGAAGCCGTGTCGAAGGTGTAGGCGGGCAGCGTGCCGGAGGCATCCGGTTCGGCAGTGCTTTCGCTTTCGTCGGAACTGTATTGAAGCAGCAGCTGATCGACGGTGAAACAATCCTCCGGAACAAAGAACGGAACATCGCCTTTTTCGTTCACAAAACTTTTATACCGGGTTACGAAGGTTGAAAAGCTGTCGAGACTCTGTTCGCTGACATTAAGTTGAATATAGGCAATAATTTCTTCCTCATCCGGGGCAACATCGGCGGTGATTTCCTCGTAAAGCTTTGAAATAATCTTTTTGTTGCGCAAAAAGCGTGCAAGGAATCCGCGATATTCGGCGAAGGAGTATCCCTTGTCTTCGCGGAATGCAGCTTCAACCGTTTTGGAATCCAAGGCCGGTGCGGCGCTTGCCGTGCTGTTGTCCGCAAGAGTCTTGCTGTATTTTTCAAATGTCAGGTCGCACTGCGTCTGCAATTCGTTTTGAACTTCGTCTTCGTCTTCCGCAGTCAGTTGAATATTAAGCTCCTGAGCTTTGCTCAAAGCAACACCGTAGCGGACGACTTCATCAAGAACTGTTTCAAAATACTCCTGAGCGTCAACTGCACCATGGGTAAGGTAGTAATATTTTTGGTTTGTTGTGTAGAATCTGTCGAAATCAAACAGCGTGATATCAACCCCGTTAACGCTGAGCGCGACGGGATTGATACCGTAATCAGGTGTTTTCTGGGGGTTGCAGCCGCCGGCAGCAAGAACAGCGCACATGGCGGCAACAAGCAGCGCAAGAAGCTTCTTCGGCAATTTCATGTTTATGACCATAACCTTTGCAGCGCAAAAGTTTCCTTTCGATTGAATCAGTAAAAGAGCGTTTCAAAAAAGAACCTATACCCGCGCAGATAAGTTCGGACAAACCGTTTTGCGCGGGTGAAAAAACCGAATGCTTCACCGATTTATTTTGCGGCTTTTGAATACTTGTCAATAAGCAGCAGCACGAGTTCGGTGCATTTTTCCATGCCTTCAACGGTCACATGTTCATACGGTCCGTGGCAGGCAAAATCGCCGGTGCCGAGATTCGGACAGGGAAGCCCCATAAAGCTGAGCCTTGCTCCATCGGTTCCGCCGCGGATGGGTGCAACTTTGGGCACAAGCCCGATGGATTTTGCAGCTTCAACCGCGTTGTCGATAAGGTGCATACAGGGACGGATTTTTTCAACCATGTTGAGATACTGGTCGCGGACGGTGCATTCAACGGTACCGCTGCCGTATTTTTCGTTAAGGATTTTAACGGCGTGAACAAGAGTTGCTTTGCGCGCAGTCATGATTGCTTCGCTGTGGTCGCGAATGATATAGTCCATTTCCGCACGTTCCACATTGCCGCTCATGTCCGTAAGGTGGAAAAAGCCCTCATACCCTTCTGTGTTGGCCGGCGTTTCATCCGGCAGCATGGAGTTCAGCTCCATTGCAACCAACAGTGCGTTTATCATTTTGTTTTTTGAATCGCCGGGATGAATATTAAAACCGTTTACAACGATTTTTGCGGCCGCAGCATTAAAGTTTTCGTATTCGATTTCGCCTTCCGCGCCGCCGTCAACGGTGTACGCAAAGTCTGCACCGAATTCGGCAACATTGAAATTGTCCGCACCGGAGCCGACCTCTTCATCGGGGGTAAAGCCGATGCAAAGTTTGCCGTGGGGACGGTTTTCGGAAATGACGCGTTCAATTGCGGTCATGATTTCGGCAATGCCTGCTTTGTCATCGCCGCCGAGAACTGTTGTTCCGTCGGTCACGATGAGCGTTTTGCCCTTTAGGGAAGGCAAATGGGGAAGCTTTTCGGGAGAAAGCACACGGCCGCTTGTGCCGAGAACAACATCGCCGCCGTCATAGTTTTCAATGATTCGCGGCTGAACATTTTTGCCGGAAAAATCCGGAACGGTGTCCATATGCGCAATGAAGCCGATTGCGGGGCAGCTTTCACAGCCGGGTGTTGCTGCAACGGAGGCATAAACATAGCATTTATCATCAACCCTTGCGTTTTCAACGCCGATTGCGTGAAGCTCTTTTACAAGAAGATTTGCAAGGTCAAATTGTCTTTCAGTCGTGGGGACGGATGAACTGTCCTCGGAGCTTGCGGTGTGGATTCTTACATAATTCAAAAAACGTTCGTAGGTCTTCATGTTGATACTCCTTTTTTTATGTAAGCAGTGATTAAAAGGAGAGAACACTCCGTGCCCGTTCTCCGAATTAATCAACGATTACTGAGAAAACTCTTATCAAAAGCTGTTCAGCAAAAGCGTTTTGTTCAGAGTATTCCCAAGTTCATAAGTGTATTATATCACAAAGCTCGGCGGAATAACAGCCGTTTTCGGCACTCATTTGTTAAAAAAATGTGGAATATTTATGAAAGAGGAAGAACGACTCCGCAGCGAAATATATGATTAATACCGCTTGCTTTTTGTTCCGCAATGCATTATAATGTATCCGTTCGAGATTCGAACAATTTGCTCGGGGCATTAGCACAGTTGGTAGCGCGCAACGTTCGCAATGTTGAGGTCAGGGGTTCGACTCCCCTATGCTCCACCAATGCAGCTCAAATACGAACCGCAGGTGTTTTTCATCAAAGAAACGTTCGGGTTGGTGTTTGAGAGATAAAGTTCACGGCTGTTGCATCAAGCAACAGCCGCTTTTCTTTGGCTTAATCCAAGCCCAATTCTTTTTTCAGCAATCGAATGCCTTCGGTTACAGCATTCACGCGCTGCGTTCCCATAGCAGCCGCGCACTTTTCGATATCTTTGATCTCCTGCCCTTGACAGTCGAAAGCCGATTTTCTCGGTGCGTGGGTTTAATGTGGGCCTTCCCTCGGGTGAGGAATCTTCTGAACCCGTAATCCTGTTTTAAAACGCAAATATATTTAATCAAATGTATAAAGCTAAAAATAAAAAATGCGTCCGCAAATTTCAATGCTTTACAGTTTGCGGACGCAGTGTGAGTTCGTGATTAATTAGTCCTCTGCTTGTCGAATCTCCGGCAGGCCTGCAACACTGGTGAGCAGCGAGAGGATGCCGGCAAGCACGGAAGCAGATGCTGCTGCAATCCAATTAACATCACCGAGTACAGCTGAC
>UMCW01054089.1_pt1 | contig 10498 bp, 10 predicted proteins | sample 1964321 | NCBI WGS metagenome assembly UMCW01 (sample SAMEA4835977, study PRJEB28245) | human gut metagenome | biome: gut microbiome; material: fecal sample | place: Denmark | collected 2008
GATTCCACTTCGAGCCACCACAAAGCACAGCAAAAGCTGTGCTAATTTTTTTGAACTGTGGAATCGAAAAGGAGGCTGCCAAGTTTCAACTGGTCAGAAATTTCTATAAAAAATAATTGACAACAATACAAAATGGTACTATAATAAATCCTGCTTAATTTTTATAATCCTGTTTTCAGGTTGATATATAGACATAAGAATTAAAAAGAATTTTTTCAGGAGGAAAAGGTAATGAGCAAAAAGGACTTTGTTTTTAGCGTGATGTTGGGCTTTTTCATTATGGCAACACTATTGAATTTAATAATTTCAATAGTAACCGGAGATATAATGGTATGGATGTGCACAGTATTGGATGCTGTTACATTAATACTGTTTATAATATGGAATAAACTTAACAAAAAAGAATAAAGTATTAAAAGAAAGAGCTAATATTAACTTATTATTAGCTCTTTTTGCTATTATATTGATTTTATAAGAGTTGATAAAACTAAAATAAAATGATACAATTCAATAATAAAATAAGATAAACAAGGAATGATAGAAATAATGGAAAAAATTTTAGACAGAATAAATAAACCTGACGATTTGAAAAAATTAAATTTATTAGAAAAAAACAAACTAGCAGAAGAAATAAGAGAATATATACTAGAAGTGGTATCTAAAAATGGAGGACATTTAGCTTCTAATTTGGGCGTTGTAGAACTTACAATTGCACTTCATAGCGTTTTTGACTTACCACAAGACAAAATAGTATGGGATGTAGGACATCAAAGCTATGTTCATAAAATTTTAACAGGAAGAAAAGAACAGATGCAAACTTTAAGAAAATTTGGTGGCATATCACGGATTTCCAAAAATATCGGAATCTGAATATGATAGTTTTGACACAGGACATAGCAGTACATCAATATCAGTGGCATTAGGAATGGCAAGAGCAAATGCTTTGGAAAATAAAAACAATCATGTAATAGCTGTAATAGGTGATGGGTCACTAACAGGCGGAATGGCTATGGAAGCTCTAAATGATGCCGGAAGTAGTAATTCTAATATAACAGTAATATTAAATGATAATGAAATGAGTATATCTAAAAATGTAGGAGGAGTTCCAGCATTACTTACTAAAATTAGAATTAAAAAAACATATAAAAGGTCAAATAACTGTATAAAAAGATTTTTTAACAAAGCGCCTTTAATAGGAAAACCAATAGTTTCGTTAGCTCACAATATAAAAAGAAGCATAAAACAGTTGGTTATTCCTAATATGTATTTTGAAGATATAGGATTTACATATCTAGGACCAGTAGATGGACATAACATAGAAGAACTAGAAAAAATTTTAAAACAGAGCAAACATCTAGAAGGACCTATTTTAATTCATGTAATAACTAAAAAAGGAAAAGGGTATAAGTTTGCAGAAGAAACGCCAGATAAATTTCATGGAATTTCTAGTTTTGATATAAAAACAGGAGAGAAAATAGCAAAACCAAAAAAAGATTATTCAAAAGTGTTTGGAGATAAATTAGTTGAGCTAGCTTCAAAAGATGATAAAATAGTTGCTGTAACAGCTGCAATGAAAGATGGAACAGGATTAAAAGAATTTGCAAATAAGTTTCCTAGTAGATTCTTTGATGTTGGAATTGCAGAACAACATGCAGTGGGTATGATTGCAGGAATGGCTGCATCAGGTTTAAAACCGGTATTTGCAGTATACTCATCTTTTTTACAAAGAGGATATGATCAACTTATTCATGATATTGCATTAGAACAAATACCTGTAACTATATGTGTTGATAGAGCTGGAATTGTTGGAGCAGATGGAGAAACACACCAGGGTATATTTGATTTATGCTTTTTAAACTCTATACCAAATCTAGTTGTTATGGCACCAAAGGACTTTAAAGAACTAGAACAAATGTTAGAATTTGCAATCAACTTAAATAAGCCAGTAATTATTAGATATCCAAGGGGAGGAGAAGAAGAAAGCTTTAAACAACATAATGATATTGAACTTGGAAAATCAGAAATCATAAAAGAAGGAAAAGATTTAAGTATAATAGCAATAGGAAAAATGGTAGAAAGGGCACAAACAGTTGCTGAACTCCTAGCTAAAGAAAATATTGATGCGGAGATAGTAAATGCAAGGTTTTTGAAACCATTAGATAAAGAAACAATATTAAAATCAGTAGAGAAAACTAAAAATGCTGTAACAATAGAGGATGGATTAATAGAAGGGGGCCTTCGGAACAGCTGTTATAGAAACAATTAATGATAGCAAACTAGAAAATATAAAAACAAAGAGATTTGGATATAATGATTGCTTTGTAAAACATGGAAGTATAGAAGAACTAGAAAAAGAATATGGACTAGATAAAGATAAACTAACAGAAGATATATTAAATAAAGATAAAAATGTGTTGTAAAATATTTTACAACACATTATTTTTCTTGTTCTTGTTCTTGTTTTTGTATTTTTTGGGCTGTACTAACAGAAGCTTTATTAGGATCTCCACCAGAAAGATATCTTTGCTTATATTCTTCTTTCGTTAATAAACCTTCAGATAAAAGCAATTTTAAAAGAAAATCATTTGTTGCTTGAGATAAATATACTGAAGTTTTAAATTTTGCCATACATTCGTCATAAGTTTCTAGCCTTAAATAGTTCTCTGAACTTTCATATTCTTCTATTTCTTTTGTAGAAGCGTTAGGATGTTTAGTTAATATAATTCTTTTGTGTAAACTTTTACTTTGTTCAGGAGTTAAATATATTTCATTCAAAATTCTAGATATATATGCATTTTTAACTGTATCAGTTATAGGACCAGATTCTCTTAATTTTTTAAAATCTTCTTCAAATCTTTTCCTTCTAATAGTTACTGTTGAACTTTCGCCTTTAATAACTTCATCAATTTCTTTTTTCACATATTCCTCTATCCCTTTATGTACAATTTCAGAAAATGTTTCATTGCATCTTTTATAATCTTCAGAATTCATAGTTTCTAGAAAATCTTGTTTATGAGAATTGTCTTCTAAAGAATTTTCGAAAGAAGTAGGGTCAACTAATAAGCTAGAATAAGAATCAATTAGTTTACCTGTTCTTTCAGGAAGTATATCATTTAATTTTCTCAAAGTAGGTTTAATAGCTTTTTCATAATTTAACTCTCTTAATTGATACATTAAAGTACCAACATTAGGACTCATTTTAGCTCCATCTATTCCTTTAGAATTAAAAGTTAAATCATCTCTAAAAAATCGAGTAACTCTTTTAACTATTTTGTTTTTTTTCTCATTAGGATTTAGAGCCCATTCATCGAGTTCTTCTTTAGAAATTCCCATTTCAAGGAAGAGGTTTTCATAATCAGAATCATTTACATCAATTGATCCTTTAATTACTCCATCTCTAAAATCTTTTGCAACATATGAAATAGGATCACAAAACAAGACTATTGCTCCTTCTTTAGATCTGTTACGAGTTTTTCTGTCTAATCCTTTTTTAAAAAAGGTATTTTTGTATTCTTCTTCAATGTCTTCATCTGTTTTAGATCTATTAGTTTTTACTTCTAACAGGTTACTTTCTCCATTATGACAAACGGCACTATCTAGAATAGTAAGATAAGTTGAATAAAAACTTTTTAGTTTACGTTTGCTTAATGGCTTTCCAATTTTTTCTTCCATTCTTTTGATAACTTTAGAATGTAATCCTTCTAATTCTAAAGTTATTCCAACCATTGAGCTGTGGTGCATTTCACAAACACCATATTTTTCTAGATAGTTTGATATAGTTTGTTCCCCATCATGGGCAAAAGGAAAATGCGATAAATCATGTAGTAAACCATCTATAAATGCTAAATCTTCATTTAACAGTTGTTCTTTTGCAGAAATAGAAGCATTATTGGCAACATCTAAAATATGAAGAAATCTTGAGTTTGCATGATCTTCAGCACCAGGTTTTTTTTCAGAACTCATATTTTTATCTAATAATCTAGTCCAAGCTTTTGAAAAATCTATTAATTCTTCTTTAAAAACACTTAAATATTCAGGGTCTGCATATGTAGCAAATTTTGAATGTTCAGAATAAAAAGAATTCCTTTGCCTAAAATTTCTAACTAATTCCTTTAATTTAAGAATATACTTGCTCTCTACTTTAAAATCAGCAGAAGAAGCTTGATTTTTAAAACTTCTCATTATAATCACCTTTATAATTATTTATATTTATTGTAACATCTTTAAATTGAATTGTGAATGCCTAAGCAAGAAAAAAGTCAAAAAAAGAGATAACCAAAGTGAGTATATAACCAGCACTTGAAGTAAACATAAAAAAATGATATAATTTAGTTATATTCATTTATATAGTCTTCCTTGCGTGACATCAGAGTTATAGCAGGAGACAAAATAATTTTAAGGAGGAAAAATGAATATGGACATGGAAAAAATTTATGAGGCGCTAAAGAAACTTAACCAAGGCAACAACAACTTAAGACGGTGGACATCTTTTATAACGAAGGGAAGTCATGATGAAATTTCAAAACAGGCATTAAATTCTGCAATATGCTATATGCTGGCAGTGGAAGTGCAAAAAGCAGGATTAAAAGTTGATTTTAATTTGTTCCCCAAAATTGCTATTTATAGGTCTTTTCAAAAAGTCTATGTAAACTATGACATTCCAGAGCATATACTTGAGGAAATTTGTTATTTGGGAGAAATCAATTTTAATGAAAGTTTTAAAACTGCAACACTTGACATGATCAGAGAAGTAGCAGGAAAAGATTTTACAGAATTTTTAAAACAGGGTTGCGACACTTTAGAAGAGCGTATCTATAAAGCTGCAACTAAGATTGCCACATTGTTAGAACTTAAAGAAATAAAAAACAATGTAAATGGCGATTATGATAGCAAATATGAAGAAATCATTTCATCTATGGCTAGATATGAAGATATTCCTGGTTTTGAAGAATTAAGAGATCAAAATGGTGGATACTGGAAGATATTTAAAGATATTTCAAAACTGAGATACCAAAATAGATGGGCTTCATATTCATACCAGGTTGAATGTTCTGTTTTAGGACACCTTTTTGAAACTGCAGAATATGCATATTTTATGGCACTTGAAAAAGGATTTTCTAATGATGCTGCAACAAAATGCTTTTTTATGGGAATATTTCATGATGTTCCTGAAACTTACACAAGAGATATTCCTTCACCAATAAAAGATAGCATACCTAATTTTAGAAAAGTTACAGAGGTTTATGAGTTGGAAATGATGAGAAAAAACATGTATCCTTTTGTATCTGAGAAAGGAAAAGAGGCGCTTGAAAATGTTATGTTTGAGACTGATGAAAACGCGATTTTTAAAAGCTTGATAAAAGGTGCGGATTATATGTCTGCAATTGCTGAAATTTGGCGTCAGCTTAAAGCTGGAACACGAGATGAGGATTTTGTTTATGCTATGGAAGGGCATTTTCCTAAATTTGAAGCCGGAATAGCCGAATTTACTCCAGGCACAAAAAAGTCTGCATATGAAATGCTTTCATATGCAAGGTCTCTAAATTTGTAATTTTGTAACATGTCAAAAAAAACAGTGAATGGCTCTTGTCATTCACTGTTTTTTTAAAATAGAATAACAAATTACTAATTTGAACTTTAAAATAAAAGAAAAATTTCTTGAACAAACAAAATATGTAGTATATAATATATGTTATATTTTAAAAGAGGTGTAGATATGGACAAAGAAAAACGTAAAATATTAAATACAATGTTAAAATTTTTTGAAGAAAAAGGATATAAAAAAGAAGAAATAGAAGAGATAGAAGAATTAGCGGAAGAAAAAGAAAAAAAGAAAAAAGGAAAATTACATCCATTTGAAAAGATTACAGATTTAAAAGATATGCTGGAAAAAACAGAAAAAAAATTTGGAGACAGACCTGCTTTTAAATATAAAACAAGTGAACCAGGAGTTTTTGATGTAATTACATATAAAGAATTTGTAGAAAAAGTGAATGCATTAGGAACTAAATTAATAGATTTAGGATTAAAGGGAAAAAGAATAGCAATAATATCAGAAAATAGATATGAATGGTGCCTAGCATATTTAGCAACATGCTGTGGAACTGGAGTGGTTGTACCACTAGATAAATCTTTGCCAGCAAATGAATTAGAAAGTTTAATAATTCGTTCGGGAGTAGAAGCAATATTTTATTCAAGTAAATATGATGAAGTTATGCAAGATATAAAACAAAGAAGAACAACAGATTTAAGATATTATATATCAATGGACTTAGAGAAAATGGAGAATGGCATATATTCAGAACATGAACTTGTAGAAAAAGGAAAAGAATTAATAAAAAAAGGAAACAAAAAATTCTTAAATGCAAAAATTAATAATGAAGAAATGACATGCATGCTATTTACATCAGGAACAACAGCAATGTCAAAAGCTGTAATGCTATCACACAAAAATATATGTTCAAATTTAATGGATATAGCAGCTGTATTAAAAATTGATGAAAAGGATACTTTATTATCATTCTTACCATTGCACCACACATTTGAATGTACAGTTGGATTCCTTTATGTTATGTATACAGGAGCTTCAATTGCATATTGTGAAGGAATAAGACATATTGCAAGTAATATAAAAGAATTTGAGATTACTGCAATGATTTCTGTACCAGCACTTTATGAAAATATCTATAAAAGAGTTATGAAGTCAATTGAGAAAAAAGGGAAACTAGCAGAAGTAGAAAAAATAATGAAATTAAGTGGAATGCTTTCAAAAGTAGGGATAGATTTTAGAAAGAAAATGTTCAAGGAAATTCACGAATCGTTAGGACCAAAACTAAGACTTATGGTAAATGGTGGAGCAGCATTAGATTATGAAGTAGAAAAAGGATTCAATGAATTAGGCTTCAGAATTGTTCAAGGCTATGGATTAACAGAAACATCTCCAGTTATAGCTGCAGGAACAGATTTTGCTCAGAGATTAGGATCTGTAGGAAAGGTGTTCCCTAGTTTAAAAGTAAAAATAATAAATAAAGACGAAAATGGAATTGGAGAAGTTATTGTAAAAGGACCAAGTGTAATGCTTGGATATTATCAAAATGATGAAGCAAATAAAGAAGTATTTGAAAAAGGTTGGTTTCATACAGGAGATTTAGGATACATTGATAAAAAGGGATTTCTATTCTTGGCAGGTAGAAAGAAGAGTGTAATAGTTTTAAAGAATGGTAAAAATGTGTATCCAGAAGAGATTGAGAGTATAATAAATAGAATTGATGGCGTAAAAGAATCTTTTATATATGGAAAACCAGAAGAAAATAACGAAGACGACTTAAAACTTTGTGTAAAAATAGTATATGATAAAGATTTGATGAAGGAATTATATAACGCAACTACAGAAGAAGAAATAAAAGAAGCGTTATGGTCAAAAATAAAAGAAGTAAATAAAACAATGCCACCATACAAGTATATTAAAGAAATAATTGTTTCAGAAGAAGAACTTATAAAAACTACAACATTAAAAATAAAAAGGCACGAAGAATTAGCAAAAATCGAAGGTCAAAAATAAAGAAAAAATATAAAAAAATATATTGACTTTTGTAATATTAATGTAATAAAATTGTAACGAAATAGATAAATTAAATTTTGCAAATCCTATTGTAGTTTTTTCGCAAAGAATGTATAATTATAAACAATAAAAGTACATAGGACAAAGGAGGGTGAGTTTACGGTGCTATTTTTTCATAAGCCAGGCATAGTAAACGTGAAAATGATAATTACAGAAGAAAAAATTTTATCAAATATTGACAAAGTTCAAAAAATGATAAATCCAAATAATAAGAAGCAAATCGTTCAATTAGATGAGGATGCTTATTTTAAAGATTTAATAGATTCAATTAAAACATATTTAACAGAATATCCAAAAAAGAAAAACTTCCCAGCAAGTGTATATAAAGCTTCATATGGACTAGTTGAATATGCTACAAACCAATTTGAAGAAAACACAAAACAAATTGAAAAATTAATAAGACAAAGAGAAGATAACATTGCAAAAGCAAATGAATTAAAAGCAGTATTTGAAGCAGTTCAAAATAAAGATAAAGAATGGAAAGTAAAAGTAAAACAAATTAGCAATGTTATGTCAGAAGATGTAATAGAAGCTTTAACTATAATTGGAAAATGCAAAACAAAAAAACCAGCAAACTATGAGGATGCTTTAAAATTAATAAGAGCTAGAATTTCAAACCTAGAAGGAAATTTACATATTGAAATAGATATGGAAAGAATAGAAGATAGATCAAAAGCTTTAAGTTACATAGGAATAGAAATAGCAGAAGCATTAAAAGGAATTCCTACACCAGTGGAAGAACCAGTAAAACAAGAAAAAGTAGAAGCTGTTAAAGAAGATATAGTAGAAGATTCATTCATAGAAGAAACAAGATTTGAAGTAAAACCAACATTATGGGAAAGAATTAAAAATAGCAAATTAGTAAGAGCAATATCATATGTAATGAAAATAAGAGTTGTATTAGATGTTCCAGCACTTCCAGAAGGTAGAGGAGAAAGAAATTAAAAATAAATCTATTATGAGATAGGACGGAAGCTATTCCGTTCTATTTTTTGCAAGATAATATATGGAGGAAGATATGAGTAAATATGATGAACAATACCTAGATTTGGTAGAAAGAATTTTAAAAGATGGATATTATGATCAAAACAGAACAGGAATAGCTACATACAAGTTACCACACCAAATTTTGCAATTCAATTTGCAAGAAGAATTTCCTATACTTACAACAAAATATGTTGCATATAAAGCAGCAATAAAAGAATTGCTATGGATCTTTCAAAAACAATCTAATAAAATTAGTGATTTACATGAGCAAAATGTTCATATATGGGACGAATGGGAAATGGAAGATGGAACAATAGGAACAGCTTATGGATGGGTTGTAAAGAAATTTAATCAAGTAGATAAATTAATACATCAATTAAAAACAAATCCACAAGATAGAAGAATGGTACTAAATCTTTGGCAAATACCATATTTAGATACAGGAGCTCTATATCCATGTGTGTTTAACAGTTGCTGGGATGTAACAGATGGAAAATTAAACTGTATGCTTACAATAAGATCAAATGATATTCCTTTAGGACATCCGTTTAATGTAACACAATATGCTGTATTTGTTCATTTGTTAGCACAAGTAACAGATTTAAAACCAGGCTTACTTACAGTATGTATAAGTAATGCACATATATATGAAAATCAAGTAGAAGGCATGAAAGAACAATTATCAAGAAGGGATAAAGCATATCCAGCACCAAAACTTTGGATAAATCCAGAAATAAAAGACTTTTATGATTTTAAACCAGAAGACATAGAACTAATAGATTACAAGCATTTAGGAAAAATAAAAATGGATGTAGCAGTATAAATAAAAAGAGAAAGGAAGATAAATATAATGCTAAGTACAATAGTTGCAATAGCAAATAATAATGTAATAGGAAAAGATAATAAACTAATTTGGCATTTACCAGAAGACTTAAAGAGATTTAAACAAATTACAACAGGAAAAAATATAATAATGGGAAGAAAAACATTTGAATCATTAGGTAGAGTTTTACCAAATAGAAAACATATTATATTATGCAATGATATGGAAATGGATATAGACAATGAAAATGTAGAAATTTTAGATGATATATCAAAATTAGATAAATATATAAATTCAGATGAAGAAAATTTTGTAATAGGTGGAGCAACAATTTATAAATTACTAATGCCTTATGTGAATAAATTATATATAACAAAAATAAATCATGATTTTGAGGGAGATGTATATTTCCCAGAAATAAAAGAAACAGAATGGAAAGAAATTTCAAAAGAAAAGGGATTAAAAAATGACGAAAACCCTTACGATTACGAGTATATAACATATGTTAGAAAATAATTTTTAAAAAAATTAAAAAAATTGAAATTTTGTATTGACAGAACGCGAAAAATATCTTATAATAAATTTCGCGTTGAACAAATGCTCCCTTAGCTCAGTTGGTCAGAGCAACCGGCTCATAACCGGTGGGTCCAAGGTTCGAATCCTTGAGGGAGCACCAACGCAAAATTTTTTTTATAACTAAATATGGGTAGGTGGCCGAGTGGCTAAAGGCGGCAGACTGTAAATCTGTTCTCATATGAGTACGATGGTTCGAATCCATCCCTGCCCACCAACTAAAAAAGTCATAGTTTTACTATGACTTTTTTAGTTATGTATATAAATATAAATAACACATTTTCCCTTGACATTAAGCGATTTTAAATATATAATTATTAAAAATAAATAGTGAGGAATTAAATATGAGAAAATATATATTAATTAATTGTTGTTGCAGATAATACTCTTACCTATGTTGTAGGTACGAGTAAATTTTGTGCCTGCAATAATTAATGTATATTTTATATATTAAGTTATGCAGGTTGCATAACTTTTTTTGTTGAATAGGAAAA
>UMCW01008902.1_pt1 | contig 10383 bp, 10 predicted proteins | sample 1964321 | NCBI WGS metagenome assembly UMCW01 (sample SAMEA4835977, study PRJEB28245) | human gut metagenome | biome: gut microbiome; material: fecal sample | place: Denmark | collected 2008
CACCTGTTCGTTTGCCTGTTTTTTCCCAAGACGCATCCCGGCAGGGAGTGGAGCCTTTGCATAAATCCCCACGGTTTGAATGAAAGGCATCCAACCGGGAGCGGAGGCTCTTATTCCCCCTTCTCCTTCTCTCCGCCAAACCCCTCCTTTCCGCGGAGCAGGGGACCATGCTTGATTTCGCCACAATCTTCCCCCATGATACCCGCATGATTCTGGAACTGCACTCCCCGCTGGACATGCATCTTCACCTGAGGGACGGCGACATGCTGAAACTGGTCGCACCCCTGAGCTCCGCCTCCTTTGCCGGGGCGGTCATCATGCCCAACCTGGTGCCCCCTGTGGCGGATGCGGATGCGGTGCAGGCCTACCGGCAGCGGGTGCTGGACGCTTGCGGGGGAGACGTCTTCCAGCCGTACATGACGGCGTTCTTCCGCTCCTATTCCGAAAAGGAACTGGCTACGCTCAAGGAACTGGTATTCGGCATCAAGCTGTACCCGGCGGGAGCAACCACGAACAGCGAAGGAGGCGTAAGGGCCATGAAGGATGCGGAGGGCACCATGTCCCTCATGCAGGAAATGGGCATTCCGCTGCTGGTTCACGGTGAAAGCCACGGATTCGTGATGGACCGGGAAGCCGAATTCCTGGACGTTTACCGTGATCTGGCCACCCGCTTCCCCCGGCTGACCATCTGCATGGAACACATCACCACGGCCTCCGCCGTGCGGCTGCTGGATGAATTTGAAAACCTCGCGGCTACCGTAACCCTCCAGCACCTTCTTATCACGCTGGACGACGTGGCCGGGGGCATGCTGCGCCCCCACCTCTTCTGCAAGCCGATCGCCAAAAGGCCGGAAGACCGGGAAGCGCTGTTGAAAGCTGCCTTATCCGGACATCCGCGCCTCATGTTCGGCAGTGACTCCGCCCCCCATCCCGTCCACGCCAAGGAAGCGTGCGGCTGCGCCGCCGGCGTGTTCACCGCTCCCATCGCCCTGCCGCGCCTGGCGGCCCTGTTTGACGGACACGGCGCCCTGGACCGGTTGCAGGGCTTCGTTTCCGGCCATGCCTGTTCCCTGTACGGACTGAAGCCTCCTGCCAGGACGGTGCGCCTGCAGCGGCGGAAAATGCTGGTGCCGGACGCCTACGAGGGGCATGGACAGAAAGTGGTGCCGATGGAGGCCGGAAGCGTCATTCCCTGGAGCTTGGTGTGACGGCCACCCCCGCGGGAAGATGACAGAAAGCAATTGAAGGAAACCGTCTTTATACTGGATATTCCGGACGATCTCACTACAATCCCTGCTCATGGATCGGATTCGCGTTTATACGGGTGGAGTAGCTTCCTGTAATGGTTATCTCTTCAAGACGAAGGATAACTCTTACGTGGCGGTGGACGCTCCGTCCGGCTTCGCGGACTGGATATACTCCAAAAAGCCCGATATCATCATCACGGACCTTCTCATCACGCACCAGCACTTTGACCACGTGGAGGACGCCTGCCGCATGCGCCAGATCTTCGGCTGCCGCATTCACGCCGGACAGCCTTACACTGAAGACTTGACGCTGGAAAAAATGGCGCGCGACGCCTGGGGGCTTCCCCTCAACGTACAGCCGTTTGTGGTGGATGAAATACTCACGCCGGACATCCACACGGCAAACTGGGGCGGCCTGCTGTGGCATCTGCACCAGGTGCCGGGACACTCTCCGGACAGCATCGTTTACGACCTGCCGGACGAGGGAATCATGTTCACGGGAGACGTTATCTTTGCCGGTTCCATCGGACGGACGGACCTTCCGGGAGGGAACCTGCGCCTGCTGAAACAGGGCATAGAAAAGAAAGTGCTCAACCAGCCCGCCACGACCATGATTTTCCCGGGACACGGACCGTACACCACCGTGAAGAATGAACTGCTGACCAATCCGTTCATCTCCTGACCACGCTTCCCGCGCCGCTGCGCGGGGACGTGCTCCACTCTTTAGCAAGCATACAAGATCAATGTTATTTTCAGAATTAGGTTTATCGGAACCCGTCTTGAAGGCGGTGGAAAAATGCGGTTATGAACATCCCACCCCCATTCAGGAGCAGGCCATTCCCATCATTCTGGAGGGCCGGGACCTCATTGGGGCCTCCCAGACGGGAACGGGAAAAACCGCCGCTTTTGCCCTCCCCCTGCTGACAAAGCTTCAGCCCATCGGCAAGCCCCAGATACTGGTGCTGGAACCCACCCGCGAACTGGCGGACCAGGTGGCGGAAGCCTTTGCCGAATACGGCGAATTCACCGGGCTGAAAGTGGCCCTGCTGTACGGCGGCGTGGGCTACGGGAAGCAGACGGAAGACCTGAAAAACGGAGCGGACATCGTGGTGGCAACGCCCGGCCGCCTGGTGGACCACTTCTACCGCGGCACCATGCGCTTCGGAGAAGTCAAGGCCCTGGTGCTGGATGAGGTGGACCGCATGCTGGACATGGGCTTTCTCCCCATCGTCCGTAAAATCGTCAACCTCTGCCCGTGGGAAGGCAGGCAGACCCTCTTCTTCTCCGCCACCATGCCCCCGGTCATCGCCGGATTTGCCAAATGGTGCCTGACGGACCCGGCGGAAGTCACCATCGCCCGGCGCGAAGTGGCCGCCACCATCAGCCATGCCTTTTACCCGGTGGCGCTGGACCAGCGGGACGAACTGCTGCTGGCCTTGCTCAAGGGGACGGACTTCCATTCCGTCATGATCTTCACCCGTACCCGCAAGGAGGCGGACGCCGTGTGCGGCATGCTCAAGCAGCATGGCTACCGCGGGGAAGTGGCCGTCATGCACTCCGACATTCCCCAGAAGGAACGCATGGAAGCGCTCAAGGGCTTCAAAAGCGGCAAATATGATATTCTGGTGGCTACGGACGTGGCGGCGCGCGGCATTGACATCAGCGGCGTGACCCACGTCATCAACTACCGGGTGCCGGAAAATGCGGAAGACTACGTGCACCGCATCGGCCGTACCGGCCGTGCCGAAGCCTCCGGAGACGCCTTCACGATCATGACGGCGGATGAAGTGGACTTTGCCACGGCTGTGGAAAACTTCATCGGAAAGCCCATTGAACGCAAAAAGCTGGACGGCTTTGACTACACGTACACCGCCCTGCTGGAAGACAAGCCCGTTAAATCCGTCCGCAAGTCCAAACCCGCCGGACCCAAGCGCCGCAGACGCTAAGGGGGAGCTGACAAGGTTCTCTCTGCGGGAATGAATATCATCCCATGCGCATCCTTGCCATAGACCCGGCCATCCGCAACACGGGCTATGCCGTGGTGGAGGGCGACCATCGCCGGGCGTGCGCGCTGGACTACGGAACGCTCTCCATTCCCCGGAGTGTGTCCCAGTCCGGCTGCCTGCTTGCCATCAAGCAGCACCTGGGCAACCTCATTGACAAATGGGAACCGGATGAAATGGCGGTGGAACGCATCATCTACGTCCAGTCCCATCAGACGGCCATCACGATGGGCGCGGCCAAGGCGGCCGTGGTCATTGCCGCGGCGGAAGCCGGACTGCGGATCATGGAATACTCTCCCAAAAGCGTGAAACTCTCCGTTGTAGGGCGGGGGGCCGCTCAAAAAGCGCAGGTCGCCTTCATGGTGCGCGCCCTGCTGGAACTCCGGGAAACGCCGGAATCCGATGCCGCGGACGCCCTGGCGATCGGCCTCACGCACCTCTTCTCCGCGGACCCCTTGAAGGCCCACATGATGGAGAGGAAATACATTTAACAGTGATGAGAGTTTAGAGATGAGAGTTTAGTGTAAAAAATCCGGACTTGCAGTCCGCGAATTTAAAATCTAATCACTACTCTCTAAACTCTCATCACTACCTTCAAGGCTTGAAGGTCCTTCCTTTCCCGTCCTGCCACGCCTTGAGCAGGGAGGCGTACATCTTGTTGAGCTGTTCCAGAGTGGCTACGCGGAACTCGACGGTATTTGTATTCGGGTAAGCCTTGGCGACGGTGGTATCCGGATCAATGCTTCCTCCCGTCGCCCGGTTGACGGCGCCGGAACCGAGTTCCTTCGCCCGGTCGGTCACATTCTTGATGGCATTGATGCCGGAATTCTGCCCCAGCGTCTCCAGATAATAAAACTTGGTGGGCGTATTCCCCATGGTGACCAACGTCACTTCATACACCATGCACGCGTTGTCCAGAATATACTTGTGCTGCGCCACAGCTACAATCCGGCTGAGATGCACCACATACTGCCCCTCCGGAAAATTGCCGATCCAGAACTGGCTCTGGTTGTAATCATCCGTAGACTGGGTAGGAGCCCCCGTTTTGGACTGGGCGGAAAGGGGTACAGCTGTGAAAATACAAACCGCTAAAGTAAAAAAGAAGAGATTTTTCATATTCTTATACAAACATTCGCATTTAGGTGAGATGAAGAGAAATTATTAAAAACACTTATTATTAAGTACTGCAATCAAACAGGAGAAATAAAATTAATGGTAAGAATCCTCCACTCCTTTTTGATAACCAAGTGCATAGGCAGCATGAGGACTTTTATGCCTTACTGCACCTGCTTGGCTTTCAGGTAACGAATTCAAATCTATATTTAATTTTTCTTTACGGCGTAATCCATCTTTGTAGCCTCTGTCATAAGCACATCCAGCGCAACGGTGCCTCCCAGCTCCTCCTTGATCGTCTGGTAAATTGTTAAATTGAAGATCGTAACGATGTTCTTTTTTACAAGTCATAAAATTAATAGTATCTAAATTATTCTTCAATTAAACCAAGTATCCAATTTGACCATGAAATAATAGTGGATGCTCTGCGTTTGTAAGTTTCATTTGAACTAATATTATATAAATTAGATTTTTTCATGATTTCGACAATTTCGTTTTTTGATGGAGTATTCCCTTTTTTTAAATATAATTTTAATGATTCTTTAAAAATTTTATGCGATAATATGAGCTTTACAAATTCAAGTTGTCTGTCTGTAATAGATTTATTAAACATGCCCAAGCCTGTTTCAGTGAGAACATATTTTATATTATTATTATCATATTTTTTATCGACCAAACCTAAATATTTTGCAGCATTAAAATAATATTCTGTTTGTCGGGCATCAAAATCATAATTCTGCGTAATTTCTTCCTTGCTAAGGAATAATTTTTGTTTTAATAATTCACACAGATTGATTATGCGTTCAAAGCTGTCAGCTTGAGGAAAGGGAATCGATGGTTCTGATACAGTTTTTGTGTTTTCTAAAATATTTTGTATAGCTTCAATATTAATAGATCCTTCTTGAATTGCATATTTTTTATGCTTAATCAAACGAATAGAGTTATAAAATTTAGCATCTGTAAATTCATATTCACGAATATGAAAAATACCATTTGAATATGTTAAAAATATCGGACGTATTTGTTTATTCACCTTCTCTTTCCATAAACGGTAAGGATAATATAGCTGACGGATTAAAAAGTCATCAGAAATATAATTTTTGGCTTCTATCAATATTAATGAATCATTTCCTTCATAACCTCCATCTATTTCTATTTGAGAATTATTTACTTTTACTTCAAATTGTTTTTGGTCTTCGGAAGAATTAATTTTGAAATCAAATAAAGAGGAACTCATTCGTCCGCTTATTGTCGGAAACAAATTGTCTTCACCTGTAAAGTCATGCAATATTTTTGAAACAAAAATACAATTAATTGAAGTTGCTTCGCTTGTTATATCTTTATAATCCATACTTTCTAGAAAAGTAGGAAAATCAATGAATGTTATATCTATTTCTTCTTTTTTAAAAGTACAAAAAGTTTCAAAAGTACTGATTTCATAAGTGCCTCTGGATGTAGGTAGAATTGATAAGTTATTTTCAGAGAATAAATGGGGGAGCTGGGAACGATGATCAAATTTTGTCATCAAGCGTGCTTCTCTGAACTCATTAATATCTGTGGAGGATATTGTTACCCGTCCTTTCGATTTTATTGCATCTAAGATACGGTGTTTTTCAAAAATTTGTTCCCACGCTATATCGTTTTTATATCTATTCATAATTGCGTATTAAAACTTCATCTACTTCTCCCCGTTTTTCCGCATTCGCGTTAATTGAACGGATCGCCCTGACAGTGCTAATGTGATATTCCTTATACTGTTCTTTAATGAAATTAGACGAGGAATTAGATAATAAAAATTTTATGCCTCTTTTTGTCAAGTCGTCACAAGCCTCACGCAATTTTATTTGATCAAGAATATTCCATCCACCCTGAACGTAACCAGTGAAATTAGAACTATCTGAAATAGGATGATAGGGAGGATCCAGATATACAAATGAGTTCTTTTCCAAATTTTTCAAAATATCATTATAATCTCTATTATAAATTTTTATATTGTTGGAATTTAGATATAGAGAAACTGCTCTTAAAACTGGTTCGTTGACGATATTTGGATTTTTATATTTGCCAAATGGAGAATTAAATTCTCCAGAATTGTTTACACGATATAATCCATTATAACAAGTCTTATTTAAATATATCAGCCTGGAAGCTCGCCGTACCTCTCCTATTTTTTTAAAATCAGATGATCGATCTAGACTTCGTATTTCATAAAAATATTTGGATTCGTTTTTATGAGTTTTTAAATCTATAATAAGTTCATTTAAATTATTTTTAATTACATTATAGACATTTATTAATTCAGAGTTGAAGTCATTAATAATTGCTTTTTTAGGTTGGAGATGAAAAAATACAGCTCCTCCTCCAATAAATGGTTCTACATAAGTATGATTTTTTATATTTTTCGGTATGAATTCTATTATAGAATTTATAAGTTGCCTCTTGCCGCCAACCCACTTTACAAACGGGGTAACTAATTTGTTTTTTATCATTATAAAATCTATTTTTATATTATTTTTATTTTTATAGGAAAAACTATGATCCTATTTTTATTAGTTATTTTTCTGCCCCGACTAGATTTTCCTTACAGTTTTCTTAGTCGATTGTCAATCATAATTTGAATGATTTTTATGGATGTCTTTTGTATAAGGGAAATTTATTATAAATTTATATTTATAATTATATTTTTTATTTTTAATAAATTATTAAGATATTATTATGCCATTTTAAAAATTTGTTAAAAAATAAAATGATTTTTATTATTTAATATGAAACATTGATGGTGATTTCTAGGAAGTTGCTTTATAGAAAAAGATATGTAGAGATGATATCATCTAACAAAAATTGTTGATTTTCAAATTTTTAGAAAGAAATAATATTAGTGTTTTCGTAGAAAGAAATTAATACGAGAGAAATGGCTTGGTGGGCTGGACGACAGGAAGATTTATTATGGAGAACTTTGAACGAGTTCATGCCGAAACCTAGGAAGAAAATGTATACAAAGATATGGTACCGTTTCTTAATGTCGCAGTTGAAAAAAGATAGTAACTCTTGATGAATTATTTGGATAAGGATACGGTAATGGGTCGATTGATATACTAAATTTTAATAATAACGATACAAAGAGATAAGGATTTTGGTATATTCACTAAAATTGCAGGCTATGGCGAAATGATGCTAACATAGAGGGGGAGAGCCTCACTCTGCGTGGGAACATATGAAAAAACCGCTTTCCCCAAGTGCCGGGAAAAGCGGTTTCGTTAAAAATAACAATGAAAGGTCAGGGTTCTATGATGTTGAAGTTTCCATTGAACTTGTCCATGCATCCGATCAGCTCCTGGAACTTGTCTGCATTGCCTTCGATCTTGATCATGCCTTTGTCCAGGGCTTCCTTCAAGGGCATGGCCTGCATGGCAATAAGGGTGAAGTTGAGCTTGTCTCCGGTAATTACTGCATCAGGATGATCGACCGGTTTTCCTTCTCGGTACATCAGTACTTCGTCCTCAACCCAGAAGCCGTATGGTTTTCCGTTTTGGTCTATCCAGTTGAAAGCGAGCTTTTTCCCTTTGGATTTCTCGGCATTGAGACTGATGCCCATGTAGTCAAACAGCATTTCCGGCGTGAGGTTGGACAGAATATCCTTGGATACAAGATCCAGAGGGTTCTGAAGCAGGCCGTTTCTCAGTTCGTAGGCACCGACGAGAAATTCATTGCGCCAGGGGCCGGATTCCGCCTGGTAGCCGAGCTGTTCAAGCGCGTCCGCCGCCAGATTTCTTGCCTTGCTGTTTTGCGGATCGGCAAAAACCACGTGCTTTAATACTTCGGCGGTCCAGCGGTAGTCTCCTTTGTCAAAGGCTTTTTGGGCGTTGTCTATCATCTTGTCGGCCCCTCCTGCCAGTTCAACATAGCGCTTGGCCGCTTCCACGGGCGGCAGGGCATACAGGTTTGCCGGGTTGCCGTCATACCAGCCCATGTACCGTTGATAAATGGCTTTGGCGTTGTGGTTCAGCGTGCCGTAATAACCCCGGAAGTACCATTCCTTGTCGATTTCCGGCGGCAGCTTGATCATTTCCGCAATTTCTACAGGCGTATATCCCTTGTTAATCAGGTTCAACGTCCGGTCGTGCATGTATTTGTAGCCGTTGCGTTCCTTGGCCAGGAACTGGCTGATGCGTTCTTTCCCCCATCTCGGCCAGTGGTGCTGTGCGAATAAGACTTCCGTTTTGTCTCCATAACGCTGGATGGCTTCATCAAGAGCCTTCCACCAGTTGCTTGCGTCCCGAACCTTGGCTCCTCTCAGGGTATAAAGGTTATGCATGGTGTGGGTCGCGTCCTCCGCACTGCAAAGCGCCTTGAATTGAGGGAGATACATCAGCATTTCAGAAGGGGCTTCTGTTCCAGGGGCCATCATGAATTCCATCTCCACTCCGTCTATCGTTCTTGTTTCACCCGTTTTGGTGATTGTATCGGTAGGCGGAATGACTGTAATGGTTCCGCTGGAGCTGGCGGTGCCCAGGCCGGAGCCTACGGTACCCTCCGGCCCCTTGTTAAAGGGCGCCGCATACATGTACGTGGAGCGCCTCCCCATGGCATTGCCGGCATAGACGTTTTCGGAAACGGCTTCTTTCAGGAATCCCTCCGGCGCCAGTATCTGCGTTTTACCGGATTTGACGTCTTGCTCCGATGTTACTCCCTTGACTCCGCCAAAGTGGTCGACATGGGAGTGCGTGTATACAACTGCCTTGACCGGACGTTTCCCAGTCTCCGGCTGTTCCACTTCCCGATAGTAGAGGTCAAGCCCCGCTTTTGCGGTTTCTTCCGAGATGAGGGGGTCAATGATGATGAGGCCTTCCTTTCCTTCGATGATGGTCATGTTAGAAAGATCAAACCCGCGAATCTGGTAGATGCCGTCCATGACCTTGAACAGCCCGCTTTTGGCATTGAGCTGGGAAACGCGCCATAAACTCGGGTTCACCGTATCAGGGGCCGGTTTGTCCTTGGTAAAGTCAAAGGCAGAGATGTCAAAGACCGTCCTCCCCTCCTTGTTTTTAATGTTCGGGTCCTTGAGGGTTGCCATGAATCCCTTTTCAGCATCCTGAAAGTCTTGCTTGTCGTTCTCGTCCAGGCCATGGAGCACCGAGAAATTTTTGGTTGTATTCAATAGTATGGCTTGTCGCCTTTTTAGGCTGCTCTGCGCCCTGGGCGCCTATGCCTCCCCCTGCGAACATTGCCAGCAACATGGCAGCGAAATAATTGATTTTTATTTTCATGATCAGTTTTTATTAACGGGACGTGAAAAGTAAAAGAGCGGCCAGTCAGCCAGTTTTCACCTTGCAGGAAAATAGACTTGCCGTTAAAGAACAATGTTCGGAAAATGGCAGTATGTTAATGTTTGACTACCAGAGTTTTCTGGATATTTAACAGGAAATTCCACAACCAGGGAGGGTGTCTTTTGTTTTTTTATATTACTTATCCTGCTGATGGGTTGTGATTTATATCCGGAGTTGTTTGGCGGGGAGAATAAAGTGTCTGTATCCGAGTCATTTTTACATGCCTGTAGCAAATTTGTGGAAGAACATGGCTGGAAATGCAGGGAATGTTGTGCTAGGTAAGAAGGCATGGAAAGATTGTATCGTCCCAATGTGGCGGGGCTGTTGGTCCGGGAGGACGGAAAGCTGCTGGTTTGCGAACGTTCCAGGCAGAAAGGGGCCTGGCAGTTCCCTCAGGGGGGGATTGATCCGGGAGAAACTGCCACGGAGGCAGTGAAGCGGGAAGTCCGGGAGGAAGTGGGGTTCCTGCCGTCCCAGTATGATGTTGTGGAATCCCGGGGCGGCTATCGTTACGATTATCCGCCGGAGGTGCTGGAGTATGTCCGCGAAAAGCGGCAGCAGCCTTTTGTGGGGCAGGAGCAGGAGTATTTCCTGTGCCGGCTGCGTGCGGACGCTCCGGAGCCCAGCCTGGACCACCGGGAGTTCTGCGCCTACAGGTGGATAGCCCCGGCCCGGTTCAGGCTGGAGTGGCTG
>UMCW01020829.1_pt1 | contig 10313 bp, 13 predicted proteins | sample 1964321 | NCBI WGS metagenome assembly UMCW01 (sample SAMEA4835977, study PRJEB28245) | human gut metagenome | biome: gut microbiome; material: fecal sample | place: Denmark | collected 2008
CGGGATTGGGGGGTGAACTTGTCGGGATTGGGGGGGTGGTCTCCTTCTCCTAAAGGCTGATGATGGAGCTATTCTTCGGTCGAGAACTTGGCAGTCATAAGTCAATGAGAACTCCGACATACTTCTGTTTTTCTCTAGCAATCTCATACCCAGAAATATGCCCGTTGCTCACCAGCTCGGAGAGGTAGCCGTCAACATTGGAGCGCAATGTTCGGACGGTGCGCGGGGAAGAAATGTCATACCCGCACTTGGCTGCGATGTCTTCATAGAGAATGGTGCGTGCCCCTTTTCCCAAAGGTTTTCCCTTGCCCTTCTTGGAAATGCGCTTCATGTCCTCAATAGCAGACAGGATATAGCGGCGAAGGTTCACTACGCGCGTTCCTCCGTACACCGTGCTGGTTGCCTTTTCAGCTTCGGTGCGGTTCTTGAGTCCTTTTCCAGCGGTCTTTCTGGTGGCGCTCATATCGGATAAAAGTTTGCGGTCAACCTGTGCGATTTGGCCTACGGCGTGGCTGTACTTGTAGAACAGGGGCATGTCGTAGACCTTGTATGCGGTTACGGTTGTGCCATTATAAGTGGCTTTTACCTTCTGGGCTGGGATCATTGTCCCCTTGAAATGTGCGTCCTTGTAATCGATATCGTCCTTTTTCCTGATCTTTTTCTGTTTGCTGATTTGCTCGGAGAAGTTTACCTCGGCGGGCATGAATAGCATTTCGTCAATCGCCGCCTCAATCTCGGCAAGCTGCTGAGGCGTGGCGTGTTCATCATAGGAAAGACCGGCGTATGTGCGGTAGATTTTTTCAACTGACACGACGCATGATTGACAACCGTTCTCCTCCCAGATCTGTCCGAATGCAGCGCACAAGTTGGTATGTGTGGCCGACGGGGAAATCGGATTTCCATCCCTATCGGATATTTTAGCGTAGATAGTAACCAGCTCGTCCCCCTTGGGAGACACTCGGATTTGCGTACCATCCGCGCCAGCGGCACCGATTTCGTCCTGCATCCGGTAGGCGCGGGCGATAGGGAGAAACGCTCTCTCGCTTTGGGGGAGGGCAGACAGTGGGACGATCGGCTCTCCGTTTTCGTCCTTGACTTTTCCGTATTCCTTGGCGACATAGCGTGCGATGATTTCCGCTGCGTCCCTGCTGATGTCCTTCTCGTAGATTTCCAGCACGCCCTTGCAGATTTCTTCAATCTGCTTCCGCTCTTCCGGAGTTAGCTCCGGCGACAGGGTAAAAACGGGATGCTTTTTCTTCTGGATGTATTCGGGCATGTCTCCAATAGCAGCCTTGAAGAATGGGTGGTCGGCTTCCGGATGCAGAGCGCCCATAAGCAGCGCACATTGCGTGGTCAGATTGAAACGGGCGGCGGCAGTTACATCTCCGGTCTGCATTAGGTCGCTATCCGCTGGGCGAAGGATGAATTGCGAGGCGGCGACATAGTATCTCGCGTTCTTTGAGTACTGGCCTGCGGCGTTCTGTCGGATATGGTCGAATTGCTTCCACCATGCAGAATTGAGCTTATCCCTTCTATAACCGCAATTCTGGAGGTGTGTTTCTACGTTTCTGCCGGTGGTAACATAGACCAGTAGGAAATGCAGCGAGTACATGCGGGACAGCAGGCGCTCTCCTTCGTCCATCGGTGCGCTGTCGGGGATGCCGCCGAATCTCAGGTCTTTGAGCCCGGACATCTCGCGAATGATCTCATTGGTGTATGCAATGTTCATTTTCTTCTCAGGCATGTATCGTCCTCCATACGGGCGGGTCTCTTAGTTGGCCACAGATTCTTGAAGATATTGCCGCTGTTGATCACATCGACACGGCGGGCATTGAGCCGCGCCCATGACTTGAGATTTTCCGGTGTGACGACGTAAGCTGTGCCGGTGATCGGCGTTGCAGGGAAAGAATCGCTCTCCATGAGCTGCTGTGCTTCGGCCTCGGTGATGCCCAGCAGGGCGGCGAGTGTGGTCTTGGTGTACAGGATCGGGGCGGCGGGCTGCTTTGTTGCCATGTATTATCCTCCATACTCGGCGGGTGAGGGCTTCTCTCTCTATAGGGTCAGCCTCTCTTGCGTCTGGTGATTTGGGCTTGAGCCTTGCCAAATTGAACTTTGCTGATGATTGGAGGGTGGTTGCCCTTGATCGGCTTGCCCTGATGCGTCAGGACACCGGTATAAAATTCATTGTGGACGATCAGCGCGATAGAGCCGGAAGACCATGCATTGCCTCGGCGAGATCTGTATCCCTTTTCGTTGAGGGTGTCGGCAATCCGCTGGAGGCTGCCTCCCTTCTGAGCCTCGGTAAAGATTATTTTGACGATCTGTGCTTCGTCCTCGTCGATGATGACGCTCTTTTTGTCTGGCGCGTACTTATATCCCAGAGGGCAGACGCCTGCCGGTTTATCGCCGCCCTTGGCTTTAACCGTGCGTCCTCGCGCCAGCTTGAGTGCGATGCTTAGGCGCTCCCACTCGTCCAGCAGCTCCATCATGCCGGCAACAAGGCGGTCATTGGGGTTGACGGTGTACAGGTCGTACTGCGGCTGCTCAATGGAGATGAGCTTAACCTTCTTCTTCATCAACTCGCGCCGGATCAGGACTTTGGTATTATCAGAGCGCCAGAGGCGTGACGTGTTTAGGACAATAACGGTATCGCCCTCGTCAACGACAGCCAGCAGCTCCATGAGCGCTTCTCTCTTGGTGATTGCTTCGTCGGCGTCGGTGTCCTTGATTGCGCCGGAGATACCAGCATCGACGAATATGTTTTCTATGGGCAGACTGTGAGCGGCAGCATACTTGCGGATTTCTCCTTGCTGGGTGTCCAGACCATAGCCTTTTTCTGCTTGGGTTTCAGTGCTTACTCTTGCGTAGCCATAGTATTTCAATCGGTATTATCCTCCTTTTCTTGGCCGAAATGCTTCTGAGTACAGTATACCAGACTTTCACGCAATAATCAAGTATCATCTATGATTATCGAAGTCAAGTTGAAGTTAAGCTAATTAACGCAAGGAAAAGTGACCGATTTAACCATACGCTAAAATATAGGCTGAAAGCAGGAGTTGAGAAAGGCGATTCCCGTTGTGAAACTTGAGGTCGATTCCGGATTCTATCAGGCGGAGTCTGAGTTATCCATCTTTTATCCCAGATCAGGTCACAAGCAGGCCAGTGAAGGCCATGCGCCGGGAACTTTCCCGAAGGATCGACGTGATGATCTGCCATGAACGCTTCACCCAGCACAAAACCGCTGCAACCGAAGAGGATAACCCCCGTTCCCCCTCGGAGAGCGCAAGGGCGCTTTTGATGCGAAGTGTCAAAAGTGCTTTTGCGTTACTCTTGACAAGAGTAACAGAACCCCGGCAACCCATCCCCGTACAAGAAAGCTATAGGGTTAGGAGGGTATAATAAAAGCCCAGCTCGGCGGCTGGGCGTGTGTGTTCAATTGGTTTGCGGAACGAACTCCAGCTTGAGCGTCATGCCCATTCCGGCAGCGAGGCGCTGGAGGGTTTTGAGGGAAGGGTTTCCGCATCCGCGTTCCAGCTTGGAGATGTCCCCCTGATAGATGCCGGTTGCAGCGGCGAGGTCTTTCTGCGTCATGCCGGTGCGCTTGCGCGCGTCGATCATGGCCTGCACGATGGTGAACTCAGGCTCAAGGGCTTCGTACTCGGTGCGGAACTCCGGGTCTTTAAGCTGCTCCTGCAGGAAGCTGTCAAAGCTATTATCCATAATCAGGTCTCCTTTCTTCTCAGGAAGTCGGCGCGGTACTTCTTCGCCAGCTTCTTTTCACTCTCAGGGGTTTTCTGTGTCTTCTTGATGAAACCATTGGTCAAGACGATCTGCTTGCCGGTGTAGAAGAAATAGAGCGTTCGGCTGATGTCGCTGCCCACTTTGGCGCGCAGTTCAAAGATTCCATCCTCAAGCGGCTTGCTGTATGGCTCTCTCAGATCGGTGCCGTTCTCGGCAGCAAGCTCAATAGTGCGGAGCATCTTCGCGCGCATCTTTGTATCCAGCGAAAGCAGAAACTCTTTTGCAGGCTGCTTGCCGTTCTCTGTCTCGTAGAAGATCACTTTGTATTGGCTCATGGGCTGCTGTCCTCTTTCCTTGGTATGCTTCTATTATATAGGATATATCCTATATTGTCAAGAAGGAATATCCCCCCTCTTTGATTTCGCGGAAATTGGTATGGCGGGGTGCGACGGTTTCCATCTATTCGCTCACCAGAGATTGAGACTCCCCCTGCCATCATTCCATGCAGGCCGGATCGTGGGTGGGAGTAAACGGGACGAAACGGGAATCCCATTCTCTGCTGATTAAATCCATGCGTTTACTTTTAACCGGATTCAAACGGGCGTCAACTTACAGTCAAGTTAGATTTTTCAGAAATATATAGGAAAATGTTTGTTGTCGGTGTTTACTTTTCTAACAAGTGAAAGTTAAACCGGTCAATGGGTGTCGGTTCAATCGACGGTCAACCTATTTTGTGACGTCCCGAAAATGGTCAGCTTGGAGGAAAGAAAGCCGCAGGCGTGGCGCGCTGCAGCGCTTGGGCTTTGGGCGTCCCCCAACAAGCGGTGTGCATGGCGTGGATAGCCTTATGCATTGCTTGCCACTCGAAAACCGGGCTGTAAAAGGGCGCTGGAATGGGCGTTTCTCTCTACGCGCGTTTCCTTCCCTTCTGACGGCTTCCAGATCATCGGAAGGGAAACTATCGACCGGCCTCAAGAAAACGTGTCATAAGCGATTCTGCGAGCCCGTTTTTTTCGGAAGTGCGCAAAAAAGAGGATTCCGCAATGGAATCCCCTGTTTCTATAGGTTCAGAAGCTACCGGTGATCCGGGCAGTGGTCAGCATTTGCTTTTTCCTCCTTCGTTCTTCTTTGGGTGGCGCGGGTGGACTATTACGCTCTGCCAATAAAGGATGCGCGAAAGCTGCTGCTCGTCGGCGTAGACAAGATTTTGCAGCGCAATTCCGTGATAGGCTGAGCGCTCGTCAAAGGCAGTCAGGGCAACCAGCGTCCGTCGGATATATTCCAGCGTCCAGAAGTCGCCAGCGGCGAACATGGTATCAAGCGCCTTGTCGATGTGCTTTCTCAAGGTTTCCGGACTTCGCGGTGTGCGTCCGATGATTTGCGAAATATCGGAAAACTCGCAGGAATACGGGCATACGGGCGGCGGGTTCTTCTTGCTCATGCCTGCGCACCTCCCTTCTGATTGGCTTCCTCTGAGGCACAGCGGTTGTGCTCCTCTTGGAATTGGAGCCGCGGAAAAACAATGCTCGGATTCTGGATGGAAAACTCCAGATAGTGCAGGATGTCCGGCGCTTCACGCAGACGAGAGGCCAGCGCGTTGAGCGTTGGGGTATCGCTCCTATCCAGATCATCGGGGAGGGCACGTTGGAGGGTGAAGAACATCTTCAAGGCGACGTCAGCGTTGGTCAAGCGCCAGATATCGCGGAAGATGACAGCTTGACAGCTGGTCAGAATGTCGCGGTGTTCCTGTTTGGGGCATTCGATCTCAGCCGGGACGGCGGCTGCGGTAGCGGGTTTACTCATAGTGGATCTTCCTCCTATAGGGTTGAAGGGTGAAGGGAGGCCGACGAGCGGCGCTCCTAAAGTGGCGTTTTTTCATGGGTTGCTTCGCAGGTAGGGTCATTTCTCTTTGGTTGATATGGCCTCAGGCAAGCCCCCGGAGGGGCTTTACCTGCGGTTGACTTGGTTGATTTACCGGTTGAGAATCAGGTTGACGGCTTTTTCAGCCTTGCCGGAGGCGGAAACGATCAGGCGTTTGTCATCCTGCAGAGCCTTGAGCCAGCTCTGTATATAAGCTGCGGAGTTGGTCAGGGTTCCAGAGGTTTCAAGCCCAGCGTGATTGACTAGCGCGGCAGCGCCGATCTCGGCAATCAGTTCTTCCTTGCTGTAGTCCTCAGAGCCAAAGGCGGCAACCTTTGTCAAGCGGTCAAGGCGGCTGTGGTGGCCTGTGCTGTGCGTCATCTCGTGAAAGAGGGTGCTGTAATACTCGGCGGCGTCCTTGAACTGTGCCAGCAGCGGCAGCGTGATACTGTCTGTGGACGGCCTGTAGAAAGCGCGGTCGCCCTCATCGTGGATCAGGCGAACGCCGGAGCGGGTCAGATAGTTGCGGACGATGGCCTCGGCGGCTTCGTCAGGCTGCGTGACATTCGGCAGAGGCTTGCTGTACTTGGGTTTGATGCCCTCGGTCTGGTCGATGTGGAAGACGTTGTAGTAGCGCAGGAAGGGGATCTTCTTCGTCTCGCCGGGGTTGTCTTCGTCCTCGGTCTCGATCCACTTCCAGAAGACCACCATGGAGGACTTCGCGCCCTTCTTGACGTGTCCGCCCTCGGCGGTAATCTGATTGAATGTGACGTATTCGCCGGGCTTAGTAAGCAGGATCTGGTTAAGCAGGCTGTAAGGCTTGCCGGTGCTGTGGCTGATTGCTGCGCCGGACGTGATCCAAGGCTTGCGCCATGGGATGACGCCCTGCTCTAGCTGCTCGATGATGCGGGCAGTGACCTCTGCGTAAACGTCTTTCATTGGTGAATCCTCCTCTTGAAGAGGGGAAAGCCATGTGTTATACTAGGGCTGTCCCCTTGGTTGATCTTGGCGGGTCTCTCACGGGGCAGGTTAGGGACGCTTGGGGAAGCGTCTCTTTTTTACGCCGAAACCGTGAAGCGGCGGGTCGTGGTGGTCTTGGTGTAGGCCTCTGCAAGTGCCGCATGATCCTTCTTGAAGCGGCTGCTGTCAAAGCGGCTGGAGGCCACGGTCTTCCAAGTTACCTTGAAAGCACCGGCGAACAGGGTTTCTTCTTCGCCCATTGTCTGCTTGATTTCGTCCTCGATGGCGGTAATCTCGGCTTCCAGCTCCTCGCGCAGATGCTTCAGCTCCTGCAGCTCCTTGATCTTGGCTTCCATGTTCGGGTTGCTCATGTGTTGATCTCCTTTCTCTAGAGGCTCAAGAGGTTCAGCCCTTCGGCTCGTGCCCTGGCTCCTGTGTGCTCGTCGTGTCGCGGTTGCGTCTCACTCATAGCACCGAAGCGCCTTGCTCTTGATCTCGGCGGTTCGCCTTGTTAGAATGGTGGTGGCGTTAACCGGAACGCTCACCGTTTGGTTGTCCAGCTCGGTTTCCCTTGCTGTGATTAAATAATACCACTAGAAACTGGTGGTGTCTATCGTGAAACCACACTAATTTCTCGTGCTTTTATTGTGCGGTATGACACTGCTTTTTAGTGGCGTTTTCTGCTACAATAGATGATAGAAGGGGGCGAAGACTCATTGCCGTTACGATATAAGATTGATGTATTGGAAGCACTCAAGGAAGCGGGCTACAGTTCTACGCGCCTACGCAAAGAAAAGCTGATGGGTGAATCCTACATGTCACAGTTGAGGCATGGCGAAATGGTGTCGTGGAAAACGATTGAAACCATTTGCCGCCTATTGAATTGTCAGCCGGGTGATCTGGTCGAGTATGCACCAGACGCCGCGAACAACTGACCAATAGAAAAAAGGGGCTAGGCTGTTCACCTAGTCCCTTTTGTCATGCTCCTGACTCGCCACATTGCCCTGTGCCGTAGCTGTATCGCGTTTCACGATAGAGCGACAGTGACGGTTCAATGCATCTGGCGCATCAACGCCTGTGGCCTGTGGAGCGCACTCGGATGTGCGGATATGATTTCATCGCCCTCTGCTTGTATCCCTTACTGCGGCCTGCTGGGTCTTTCTCCGACTTCAGATCGACTGAGTATGGCACAGAACTGTACCACGCTGTGACATGGTGTACCAGCATCGGAGTGCGGCAGCCCGGAGGATGCCAGGCATTCACAACCAGCGCAAAAGACCGACGAACCGACAGAAAATTGACAGCATAGAACAGGCCAGACCACGCAATGCATGAGCACAAGGTTTTCCTCTTATTTTGCCCTGTGAGCCGTTCTTCTCAAATGGAAAGCTTGACACGTCGGACGCATCCTAGACGGCAAAGAACAGACGACAGGGGCATTGTAGAAAAAAGAAAAAGAAACAGACCAACACATCAATTCGCAGTTCGTCGTCGGTCAGAGGGGGTACGGGGGTACTACTACTATCGTACTCTCTCTCTTTCTCTTTCTCACTCTCTCTCTCTTTCTCTCTCTCTTTCCGGTTTGTTTCGGTTTGTTCCGATTTGATTTCTGTTTGTTCCGATTTGTTCTGATTTGATTTTGCTTTGTTGCCGTTTGTTTTCGGTTTGATTTCGCTTTGTTCCTCGGCGTTCATACGATTCGCCGCTTTGATTCGTCCGTCAGGTTGTCGTAGGGGGTAGGGGGTACGTAACTACTACTACTCTTGTTCTTGTTCTTATTCATGTTCTTGTTCTTGTATATGTCGGTTTTGCTTCGGTCTGCTTGGCTTTGCTTGCGTCTGCTTCAATGTGCTTGACGTTGCTTTCCTCTGCTTCGCTTTGGTTCGCTTTGCTTGCATTTGCTTGCATCTGCTTGGTTCTTCCACCCTTTTTCCCTTTCGTCCTTTTGGTTTCAAGCAATTCTGCACGCTGCGGCTTTCGGATTTTGAAACCAGATTTCTAAACAGGCCACCCCCAACCCCGAATTGACCATCTTCGCGCAGGCTTTAGCCCCGATAGTGTATGCCTCATCGGGCGAAAATCTCCATTCCCCCACCCCGTCCCCGAAATCGTCTCAGACAGGAAAAGCCGATTCCTGTTTTTTATTTTGGCATGGGGCAGGCGGTCAAAAAATACCGAACCGTAACGTTGGCTTGGATTTACGACCGTCGCCACAAGTGGCGATGAGGTTATGCGCTGGGAATGAGTGGAAGGCTATCTTGATGAATTGAAGTTTTCCCCACAAGTTGGGAAAGACGCTTACGTCCCCGAAAACATCTTCTACCGTCTCGCGCCGTGACGCTGGAGGGCGAGCCGTGGTTTGTTGCGGCGGATGTGTGTAGGGCGCTGGGTCTGGGGAACAGCAGCATGGCGGTTTCCAAGTTGGATGATGACGAAAAAATGACCCTCAGTTTAACTGATAGTCATTCCAACCAGCGAGGCGGCGCGCAGATGGCTACAATTATCAACGAACCCGGCCTGTACGCGCTCGTCTTGAGCAGCCGCAAGCCCGAGGCCAAAGCCTTCAAGCGCTGGATTACCCACGAGGTCATCCACAAGACCGGCGGGTAATACTGTCGATTAAGCCGACGGAATTAGGGGTCACTATTGCTGACCACCCTATATTCAAACGAGGGTGAATACCGTCATTTGAACTGACGGTATTGCGGCTTTAGCCCGCAGAACCTCCACAGAATGACTGTCAGCTTTATTGACGGTCATAACCTGCCGTCAGTTTAACCGACACCAGCTCGAAAGGGTGTTGTTTTAACCGCGCACCCCTTGCCTGTGCGGCGTGCGCGGACGCAAATGCTTCATTGATGGACGCTCAAGGCGTGCGCCTACGCTTCTTCTTTCAAATTCTGTGCGGCTGTGCCGGAGGAACCGCTACCGATGATGCGCGAGTGAAGTGTGCGCACAAGGGGAATGCTTCACTGTACGCTGATTTCGGACAGGGGCAGGGGAACAGCAGCAAGGCAATCAGAAAGTTGGATGCAGATGAAAAAGATGGGGTCGATTTAACCGACCCCATCGGACGCAAACCCGCCGCTTTGGCGAGGATGAGAAGGATGTGTATTCAGCACAGACCCCGGGGAATTAAAATCCCCCCACCAGCACAAAAGGGGTCACTACTAATGCCCCACGTTGCCTGTACGGCATCGCTGGCCGCTCCCGCTTCATTAATGGGCGATCAATGCGCACGTATTGTTGGCACTTTCTCGTGCTACTGCGGTAAAGCATCATGCTTCACCTCACGCCGTTTTCGGTCAGGTGGTGGGGGTGATTTCGAATCTCGACGACGACGAAAAGGGTGTCGTTACTAGTGACACCCTTGATGGAAAGCAAATCACCCACGAGGTTATCCCTGCTATTCGCAAGACGGACAGTTACATCACCAGACACTCTTTACCTGTACGGCGAAGCCTGACGCTTTCCCTACATTGATGGGCGGCCAATGTGTCAACACACAGCTCTGTACGGCAATCTTTGAGGAATTGCTTCCGCTGATGGGCTGAGCCGCTGTCAAGACAGAAGCGTGGCTGGAGGGCTCACCGTGCGCCGACTTCGATCAGGGGTGGGGTACTTGGATACACCCACTTCCTGAATCCATCCTTTACCTGCCATTCGGTTATATGAGGAGAGCTTTTTGACAACCCTTGTCCTACTGGTTATTACCGGGCTGCTCGGTCTGAACCTGGTCGGCAGCGGGCGCG
>UMCW01050501.1_pt1 | contig 10148 bp, 10 predicted proteins | sample 1964321 | NCBI WGS metagenome assembly UMCW01 (sample SAMEA4835977, study PRJEB28245) | human gut metagenome | biome: gut microbiome; material: fecal sample | place: Denmark | collected 2008
GTGTTTTTCGAACAGCTGGCTTACAGACCAGTTGTTGTAAATGCGCAGAATGGTTTCTGCCAGAATCGGCGCAATGGAAAGCACTTTAATTTTGGGGTGCTTTTTGGACGGCGGCAGCGGAATGGTGTTGGTAACAACAACTTCCGTAATATCCGACTGAGCAATGCGGCTTACAGCCGGGTCCGTCAAAATCGGATGCGTGCAGCATGCGTAAATTTCTTTTGCGCCAAATTTTTTAACAGCTTTGGCTGCTTCTACCAAAGAACCGGCGGTATCAATCATGTCGTCGACAAGAATTGCGGTTTTGCCTTCAACGTTGCCGATAAGATTCATAACTTCGGCTACGCCGGGTTCCGGACGGCGTTTGTCGATAATGGCCATACCGCAGCCGAGGCGTTCTGCCATGGTGCGGGCACGGCTTACGCCGCCAAGGTCAGGTGATACAACGATGAGATCCTCAAGATTTTTGCTTTTAATATACTCTGCCAGAATCGGCTGGCCGGGCATATGGTCAAACGGTACGTTAAAGAAGCCCTGAATCTGGGCTGCATGCAGGTCGATTGTTACAACGCGGGTAATGCCTGCACATTCCAGAAGGTCTGCCATCAACTTTGCGGTAATAGGTTCGCGGCCGCGTGCTTTGCGGTCCTGACGGGCATAACCGTAATACGGAATAACTGCGGTAATGTGGGAAGCGGAAGCGCGTTTAAACGCATCAGCCATAATTAAAAGTTCCATTACGTTATCGTTAACGATAGGGCCGCAGGTAGGCTGCACAATAAAAATGTCCTTGCCGCGTACGCTTTCGTTAATCATAACCTGTACTTCACCATTGTTAAAACGGTTGATAACGGCATCACCAACGGTTGTACCGAGATTTTCAGCAATCTCGCGTGCCAAATCAGGGTTTGCGTTACCGGTAAAAATCCTCATTCTGCTCTCATCTGACAACATGGTCATATCCCTCCAAGTATGATTGAGTTGTATAGGTATTAAATTTCCGTAACCTTATAAATATAGTATACAACTTTTTACACAGGTTTAACAAGTAGTATAGCAAAATTTATCAGTCTTCACGTTGTTTGGCTGCCCAGCCTTCAATGTTCTTCTGTTTGGCGCGGGCAATGCCAAGTGCGTCCTCAGGCACCTCTTTGGTAATGGTGGAGCCTGCGCCTACATAAGCGCCTTCGCCGATGGTAACAGGCGCAACAAGGTTGCTGTTGCAGCCGATAAAAGCGTTATCGCCAATAGTGGTGCGGTGTTTTTTCTTGCCGTCATAGTTAACCATAATGCAGCCGCAGCCAATATTTACGCCGCTGCCGATATCGGTATCGCCAATGTAGGAAAGGTGCGGCAGTTTGGTGCCATAGCCGACATGAGAATTTTTAACTTCGATGAAGTTGCCGATTTTAACCTTGTCTTCAAGCACGGTATCCGGGCGCAGATGTACATAAGGTCCCATTACAACTTTATTTTTAACGGTGCAGTCGTGCCCGTAGGTAAACTGCATTTCCACTTCACTGCCAACTTTAACATTGGTAAGGCGTACGGAAGGCCCGATTACGCAGTCAGTGCCGATTTCCGTATTGCCTTCCAGCCAGGTGTACGGATAAATGACGGTATCGTTGCCAACTTTAACATCTTCGCCGATAAAGGTGCTTGCGGGGTCCATAATGGTTACGCCGCTGTCCATCAGCGCACCGAGCACGCGAGTACGCAGTTCGGCTTCTGCTTCCGCCAGCTGGCGGCGGCTGTTTACGCCCATTACCATGGCGTTATCGGCAGTAATGGCGGCGCCTACTTTTTTGCCCATGCCGTTTAATTTGGCAAGCACATCGGTTAAATAATATTCGCCCTGCGCGTTATCGTTGGTTAAAGTATGCAGAACTTCAAACAGGAGCGGTGCTTCAAAGCAGAAAATACCGGTGTTGATTTCGGTAATGGCCTTCTGCTCCGGCGTTGCGTCTTTTTCTTCAACAATGCCTGCCACATTGCCTTCAGCACTGCGGATAATGCGCCCGTAACCGTAATGGTTGGGCATAATTGCGGTAAGCACGGTGGCAGCAGCGCCGCTTTGTACATGCTCGTCATAAAATTTACGCAGTTCGCCGGCATCCAAAAGCGGAGTGTCGCCGCAAAGAACCATAACGGTTCCTTTAAAATCTTTCAGTTCGGCTTCAGCCTGCATTACGGCATGACCTGTGCCGAGCTGCTCTTTTTGGTATACGCTTACGGCCTGATTGCCGATAAGTTCGTTTACAAGTTCTGCGCAGTGGCCGGTAATAACTACTTTTTTAGCGGCACAGGCGCCGTCTGCGACGTTAAGCACTCTTTGCAGCATGGCTTTGCCGCCAACTTTATGCAAAACTTTCGGCAGTTTGGATTTCATGCGGGTGCCCATACCGGCAGCTAAAATTACAGCAACAAGTTCTGACAATTTCTATACCCCATTTCTTATTTTTTCTTGCGTTCAGCGCTTTCAAGCATGTCTTTCAGCAAAGTATGCTCGGCGTTTTCCATGTGCAGGCGGGCGGCGTTCTGCGCTCTGTCAACATCATGGGCCGCAATGCTGTCCACCAGAATGCGGTGTTCTTCCATAGTATTCTGCAAACGCCCCGGATACATCATGGAACGGCGGCGTATTACTGTAATCTGCTCGCGCAGATTGTTAATAATGCCTGCCAGGCGTTTGTTGCGGCTGGCTTTATACAAAACATCATGGAACGCGGTATCAATTTCTACAATTTTTTCAATATTGCCGTCTTCAATATGCTGGCCGATTTCTACCAGCAGGCGCTGCATGGTTTCCAGCTCCTCATCGCTGATGCGTTCGGCGGCAAGCCCTGCGGCCAGCACTTCAAGGCTGGTACGTATTTCGTAAACTTCGTTAATGTCTTTAATGGAAATATCGGCCACATAGGTGCCGCGGCGCGGTATCATTACCACAAAGCCTTCCAGTTCCAGCTTGCGGATTGCTTCACGCACCGGCGTACGGCTGACGCCCATTTCATCAGCCAGCTGAATTTCCATCAACCTTTCGCCCGGGCTGAAAACGCCGTCAACAATCGCCTGGCGGATGGTTTCGCATACCAGTTCGCGCAGCGGCCGGTAGCTGTCAAGCTGAATAGGGCTTAAATGTCCGCTCATTTATATTACACTCCTTTTCACAGTTGTGGCAATCGCTGTTTCCAGTTTCCATGCCTGCAATGCTTCTATAATTTTCTGTGCTTCCTGTGTGCTGCCTGCAACGGCAAACACAGTCGGCCCGCTGCCGCTCATAAGCGCGTACTGCGCTCCTGCGGCAAGCATTTCTTTTTTTATTTTGTTAATTTCAGGGTATCTGGCGCAGGTTACGCCCTCCAGCGCGTTGCCCATGCCCGGCAGCGGCAGCACGGCATTTCCTTTTAAAAGCGCTGCTTTCAGCGTGCCAATATCCGGATGCTGCGGCTCTTTTAAAGAATCAAATTCTTTATATACCCAGGCGGTGGATACCGCTTCCTGCGGTTTGGCAAGCACAATAACAGCCTCCTGCGGCTCCGACAGCGGCGTTAACAATTCGCCGCGCCCTTCTGCAAGGGCTGTGCCGCCGCAGATGCAGAATGGTACGTCGCTGCCTATTTCTGCGGCAAGTTCTTCAAGCTGCGCCGCATTCAGGCCAAGCTGCCACAAACGGTTCAGCCCGCGCAGCACTGCCGCAGCGTCGCTGCTGCCTCCGGCAAGGCCTGCTGCCATAAAAATATGCTTATCAAGCGTTATTTTTACATCCGGCGTTTTATTAAAGCGTTCTGACATCAGCACTGCCGCCTTATACGCAAGGTTGCTGCTGTCGCCCGGCAAATCGCTGCGGCCGGTTTGCACAACCAGCCCGCTGTGCTTTTCAAGCGTTACCGTATCGGCAAGGCTGATGCTCTGCATTACCATAGAAACCTCGTGGTAGCCGTCGGCACGTTTGCCGAGCACATCAAGCCCAAGGTTTATTTTGGCATAAGCTGTTTCTGTAATTTTTTCCATAAACATCCCTGTCAACTCAAAATTCTGTATACAATATATTTTAACATATTTTAAACATCTTGGCTTTATAACAGTTTAAAAAGTTATAAAAATTTTTAAATCTCTTTTAAAATTTTTATGCTTTTGAGGTAAATTCGCCTGCGCCAATTCCTTTTTTCTTCAAAAAATGATAAGATTATAACAGTTAAACAAATTTTAAAGGAGCGTATCAATGAGCTACCATATTTACCGTTATACCATGGTGGTTATCGGCTGCCTTATTACGGCCTCTGCCATTAACCTGTTTTACATTCCCAACATGCTGCTAAGCGGCGGCATTACAGGCCTGGGCTTTTTAATTTACTACCTTACGGGCCTGCCCATAGGCATGATGAACATTGTGCTGAACATACCGCTGTTTTACCTTGCGTGGAAGTATATGGACAAGGAATACTTTTTCGGTTCGCTTGCCAGCATGACCTTCCTTTCGCTTGCCATTGACGCACTGCATTTTTTAACGGCTTATACGCCTGACGTACCGGAAAAAATGCTCAGCTGCATTACCGGCGGCGTTATGTACGGCATCGGCATGGGCATTGTTTACCGCGTGGGCGGCGGCACAGGCGGCATGGATATCGTCGGCGGCATTATTAACAAATATTACAGCATCAGCCAGGGCACAACCAATTTTATCTTTAACATTTTCATCATGTTCTGCGGTACCATTGCCTTCGGCATTGAAGCCGTGCTTTACACAATGCTGACCTTCTTTATTGTATTTAAAGTAACAAACTCTTTTGCTTCCGGTTTTGATTACAAGAAAAACATCATCATCATCAGCGAGCATTATGAGGAAATTGCCAGCGGCATTATTAAAATAGTAGGCCGCGGCGTAACCTATTTATACGGCGAAGGCGCTTACACACATCAGCAGCGCAAAGTGCTGTTTGTTGTTGCCAAACTTACACAGGTGGCGCGCATCCGCCAGATTGTACGCAAAAAAGACCCCGGCGCTTTTATGATTATCACCGAAGCCAGCGATGTTTTCGGCAGGGGCTTTACTTCCGCCCCCAGCGGCAAGCATAAACAGAAAAAGATTTTTGCCCTGATTAATCACTACGAGGAAGAAGGAAAATAACTTGAACGGCAAACTCCGTCCCGTGCTTGCTATTATGGCGGCAGCCTGTTTATGGGGCTTTATCGGCTGGTTCTCTTATGTTTTAATGTTTTACGGTTTTTCACCTTTACAGGTGACAGCCGTGCGCACCGTTATCGGGGCAGTGTTTATGACTGTGCTTTTACTCATCCGCTCGCCACAGCTTTTAAAAATACGCCTGCGTGATATCTGGATGTTTATAGGCACCGGTATTATCAGCGTTGTGCTGTTTAATTTGTTTTATCTGATAACATTCAGCCTCAGCAGCCTGTCGGTAGCGGTAATGCTGCTTTATACAGCACCGGTATTTGTAATGCTGCTTTCAGTGCTGCTGTTTAAAGAGCGCCTTACCAAAGGCAAACTGCTGGCTTTAGCATCTACCGTTACCGGCTGCCTGTTTTTGTCAGGCATTATTACCGGCAGCTGGCAATGTTCTCCGGAAGCGTTTATAACCGGTATTCTTTCCGGATTTGGCTATGCGCTGTACAGCATTTTCAGCAAATACGCACTTGTACGGTACGATTCGGCAACCATTTCTGTATGGACGTTTTATCTGGCGTCGTTGCCGTTGTTACCTTTCTGCCTGCCCGATGAAATGCTGAGCTGTTTTATTTACATACCGGATACCGCTGTTGCCGCGGCAGGAATCAGCATTTTATGCACGGTACTGCCCTATTTGCTTTATACTTACGGCTTAAAATATGTTGAAGCAGGCTATGCCTCCATACTGGCAATGCTGGAGCCAGTTGTTGGCTGTTTAACCGGACTTTTGCTTTTAGGGGAAACGTTTACTTCTGCCAAGGCGGCAGGATTATTTTTTATACTGGCCGCCATTGTTATTTTAAACAGCGGCAGTATTTTTAAGAGGGGGACTGCAAAATGATTTTAATCAGCGCGTGCCTTTTGGGGCGCAATGTAAAATACAGCGGCGGCAACAATTTGTGCCCGTGGCTGGCAAAATATTATAACACGGAAGATTTTACGGCGTTTTGCCCGGAATGCCTGGCAATGTTGCCCATCCCCCGCCCGCCGGTAGAAATACAAAACGGCAGCGGCGAAGATGTTTTAAACGGCAAAGCCTGCGTTAAAGATAAAACCGGGCTTGACGTTACCAGGGAATTTTTAAGCGGCGCGCAAAAAGCCTTGCAGATAGCCAAAAAGAAAGGCGCCAATTACGCCATTTTAAAGGCACGCAGCCCGTCCTGCGGTTGCGGCGAAATTTACGACGGCACCTTCAGCGGCAGCAGAAAATGCGGCAACGGCGTGGCAGCAGAGCTTTTAATGCAGCACGGCATTAAAGTTTATACCGAAGAAACCATTACGGAAGAAGAACTTATAAAAATTTTACGGGACAAATAACAGCAAAACGCTGAACAAAAATGTTCAGCGTTTTTATTTTGCCTTACGTGTTTATTGTACGGCACAATGCACAAGTTTTTTATTCTGTTTGCGGCAGCAGGCATTATGACAGCGCCATTTTAAAAGCAGTGCCGAACTTATAATAACGGCCACAGAGCCTGCGTTATGCACCAGCGCACCTGCCACCGGGCTTAAAAGCCCCGTTACAGCAAGCACAATAGCCGTAAAATTAAGCACCAGCGAAAAAATAATATTTTTTCTGATAGTCTGCATCATTTGCCCGGATAATTCAAGCAAATGCCCAAACTCCCTGAAATCATCATTAATAAGCACTATATCCGCGGCATCAACGGCAATGTCACTGCCTACGCCGCCCATGGCAATGCCGGTGCAGGCTTTTTTCAGCGCCGGGGCATCATTAATGCCGTCGCCAAGCATACAAATATGCTCGCCCTTATCTTCGTAACCGGCAATAATGTTTAATTTATCTTCCGGCAGGCAATCAGCATAAGCTTCGTCCACCCCAACCATAGCAGCAACACTTTCGGCAGCGTTAAAATGGTCGCCGGTCAGCAGCATGGTTGTTTTGCCGGCACGTTTTACTCCGGCAAGCATATCTGGCGCTTCAGGCCTTACGGTATCGGCAAGTGCAATAAATCCGGCAGCTTCGCCGTTTACGGCAACATAAATTATACTGCATCCGCTTTGGGCGTATTGCTGCGCGGCGGCTGTAATTTCCCGGGCAATAATAATGCCATTAGCTGCAAACAATTTTTCGTTGCCGGCAGTAATTTTAAGGCCGTTTACTTTGCCCTCCACCCCGCGGCCCGCATACATTTTAAAAGCGTCGGCAGACAAAACGGTTTTGCCAAAGCTTGTAACAACGGCTTGCGCCAAAGGATGTTCCGAAAGTTTTTCCACGCTAGCGGTATATAAATATAAATCATCGGCAGTTAAAGCATTATCAAAACTTTTTACTGCTGCCACCTGCGGCCTGCCATAAGTTAAAGTGCCTGTTTTATCAAACGCAACACGTTTAACCTGCGCCAAGCGTTCAAGCGCATCGCCTTCGCGCACCAAAAAGCCGTGGCGCGCCGCGTTGCCAATGGCAGCCATAACCGCCGTCGGTGTTGCCAGCACCAAAGCACAGGGGCAAAACACTACCAGCACCGTTACCGCGCGTATTACTTCGCCGGTAATATAACCGGTTACTACCGCCGTTGTAAGCGCCATTACCACAATCCATGTAGCCCAGCGGTCTGCAAGGCACACAATTTTTGCCTTGCCTGCGTCGGCAGACTGCACAAGGCGAATCATACGCTGTATGGAGCTGTCTTCGCCAACCTTTAGTGCCCGCATTTCAAAACTGCCAAACTGGTTCACCGTTCCGCTTGCCACTTCATCTCCGGCAGTTTTATCTACCGGCAGGGGTTCACCCGTCATAACAGCCTGATTTACCGAAGTTTCGCCCATTGTAATTACACCGTCAGCAGGGATGGTTTCACCCGGCAGCACACGCAGAATATCACCTTTCCGTACATCTTCCGCACGGATAATTTCTTCTTTGCCATCAACAATCCTGCGCGCAGTACGCGGGAAAGACGCACCAGTTTTTCAATGCCTGCCCTTGCGCGGGCAACAGTTGCTTCTTCCAAAAGAGAACCCAACTGCATGATAAAGGCAATTTCACCGGCAGCAAAGTCCTCGCCAATAGTAAGCGAAGCAATAAGCGCTATGGAAACAAGCACGTCCGCTTTAATATCAAACTCTGTTACAAGCCCTTTCAATGCTCCCCAAACAATGGGCACACCGCATAAAATAACTGCAAGCCATGCCAAATCAAACGGCAGCGGACGTATATCAAGCATGCTTGCCAATAGTGCCGCACCGGAAATAGCAATGCACGCAAGCTGCATTCTCAATTCTTCATTTTGCAATATATTTTTAAAAAACTGCATCTTTACCGCCTCTTTTTATACCCATAGGGGTATAGGTATTTATATTTATAATATACTCCCGGCAAAGTGCAATGTCAATAAAAAAACACCTTTAAAACTCAGCAGCAAACTTATTTTTTACGCCGGATTACTGCTATTTTGCTTTTGCGGCTATAAAATTTATAGCGCTTACAGCAAATTTGGTTTATAATAAAGATAAGGAAAAATCTTTGTTATAAAGGGAGGATTGCTGTTATGGATAACTATGATAACGATTTAATTAAACTTGATTATAGAAAGCGTCCCAAAAAATCAGCTGATAATATGACCCCTTATGATAAAGCCATCCGCATTATGTTTAAGGTTTTGTTTTTTATGGTTATTTACATGTTTTTTATGGGAATTGTAAGCTACATTTTAAATGCTTTTTAACTCGGCTCTTTGGCCTCCGCATTAAGCGGGGGCTTTTTTTATGCAAAAAAAATAACGCAAACACATAATGTATTTGCGTTCAGCGGTTACTGCTTATATAACTAATGCGTCAGGCCATATTGGCAAAACGCTCAACTGCTTTGGTAAAGTTTTGAATGGTTTTTTCGGCGTCGCCGTGTTCAATACCGTCGCGCACGCAGTGCTGAATATGCCCTTCCAGCACAACCTGCCCTACGCGGTGCAGTGCCGATTTAGCGGCGTTAATCTGCATAAGAATATCCTCGCAGGCCACATCTTCGTCAACCATTCTGTCAATAGCCTGCACCTGGCCGATAATTTTTTTCAGGCGGCGGTGCAGATTGTCAGCATCCATACATTGTCTCATCTAATACCTCCCTTCAGGGCGTCAGACGCAGTTTTAAAAAGGCCAAACCAGCGGTACAATAATTACCGTGGCAGCAAAACATAACAGTATCAGCGGCAGGCCCGCTTTAATATAATCCACAAAGCGGTAGTTGCCCGGGCCAACCATAAGTGTACACGGCGGCGTGCCGATTGGTGTTGCATAAGCACAGGAAGATGCCACCGCAATTACCATTAAAAGCGGATAAGGCGAAATGCCAAGCTTCTGTGCAATTACAATGCCTATCGGGGCAATGAGAGCCGCCGAAGCGGAATTACTCATAAACTGCGTAAGGAGCGCTGTTACTGCAAACAGCAGCATGGTTATTGCGAGCGGCGAAGGCGTGCCAAGGGCTTCCAGTATCCAGCGCGCCAAAAGTTCTGCCGCGCCGGTGTTGTAAAGCGCATGAGATACAGGCATCATGCCTGCAAACAGAAAAATTGTACTCCATTCGATAGAATGATAAGCCTGTTTTTCCGTAAGGCAACCTGTAAGCACACATACCAGCGCGCCGATAACGGCAGCCATTTCAATGGTTATTTTTTGCAAATCAAGGCACATAACAATTATGCACCCAAGCAAAATGCAGCCTGCAATTACCTGCTTCGGCACATTGTGCTGCATGGGGTCAAGCTCTGCCAGAAATTTTTCCGGCACTTCGCCGCCTTCCGGCAGCAGCCTGCGCCCGGCAAAATACATATAAAGTATGGTCAGCACTGTAAGGGGCACGCCAACCCAGGCGAATTCAAAAAAGCCAAACGGACGGTAGCCAAAATTGCTCAGCGCACCGCTGACAATAATATTAGGCGGCGTACCTACAAGGCTTATCATGCCGCCGCTGCAAACAGCATACGCAAGCGGCAGCAGCTGG
>UMCW01009995.1_pt1 | contig 10115 bp, 7 predicted proteins | sample 1964321 | NCBI WGS metagenome assembly UMCW01 (sample SAMEA4835977, study PRJEB28245) | human gut metagenome | biome: gut microbiome; material: fecal sample | place: Denmark | collected 2008
GGCGGATTGACCAAGTCTGCGAATGTGGTAGGACAGACCATGCGTCTGAATCCCCATGGTGACAGCGCAATTTACGAGACAATGGTTCGTCTGGCAAGAGGAAACGAAGCGCTGCTGCATCCCTATGTACAGTCTAAGGGAAACTTCGGTAAGGCGTATTCCAGAGATATGGCGTATGCGGCATCTCGTTACACGGAGGTAAAGCTGGAGCCGATTTGTCAGGAGCTGTTTCGGGATATCGACAAGGACACGGTGGATTTTGTCCCAAACTACGACAACACCATGCAGGAGCCGACGCTGTTCCCGACGACATTTCCATCAGTGCTGGTCAACGCCAACGTGGGAATTGCTGTTTCCATGGCGAGCAGTATCTGTCCGTTTAATCTGGCGGAGGTCTGCGAAACTTGCATTGCTGTTCTCAAAAATCCGGAGCACGACTTGATTTCCACCTTGAAAGGACCGGATTTCCCCAGCGGCGGATATCTGTACTATGACGAAGACGAGTTGAAAAAAATCTATGACACCGGTCGTGGCAGTGTTCGGGTTCGTTCTAAGTGGAACTATAACAAAGAGGATGGTTGCCTGGAAATCACAGAAATTCCGTACAGCACCACCATTGAGGCAATCATCGATAAAATCGTGGACTGCATCAAACAAGGGAAGCTGCGGGAAGTCTCCTATGTGCGTGACGAAACCGGCAAGGATGGCTTGAAAATCGCCATCGATCTCAAGCGTGGAAACGATCCGGAAAAGGTGATGCAGAAGCTGTTCCGCCTGACCCCATTACAGGACAGCTATTCCTGTAATTTCAACATTCTGGTCAACGGAAAGCCCCGTGTCATGGGCGTGCGAGAGATTTTGCAGGAGTGGTCGAACTTCCGGCTCAGCTGTGTCAGCCGGCGCTTGCAGTTTGACCTGAAAAAGAAAAAGGAAAAGCTCCACCTGCTCTTGGGCTTGAAGCAGATTCTCTTGGACATCGACAAGGCTGTTCGAATCGTTCGGGAAACCGAGGAAGAGGCAGACGTTGTTCCCAACCTGATGATTGGATTTGGCATTGATGAGATACAGGCGGAGTACGTCGCTGAGATCAAACTGCGCCATTTGAACCGGGAATACATCCTCCGCAGAACACAGGAAACGGATCAGCTGCAAGCCGACATCAAGGAGATCGAGGAAACGCTGACAGACCCGAAGAAGATTCAGAAGATCATTATTTCGGAGCTGAAAGAAACTGCGAAAAAATACGGACAGCCGCGAAAGACACTGTTCTATTACGCTTCTGACCTTCAGGGCGAACAGGAGGAGGAAGAGATTCCGAACTATCCGGTACACCTGTTTCTGTCCGAGAGCGGTTACTTCAAGAAAATCCTGCCGGCTTCTTTGCGCATGAGCCATGAGCAGAAGCTGAAAGAGGATGACCGGATGGTGTGCCATCTGGAAACCACCAATCGCATTGAGCTGCTGTTTTTCACCAGCCAGCAGCAGGTGTATAAAACACGTGCCAGCGAATTCCAAGAGGTAAAGGCGAGCGTTATGGGCGACTATGTTCCGGCAAAGCTAGGCTTTGGCGATGGGGAATATGTTGTCCAGATGATTGCAACCATGGATTACAGCGGAGATCTGCTGTTCGTCTTTGCCAACGGAAAAATTGCCCGTGTGCCATTGTCCTCTTATGCGACAAAGACAAACCGCAAGAAGCTGCAAAATGCGTACAGCGACAAGTCACCATTGGTACAGGTGCTGCAAATTCCGGCAGAGGATGCCGCATGCGATGTATTTGTGCGGACAGATGGCAATCGTGCAGTGCTGCTGGATGCCAGCTTGATTGCGGCAAAGGCAACTCGTGACACGCAGGGAGTACAGGTGCTGACCTTAAAGGCAAAGCATGCAGTTTGCGAAGCGTGTCTGCTGGATGCAGAGCAAGCAGCGCAGCTGAAAAAATATCGGGTCAAGACGATTCCGGCAACTGGCGGTCTGGCAAAAGACCTGCCCAGTTCCGGACAGATGACACTTCTGTCTGAATAAAACAAGCGCCAAAAAGGCAGCCCTCAGAAAAGAGGACTGCCTTTTGCGGTTGGAAAATCAGAGATGCTTATGCAACCGGAATGTTGTTTACCAGATGCACAAGAAATTGCAACAGCGTCATGCTGTCGTCACTGCTGAGGATGTTGTCCTTCTTGCAGTCGGCATTCGCTTTTGCCTGCTCATTCAGATTTACCTGTCCGGCAACCGCCTTGTTGAGTATAACGGCATCGGCAAGGGAAACCTCGCCGTCCTGATTGACATCTCCGCACAGGGTGGCTTCTATCGGATCGATAGGTTCCGTTTGCTGCGAAGTGGTGGTTGTGGTAGTTTCAGCGGAATCCGAAGAAGATACCGTAGTTTCCGACGCTGTCTGTGTCGTTGTCACAGTCGTCTCTGCTTCTGAACTGCTGGATTTCGATGTTGTGCTGGTTTCTACCGCTGTTGTCGTTGTTGTTTCTTCTGTGGTGGTAGTGGTTTCCGGTATTGTTGTCGTGGTGGTTTCCGAAGAACCGGAGTATTCATAGACCATTGTGATGGAATTGAAGGTTACTGTTACGTCAGTGCCCTTATCTCCGCCCTTTTCGGAGGATTTCCACCAGTTATCCTGCAATTCTGCGTAGGTATCGTTGCAGACTGCGCTAACTTCTTTGTTCTTTCCGTCTACCACAATGGAGAACAGTTCATCGAACGGAATGATCGCATCTGCGGTACCGGCATTGTAGGAGAAGGATTTGCTTGCCCACTGTTCCTTTGTCTCACCGCTGGGGATAACATGATTGAAGCAGAGTCCGCCGCCGCCGCTGATCCAGCTGGAACCGGCGTTAGAGGTTGCTGTGGTGTTGATGATGATTTCCTTCAGGTGTTCCTTGTCGCCAAGTGGAATTATCTTGAATCCGTTCTCAGAGAGTTCAAGGTCGTCCCAGTTGTAAACAACTTTTTCGGTACGGATGTCCGGTTCTTCCGGATAAGTCACATCGGTTTTTTCATCGGAGATGACAATCTGTGCAACGGAGAGCGGAGGAAGTTCTACCTTTACCTGATTTCCATTCACATCGTTTTGAATGTCCAGAATTTTGATGTCGCTGCTGTCCTTGGTAATGGCATAGACAACGGCGCTCTGATAATCTACACTGCTGCCCTCCAGAGAAATGACCGCATTTTCTGTGCTGGAACTGCTCTTGTTGGAGAGTGTTGCTGTGACAGTTCCCTCGTCGTTTCCCTGAATGGAGGCGAAAACAGCTGCCTTGGAGAGATCCTCGGATTTGGATTCCACCAATGTATTGCCGAATGCGCTGCCCTTTCCGTCGTAGTTCGTGTAGAGGTTGAAAGCGGATTCCACATAGGGGCATTCCGGAAGTGTACCCCAGTATGTTGCAAGGTATACTCCCTGATCTGCGAATGCACCCAGCGCCTCAGTTTCTGCGATGGCAGAAACAACAGACTTGCCGGTGTTCTTTTCGTCGGAAATGTTGGCAAGATTGTACTCTGTCAACGCCAGCTTTGTACCGGGATAATACTTTTCAATGGACTCCTGCATTCTGGTCAGGAACGGAAAATACTGTCCGAAATAGGGCTGGAGCCAGCTTTTCTCCTTGTAGTCCGGGTCGTACAGGCTTCTTGCAGCCTGCAGGATTCCCTCATCGGTGCTGCAATCCTGTGCATAATAGTGAACGTCCACCGCATCCAGAAGGCGAGTGCCGTAGGTTTCCTCCGCATCTGCCATTTGTTTCAGGTAGAAATCCATGTACCAAGTATAATCATTTTTGACTGCATCCCATTCCGGATCGGTATACTCCGTACTGTTTCCGGCTTGAATGCATGGTAGGATTCCCCAAAACGCCGGACCATATACCTCTGCGTTCGGGTCGATGCTCTTGACGACACGGGAAAGTGCGATTGTCTTTGAAATCAGCTCGTTGTTGGACACCGTTTCGGCGTGAATCAATGGGTGTGTCTGATTCCACAGCACTGGTTCGTTGTCCAGATTGTATCCCTGAATTCCGGAAGCAGTAGCGGAATTTCCCAGTGTCTGTACCAGATAATTGACATACTCATCCATGTAGACAGTGCCGTCTGTTGTGTCCGGTGTCAGAGAAAGTTCTCCGTTTTTCTGAAATTCCACCTTGTCCCAGCGGGAGGACGGCGCAGCCTGGACGTCCTCAACAGTTCCGGCCTTGTCCGCTGCAACATATCCAGCCATTTGCAGCGTGGTCATCTTGTACGGAACATTGTACTTCTGGCAGCTCTCCGAAAGCCGTCTTGCTGCGTAGCCGGGGCCGTCGGAATCGTCACCGATGTTGGTATCTGAGCTGTTGATCCAGTCGTGACCGGCGTTGGAGTAGTTTGTCTCCCAGTTGTAGCCTGTGTAGCGATTTCCGCCCTGTCGTACCGCACCAGCGGTGACATTGCGCAAATTGTTGGTGTTTCCATATTCGTTGACACCGTAGATATAGGGGCTGATTGCTTTCTTTTCTCCGTTTAGATTGACGGAAATGTTCATGTCATAGCTGTCTGCGGCATGAACAGGTTGTGTTGCAGCGATCTGAGAAGCACAGGAAATGGTCAAAATTCCTGCGACCAGACCGGCAAGTGTTCTGCGACGTATCAAGTCAATTCTCCTTTCCAAAATAAAACCGATAGGTGTACAAATTTAATATATCATGAAACGAAAGCTTTGTCAAGCAATTTCTATGATTTTCTCTGAAAATCTTGATTTTTATTGTTCAAATTGTAGAACTTAAAGAAATGTCATTACATAGCATATGATTTTAAGCTGGATTGTTGAAAAATATTATCTATAAATTTTTGTTTCTACTGAGATTTATCTATAATTTTCAGGTATAATAAAAATGAAATTTTTGAGTTTACACAGGAATGGAGGAGAACCAAATGAAATCCGTGCGAAAAAAGCAACCCGCTGCGCTGCTTTTGGCAGCCATGCTTACACTTCTGCCGTCTTGCGGGAATTCCGCATAGAAGAAATCGGAAGAAAAATCGCAGGAGCCGACGCTGTTCGATACCTATGTTTCCAATACTGTTGTGGCAACTGGAAATAATAAGACCATCGATTCTGCGGAGCACGTGACCTATCGTGCATGGCTTCCAGTAGAAGCTGCCGGCTCGTTTGAATATTGCTTTTATTTTTCGAACACTGTGGACTCCACGTGGGAGGATGGGAGCACATCTTATGCCGGAAAGTCCGGCTGGAAGTATACCATTGAAAGCGCTTCAATTGCCGATGGCGGGACAGAATTCGATCCAAATGTGGAACCGGATTCTATGGAAGCTGTGACTTTTTCCGGAAACAGTCAAAAGGAAGTCGCACCAGATGAAACGTTTTGGAGCGATCCGGTAACACTGGATGTGCCGGAAAACCACTACCTGCTGTGGGAGTGGACGGTAACAGGAACAGAAATTCCCTGCATCTGTATGTCCAATATGACATATGCTTATGCTGATCAGGGAAACGGCAAGGGCTTCAACTATGTCAATGAGATTCCGCTGCCCCAGCTGTTCGGCTGCAAGCGAGAGGTAAAGACGAGAATCGTTACGCTAGGTGACTCTGTGACACAGGGCTGCCAGACTTCGGACAATGCCTATCAGTTCTGGGCGGCGCAGACACTGGATCAGCTGGGAACAGAAGACTATAGCCTTTGGAATCTGGGACTTGGCTATGCAAGAGCAACAGATTGTGCTGCGGGCGGTGATTGGCTGAACCGTGCAGTGGCGGGAGCAGATTTGATTACGGTTGCGTTTGGCACCAACGATATCATCAGCGGGCCATATGGCGGTTCTGGCCATGCGACCGCAGCAGAGATCGAGGACGCAGTTCGTACCATCACCAAAAAGTGTACCGATTCCGGAGTGCAGACCATTGTCTGGAATTCCCCGCCTTTTGATTTGTCTGCGGAATTGGAACCGATCCGAACGGAATATAATGCAACTGCGGCGTCCATTGCTGTGGATTGCGGTGCACAGTTCTTTGATGCTGCGTCGCTGTTGGCGGATCCGACAGATGCCTCCAAGACCGTGTATGGACAGCATCCCAATGATGAAGGCGGAACGGTTTTGGCAACAGCTCTGGCAGAGAAGATTCGTGAGATGAAAAACAAATAAAAGAGAAGGGAACGAGAATCATGATGAAGTTTCGATGGATTTCTGGAATTACCGCATTTTGTCTGGCGGTTTCTGCAATTTGTGTAGGCACACACTTTTCCGCTGCAACTGCTTCGGCGGAAGAGCCGGTTCGTATTCTGGCAATGGGGGATTCTATCACAGATGGCTATATGTACAGCGAAAACGGCTATCGCAAGTATTTCTGCTATGATATGCAGCAAAAGGGCATCACCAATTTTGATATGGTTGGCCCTCAAAACAATTGGACCAACACGGCAACCTATACCATGTCAGATGGAACGGTAATTACTTACGATCCGGCACATGCAGGATACAGCGGCTATACCATTCAGAAGACAGACGGATCCTCCCGGTCTGGTTTGAGAGAGACCATTTTCGATACCACATATTATGACAGCAACACCAGCGGAAATATGCTGGAGGTTTACGATCCCAATATCATTATGCTGCAAATCGGTACCAATGATGTGCTGGATGCCTGCAATGATGGAATTACTGATCGTCTGGAGTCGCTGATTGATGCGATTTTGCCCTATTTGGATGAGGATGGAGATATGCTCTTTGTATCTACCATTCCGGATATTGATGTTGCACAGCGGGTGGATTGGCTGGGCGCTTATACTTGGAAGTATGGCCTGGATTACACTTCAGATCCGGAAACATTCACCGCAAAAGTACAGGAGAGCATCGACACCTATAACCAGTCCATTGCGGAGCTGGTCGCAAAGAAACAGGCAGCAGGGGAGAAAATCCGATTCGCCGATGTGCATAGCGTTGTGGATGTGCAGACAGGACTGCAAGATGGCGTGCATCCCAATGAGGCAGGATATGCCTGCATGGGAGAGCATTGGGCAGATTTGATTTCCAGCTACCTGACCGAAACGCCGTCAACGTCAACTACGACCACCACTGCTACTACTACATCTGAAACAACGGAAACCACTACTACCACAGAGACCACTTCTTTTACCACAGAATCCACTACCGAGACAACCTCTGAAACTACTACAGAGTCTACGACCTCGGAAACAGAAACCAGTGCCGAAGAAACCACAATTTCCACTTCGGAAACAACGGTGACCACGACAGAACCGACTTCGCAGAAAGGCGATGTAAACTTGGATGGCACAGTGCAGATTGTAGATGCAGTCAAGCTTTTCCGGTATCTGCTGGGAGAGGAGCGCCTTTCCGCTGCTGCTTACGATCAGGCGGAACTGACTGGGGACGGCTTGGTCAATGGATTTGATCTGGCATCCCTGAAACAGCAGCTGTTTCGCTAAAAAGGAGAATGTCCATGATTCGTGGTGTAATTTTTGACATGGATGGTCTTTTGCTAGACACTGAGCGGATTTATTTTTCCTGTTGGAAGAAGAGCGCAGCCGAATTTGGATATGTGCTTCCGGATGAATATGCATTGGCCGTTCGCAGCTGTTCCAAGGACTATGCTGCGCCTTACTTCAAGCGGGTGATGGGAGACTCATTCGACTATTTCAAGGTTCGGGATCGCCGGCGGGAACTGGTGGCAGAAGCCATTCAAAAACAGGGTGCTACACCAAAGCCGGGCGTTTCGGAGCTGCTGCAATTCTGTCAGGAAAACGGAATCCGAACCGCAGTTGCAACAGCGACTGCCAAAGACCTCGCCGTGGAGCGTTTGAAGATGGCTGGGATTCCGATGCAGTTTTCCATGATCGTCGGCGGCGATCAGGTACAGCACGGCAAACCTGAACCGGAGATCTATTTGCGAGCTGCCGAGGCATTGCAGCTTAACCCACGGGAATGCGTGGCGATGGAGGATTCCCCAAATGGAATTTATGCGGCGTTTTCAGCAGGATGCCGTGTGATTATGGTACCCGATCTGACACAGCCGGAACAGTGCTTTCAGCCGCTGCTTCTCGGCGTTGCCCAAACCATAGACAAGGCGATTCCGATTTTGGAAAAGGAGGTGTGCGCACATGCGTAAAAATCCGGTATCTGAGATTTTGGACATTCCGCAGTTCTCCTATTTTGAGTTCCAAAATCCGTTTAGCGGGAGCTATGGAACGTTGAGCTATAAAATCACGCCCTCTGATTCTGCGCTGACCGTGCAGATTTGGCATAGCCGGCTCTGTTCCGAGAAAGCCGAGATTGAAGAGGAAAAACAATACCCCATGAATCTGGATGGATTCCACGAACTGATTCAATGGCTGGAGATGAAAGTCCCCGGCAGAGCATAAAAAATCCCATTGCTGAAATGACTTCAGCAATGGGATTTTTGTATTAAGCGTGAATCTCGCTGGTGTAGGAGACAAGCTTTCCGATGCAGGATTCGAAGTACACACCGTACCACGGTGCTTTTTCACGTGGCAGCGTGCGCAGATCAGGCAGCGTTGCCTCAATGGTATCCGCTGTGAAATTGACAGCAATGGAGAGCGCCTGCTCCAAGGATGCGCCACGAATTAGTGCGCCGGAGAGTACACTGGCAAAAATGTCGCCGGTTCCGTGCATGGGTTCCGGAACATGATTTCGGAACGTCTGATAGAAATGATCGGACTTGCTGTCATAGGCGACAGCGCCGTGATTGGTATCATCATATTGGATGCCGGTGATGACAGCAGACGAGCAACCGAGAGCAGTAAGCTGGCGGAGCATGTTGTGTACATCAGCTTCTGTGTAGTTTTCCGGATAGGGAATCCCCAACAGAAGAGAAACCTCTGTGAGGTTTGGCACAATGACATCTGCTTTTTGGCAGAGCTGGCGCATTTCTGCGACAAAATCCATGGTGAATCCGGCGTAAAATTTTCCGAAATCGCCCATAACCGGATCGACCACAATTTTAGTATTGCTGCTGCGGAATTGGTCGAAGAAATTGGAGACGATCTGTATCTGCTCTCTGGAACCGAGATATCCGGTGTAAATGCCGTCAAATTCCAGCTGTAAGGACTTCCAGTGCTGTGCGATTTTAGGAATGTCCGCAGTCAGATCCCGAAAGGTGTATCCGGTAAATCCGCCGGTATGTGTGGAAAGCACCGCTGTTGGGATCACCGCTGCTTCCACACCCATGGCAGAGATCAGCGGAAGCGCAACAGTGGAGGAGCATTTTCCAAAGCAGGAGATGTCCTGAATGGTGACGATGCGTTTCATCATGATGCCGACTCCTCTGTTTCTGGTGCTCCTTTGGATAAAACGTGCTGTTTAATTGCCGAAAAGCTCTCTGCGCTGATGACATGTTCCATACGGCATGCATCTTCTGCAGCAGTTTCCGGAGATACGCCAAGGGAGATAAGCCAGTTGGAAATCAGCGTATGCCGTTCGTAGATGGTTTCTGCAATGACCAGCCCCTGCGGTGTCAGGGAGATGTTGTTGCTGGAATCCACGGTGATATAGCCGTTCTCACGAAGATTGCGCATGGCAACGCTGACGCTGGGTTTGGAAAATGACAGTTCGTTTGCAATGTCAATGGCGTGTACACTGCCGTGGCGGTTGCGAAGCACTAGGATCGTTTCCAGATAATTTTCAGCAGACTCTTGAATTTTCACTATATTCCTCCATTCATTGATTCGAATGCACAAAATCTATCAGTATATTTCATATTATATCATAAGGAAATGAAAAAAGCAAGCCCTGTTTTCTGCATGGGGTATATTTTAAGGAGCGTCAGCTATATTTTACTCGCTTCACGAATCTTTGTAATTGCGCCCTTTTCCAATCTGGAGATCTGCGCCTGGGAAATGCCGATTTCTTTTGCCACTTCTGTCTGCGTTTTTCCCTGAAAGAACCGAAGATAGAGAATGTTTTGCTCTCTTTTTCCAAGATTTCGAATAGCATCCCGAAGCGACAATTCTCTTATCCAGTTCTCCACGGTATCCTGATCGCTGATCTGATCAAGAATATAGAGGGTGTCTCCGGTATCAGAGTATACAGGCTCATACAAAGACATTGGCTCGCTGATGCTCTCCATGGCGATGACGATATCT
>UMCW01035886.1_pt1 | contig 10080 bp, 6 predicted proteins | sample 1964321 | NCBI WGS metagenome assembly UMCW01 (sample SAMEA4835977, study PRJEB28245) | human gut metagenome | biome: gut microbiome; material: fecal sample | place: Denmark | collected 2008
GAGAAAACACCGAAAGACGAGGATGGAAATTATAATTTCGAATGCATTGAAGCAATCGACGTGGAAAAGTTCAATGAGGACATGAGCAATCTGCTGGCAGGCGAGGAAGTCTATCTTCCGGTTTTTGACTTTAAGACCGGTAAACGGAATTTTGAAACAAAGCCAAAGAAACTCGGTGAAAATGATATCCTTGTAATCGAGGGAATCCATTGCCTGAATCCGAAGCTGACAGAACAGTTATGTGATGACCGGAAATTCAGGATCTATATCAGTGCATTAACACAGCTGAATATTGATGAGCATAACCGGATTCCGTCTACAGACGGACGTTTGATCCGAAGACTTGTCAGGGATGCAAGAACAAGAGGGGCATCGGCGACGAAAACCATCTCAATGTGGCCGTCAGTGAGAAGAGGAGAAGAGAAGAATATTTTCCCATATCAGGAATATGCAGATGTGATGTTTAACTCTTCCCTGATCTATGAACTGGCAGTGTTGAAACAGTATGTGGAGCCGTTGCTTCTTGGCGTAAGCAAAGACTCTCCGGAATATGTTGAAGCAAAGCGATTGTTGAAATTCCTGGATTATTTCGTAGGAATCGGAAATGACAATGTGCCAACGAATTCACTTTTGAGAGAATTTATTGGCGGTGGATGTTTCCATGTCTAATGCAATAGAAAGATAGAAGAAAGAGGATACATAGAAAACTTGTATGTGACAAGAATTTCTATGTATTCTCTTTGCATTAAGATACCTCTTTGTTGATCATATCCTGCAATAAGCAGAAATATACAATATCTAATCCTAAAATCGAGAGAATCAGATAGAGAATAGAAGAATTCCCCTGTATTCCTCTGATGCGGTCACAGCGTTCTCCCATCTTATAAGCCCAGTAAATACCATAGATTCCACAGGTAATCAAAGAAAATAGGAATACCATGCCTCCGCTTGTTGCCTGTGGCTCTCCGGCCAGCTGATTCACCTCATCATTCAGCTTGATCATCCAGTAGATACTGTAGATACCGCAGGTGAGAAAAGAAAAAACAATTGCAAGTACAAGATTACGTGGCATAATGCCTGCAGTTGCTCCGTTCCGGTAATAATTGTTCTGATTATAGTTGTTCTGGTATGCATTCTGGTAATATGCATTCTGCTGGAACTGGCTATCCTGCTGTTTTTGATTCTCCTGTGTATGAGCATTATCATTAGGAGAGGGAAGCGGAGCACCACATTCCTGACAGAAAGAAGCACTGTCTTCGCAGAGTGAATTACATTTTGGACAGATTTTCATAGAAGATTCTCCTTTGCATGAATTAGTTCGAAAAATGTCAGAAGTTGACAAGATCCTTCTGAAAAGTATCGTAGCATAAAAAGATACAAGTTACAAGAAATGTAGCCAAGTTTTAGGATATCTTAAGATATTCGATAGAAATAAACCCGGAATATGCATAATATTCTTCCTTTTTCTTTCAAAAAGTTTGTGGTAGAATAGTAATGTTTCTGAAAACAAAACATGAGGAGATGAAAGTATGCCAGTATTTGACTTTAACAGTGCACCGGAAGATAAGAAAGAAGTTCAGTGTACTTATACAACATTTTGTTCCAACGAAGACCATGCGACACCGGAGTGTCCGATTCTTGTTCTGGATAACCAGAACCGGAAGTGGAACCATCATTCCTGCGGTGTGTTTACCAATCAGAATAAGCAGACCGCATTTGAGTTTGATGAAAAGGACGGAACATGCAGTGCAGATATCCTGAAAGTGGATGCACGTTTTGTCAGCCTTTTAAAATGGCTTGGAGAAAATCACATTAATGTACGTCTTTCCGGAGAAAATAAGCCGGATGGTTATGCCGTTTACAGAATCCGTGAGATCGCATTTGGAGGCGGAACAAAATTATCTGCTGAGGACGGCTTCCTTCAGTTTATGATCGAGCGGCTGTTTGCAAGTGATGCACCAAAAGAAAAGATCAATGATGACGAGCAGGAAGAGTCCGGAGATGACATGAAGCTTACAAGTATTCAGAGTATTACAGACTTTATGACATGCGCAGGACGTACACTTCCGGATAACATTCGTCTGTGGGCAAGAAGAAATCTTGCAGTTGCACGTTCTCACGAGGTCTCTCAGGAAGAGCGCCGTCACGCACAGAGAGCACTTTCTATCATGATGAATATTCAGTGGAAGAGCAATTACTTTGAAGCAATCGATCCGGATGAAGCGAGAAGAATTCTGGATGAAGAGCTGTATGGAATGGAGAAAGTAAAGCAGAGAATCATAGAGACGATCATTCAGATCAACCGTACACACACACTTCCGGCGTACGGACTTCTGCTTGTCGGACCGGCCGGAACAGGTAAATCCCAGATTGCTTATGCAGTTGCAAGAATCCTTAAACTTCCTTGGACAACACTGGACATGAGTTCCATTAACGATCCGGAACAGCTGACAGGAAGTTCAAGAATCTATTCAAACGCAAAGCCAGGTATTATCATGGAAGCATTCTCCATGGCAGGGGAATCCAATCTGGTATTCATTATTAATGAGCTGGATAAGGCGGCATCCGGAAAGGGAAACGGAAACCCGGCAGATGTTTTACTTACACTGCTGGACAACCTTGGATTTACAGACAATTACATGGAGTGTATGATTCCTACCGTTGGTGTATATCCAATCGCTACAGCGAATGACAAGGATCAGATCAGTGCACCGCTCATGTCCCGTTTCGCTGTCATTGATATCCCGGATTATACACCGGAAGAGAAGAAAGTAATCTTCTCCAAATTCGCACTTCCGAAGGTGCTGAAACGCATGAGCCTGAAGGCAGAAGAGTGCATTATGACAGATGAGGCACTCAATGAAGTGATTGAACTTTACTCCAACACATCAGGGATCCGTGATCTGGAACAGGCAGCAGAACACATCGCAGCGAATGCACTGTATCAGATTGAAGTGAATCATGTGGAGAAAGTTGAATTTGATGCAGAGATGGTAAGAGAACTGCTTGGATAAAGTTGGGCTTCGCCCTCAATCTGAAAAAAATGAGCTCTGGAAAGTTTTGGCTTTCCAAAGCTCATTTTTTCAATTCCTACTGTCTATAATACTGCAGAAATTCCCCAATCTTACCAACCGCCTCTTTCAGTACTTCAATACGCGGCAGATAAACCACGCGGAAATGATCCGGCTGATGCCAGTTAAATCCACTTCCCTGAACGATCAGGATCTTCTTGTCACGAAGCAGATCAAGAGCAAATTTCTCATCATTCACAATATTGAATTTCTTTGTATCAATCTTCGGGAACATATAAAATGCAGCCTGCGGTTTTACTGCGCTGATTCCCGGAATATCCGTCAGAGCCTTGTAAACATATTCACGTTGCTCGTAAATACGTCCACCCGGAACAATATAATCATTTACACTCTGGTGTCCGCCGAGAGCTGTCTGTACAATGGACTGTGCCGGAACGTTAGAGCAAAGACGCATGTTGGAAAGCATCTTGATTCCTTCGATATAGTCTCTTGCAATATTTTTATTTCCACTTAAGATCATCCATCCGATACGGAATCCGGCGATCATATGGGACTTGGACAGTCCGCTGAATGTCACGCAGAACAGATCCGGTGCAAGAGAAGCGATAGAAACATGCTCTTTTCCATCCATAACAAGACGGTCATAAATCTCATCAGAGAAAATGATCAGCTGGTGCTCTCTTGCGAGATCTACAATCTGCTGCAGTACTTCTTTCGGATAAAGAGCACCGGTCGGATTGTTTGGATTGATGATAACGATCGCTTTTGTACGGTCATTGATCTTCTTACGCATATCTTCGATATCCGGATACCAGTCAGACTGCTCATCACAGATATAGTGCACAGGCTTTCCACCGGCAAGTGTAGCACAAGCTGTCCAGAGCGGATAATCCGGAGACGGGATAAGAATCTCATCCCCTGTATCCAAAAGAGCAGACATGGTAAGATTGATCAGTTCACTGACACCATTTCCTGTGTAAATATCGCTCATCGTTACATTCGGCAGGTGCTTTAACTGGGCATACTGCATGATCGCTTTTCGCGCAGAGAACAGACCGGCAGAAGCAGAGTAGCCTTCGCAGTCAGAAAGCTGACGGCTCATGTCATAGATCACCTCATCCGGTGTACGGAAGCCAAACGGAGCCGGATTTCCGATATTAAGCTTCAGTACATGAGTTCCCATCTCTTCCATTCTGGCAGCCTCATCAACAACCGGACCTCTCACATCATATAATACATTATTTAACTTGGATGATTTCTTGAATTCTCTCACTTTCATACCTCCTGAATTATCTGCGGATGTCTGTATCATATCAACATCTGACAGTGTGGAATCATTATCATTATTATTGTTTAACCAGGCAGGATCAACCTGCAGGGCATCTGCCAGAAAATGTAAGATGTCGGTACGCGGGATTGTCTTCCCACTGACATACTGGCTGACATGACTTTTCCCAAGCTTGATCCCTTTCTGCTGGGCAAGACGAACAAGATCAACCTGCTTCAGGCCTTGCTCGTTCATAGCGGCTTTTAATCTGTCTGCAAAGGTTTCCATAAAGCTCCTTTCTGAGGTTATCCTTCCGGGGATCAGACCCCATTAATAAAGTATTAACAAAATACAAAGTTCAATTTAAAATCTGCTTCAATACGAAAATCTCTAAAAGTTCAATTTAAAAGTTCAAAACTTTAGTCAGAGTATACCACGATAAATGAAAAAGTTCAATAAAAAAATTACTGTTATAGAAAATCCGCAAAATCACGGTATCATTAAGAAAATATGATATACTAAAAGTGTTTATTACAACAAAATACAAAGTACACAGAACGAAGGGAAACAGGGAAATGATTCTTGAAAATGAAAAAATAAAACAGGCATTGGAATATATAAAGGAAGAAGATCCGGCAACGACTCAGGACACGCTCAATATGTGTCAGATTCCGGCACCTTCTTATAAGGAAGAGAAAAAAGCGGAGTATATCCGGGAGCGGTTCCGGGAGATCGGGCTTAGGGATGTCAGGATTGATGCTGTTGGAAATGTGCTTGGGATCTGGCCGGGAACCGGTGAAGGACCAAGTGTAATGCTTGCAGCACACACAGACACAGTATTTCCGGAAGGGACAGATCTGACGATAAGAAAAGAAGGAAATCGTTATTATTGTCCTGGCATTAACGATGACACACATGCAGTGGCGGAGATGATCGCAGTGGCGAAAGCAATGATCCATGCAGATCTTCACACAAAAGGGGACTTGATCTTCTGTGCAAATGTGTGTGAAGAAGGACTTGGAGATCTAAGGGGCGTGAAGTATCTGTTCAGATACGACAACAAAGCTTCAGAAGAATGTCCAGAGGTAGATGCATTTGTCTCGATTGATAACCAGTATACGGGCGGGGTGATCTATACGGCAACAGGAAGTCACCGTTATGAGGTGACATTTACCGGAAGAGGTGGTCACAGTTTCCAGAACTTTGGCATTCCTAATCCAATCCATGCAATGGGACGAGCCATCGCACAGATCGCAGAATTCCAGGTCCCGAATGAGCCGAAGACAACATTTAACGTAGGAGTGATCCAGGGAGGAACTTCTGTAAATACAATTTCAGGTTCTGCATCCATGCTGGTAGACCTCCGTTCGGACAGCGAAGAAGAGCTGAACCGACTGGATGAAGAACTTCATAAAGTGATCAAACAGGCAGTGGAAGAAGAAAATGCAAGATGGGATGCTTCAAAGCCGCAGATCAAAGTGCAGATCGAAGGACGCGGTGTGAGACCGGCGGGGGCACAGCCAAAGGACTGTGCGATCGTGAAAGCAGCATTCCGGGCGGCAGAACTGCTGGGGATTGAACCGGAGTATCGGTATGAGAGCAGTACAGATGCGAATATCCCGATCAGTATGGGAATCCCGGCAATCACTGTTGGAAGAGGTGGAGAAGAAGACGGAATCCATACCCTTCAGGAATGGTACGAGCCAAAAGAAGCATGGCTTGGACCACAGAGAGATTTGCTTCTGATGATTCTGCTTGCCGGAGCAGAAGGAGTCTGTGAGCCGGCTATAGAAAAAAGATAAAAAATCTTAAGAAAATATCAATGTCTTTTTAGGCACATTTCCTGTATACTGATGGTATGAGAGAATATTTTGTGCAGATTGTACCGGGTGTTTCGGAGATTTTTATCTTTTGCACAAAAAGAAGAAAAATAAAACAAAGCAGGAGGGCAAACGATGCGGGGAATCAGAAAGCAGTCATCCGACACACAGAGTTCCAGTCAGCCGAAAGAAAAAAGAAGATTGGATACAAAACAGAAAAAAGGAATGTTGATTGGTGGAGGAATCTTCCTTGTGGCAGTGATTGCCCTGATCCTTGTGAAGAATCTGACAGGTGGAAGTGGAGCAGATGGAGAGAATGTTCTCTATGCGGATTCCGTCGGAATGATCACAGGGACAGGACTTGGGACACAGAACCGTTTTACAGGAGTGGTTGAAGCACAGGATACGTTGAAACTGACACTGGCAGACAATCAGAAGGTAAAACAGATCTTTGTTGAAAAAGGGCAGGAAGTAGAGCCTGGAACAAAGCTGTTTGAATACGATACAGAAGAGCTTGCCATGACATTAGATCAGGGAAAACTGGAGCTTGAGAAGATCACGAACAACATCAGCAGCCTGAATTCACAGATCGCGACACTTACAACGGAGAAGAAGAGTGCACCGGCCAGCGAACAGCTGTCCTATACGACACAGATCCAGGAACTTCAGATGGAGATCAAGCAGGAAGAGTACAATTATAAAGTAAAAGAGCTGGAAGTAAACCGTACACAGAAGAGCCTGGAACAGTCTACAGTAACTTCTACAGTTGCCGGAATTGTACAGGAGATCAACGAACAGCAGGGAACAGACCCTTCTACAGGAGAGTCCAAACCGTTTATGAGTATCCTTTCTACAGGAAAATACAGAATCAAAGGAAAGATCAGCGAGCAGAACATCGGAGATCTGACACCGGGCACACAGGTGACGATCCGCTCCAGAGTGAATGAAGATGAGATCTGGACAGGTACAGTAGATAACGTAGACACAGAGAAGCCGGAGAACAGTTCCCAGGATTCTATGAGTTATGGTTCTGAGAACAGCGATAATCAGGCAACAAAGTATCCATTCTATGTCACATTGGATACAGTGGATGGATTGATGCTCGGACAGCATGTCTATATCGAGACAAGTACTTCACTGGAAGCAGACAAGATGTGGCTGATGCGTGACTACATTGTAGACGCAGATTCAGATCATCCATATGTATGGGTAGCAGGAGATAATGACAAGTTGGAGAAGCGTTCTGTTACACTCGGAGAGACGAACGAAGATATGGGAACCTGTGAGATCGTAGACGGACTGAAAGCTTCTGATTACATTGTATGGCCAAGCGAGGAGTGCAAAAAAGGTGCAGCTGTTGTGAAGAACGATTCAGGTACATCAGGCAGTACTTCAGATATGTCAGGAGCCGAGGGCGGTTACGAAGAACCTGTAGAAGAGAATGCAATGCAGGAAGGAGTTCCGGGAACGGAGGAGCGTGTGGATGAATAAAAAGAAAATAATCAAGATCGGCATTCCTGTGGCAGCAGGCTGCATCGTTCTTGCACTTGGAATCGGTTTCGCAGTGAAGAACAGCGGAAAGGCTGTTAAAGTAGCTCCTGTCAGCAGTTTGAATTCCGGCGGCTGGTACGATGATAGTGGGATTGCAAGTTACGGAACCGTCACAACGAACCAAAAGCAGGACATTTACGTGGATGATACTATGCCAATCACACAGGTTTACGTGAAAGCCGGGGATATGGTGAAAGTTGGAGACCGTCTTGTGGCATATGACACGACACTTTCTTCCCTGGAACTTGAGATGAAAGAAATGCAGATTCAGGGGATTGACCTGAACATTCAGAACCTGCAGAAAGAGATCACCCAGCTCAAGGGGACGAAGACTGCGAAGGCAGATACAGGGGCATCCGTCGTGCAGACAAGTGCAGATGGAGAACAGCAGCCAACTGTACAGAAAATGAGTGCTGTAAAGACAACCATTCTTAATACATCAAAAGAGGATGAGAATAAAAAACCGGATGGTGATACCTCGAAGGATGATACGACAAAAGATGATACGACAAAAGATGACAACACAAAAGACGATGCTTCGAAAGATAATAATGCGAAGGATGACACATCCAAAGATGATAATAAAAAAGACGATGTACCGTCTTCCGCAATTGAGCGTCCATTCCCTGAAGCATTAAAGGGAAAAGAGGTTTACAGTGAGATTACATTAGATTCTGTTCCTTATAATAAAGAAGACGCAGACGGAACAATGGAAAAACCGTATCGTTATCTTTGCGCACCGGGGGCAGCCGTAAATGCACCGTTTATGCTCAAAGTATTAAAAGAGGGTCAAGTGTGTGCCTTTGATGTAGTAGATAACGCAGAAGCGCCGACAAAATTCTTATCCTGTTGGATCCTCGATGGAAAAACAGGACAGGTAGTCATACCGGATTCACAACCAACTCCAGACCCGGAGCCGACTCCGGAACCAGAGCCAACTCCAAATCCAGAGCCAACTCCGGAACCAGAGCCAACTCCGGAACCGGATATTTCAGAAGATCCGGTTATCCCAGACACCCCGGACCTCCCGTCAAAGGAAGAAGTGATGAAGCAAATCAAGGAGAAAGAGCAGAAGATCAAAGATCTGGATCTTTCCAAGAGATCCGCTGAACTGGAACTGAAAAAGCTGAAGAAAAAGGTCGGGGACGGCGTGATCAAAAGTACGGTAGAAGGTGTAGTCAAAGAAGCGACTGACGAAGCGTCTGCAAAGAATGAGAACAAACCGGTTGTCAGCGTTGTCGGAGAAGAAGGTTTTTATGTGACCGGAAGAGTCGGAGAGACAATGCTTGATCAGATCAAAGAAGGAATGACTGCGACTGTAATGTCCTGGCAGTCGGGAGAATCCTACGAAGCGACAGTTACAGGTGTTGGCAACTCACCGGTAAGCGATTATTCCACAGGAGAGAACCAGAATCAGTCCTTCTATCCGTTCACGCTCGTGATCCACGGAGACGCAAATCTCTCGAATGGTGAGTCTGTGAATCTGTCGATGAATGGAATTGCAGCAGGTAGTGATGGATCAATCTATCTTGAAAAAATGTTTGTCCGCGAGGAAGGAAATCGCTATTATGTCTACAAGCGGGGCGATAACGGCAGATTAACAAAACAGTATGTAGAGGTTGGCAAAAATATGTACAATTCACTGGAGATCACCTCCGGCCTCACAATGGACGACATGATCGCATTCCCTTACGGCAGAGATGTTAAAGAAGGCGCAAAGACACAGGAAGCAGATACCCTGTACGACTATTATTAAGAAGACTGAACAGTATCAAAATGAAAGAGAGTGAGGTGCCATTATGTTAGAAGACATCAGACTGGCGTTTCAGGGAATCTGGAATCATAAATTAAGATCTGCGCTCACAATGCTCGGAATCATCATAGGAATCGGTTCCATTATAGCAATTGTGTCCACGATCAAAGGAACGAATGAACAGATTAAGAAGAATCTGGTCGGTGCAGGAAATGACGCGGTAAATGTACAGCTCTATCAGGGTGACTGGCCGATCGATCTGCAGTATCAGTCACTCCCGGACGGAGTGCCGGAGATCTCAGACGAGACATTGCAGGAAGTCGTTGAACTCCCGGAAGTGGAGACAGCGTCTTTATATCATACAAGAAATGAATACGACGCAGTTTACCGCGGCGCAAAGTCATTAAGTAACAGCGTGATCCTTGGAATTGACAGAAATTACCTGGATGTTTACGGATATCAGGTAACCAAAGGAAGAGGATTAACAGACAAAGATTATTCCGAAGGACGAAAAGTAGCCTTGATAGACAAGACAACAGCGGCAAGTTTATTCGACAATGCAGATGTGATCGGAAGAACGATCGAAATTAAAGGAGAACCTTTTGTTGTCGTTGGAATGGTTGCAAAGAAAGCAGAGTCCCAGCCGGTGATCAACTC
>UMCW01032128.1_pt1 | contig 10006 bp, 5 predicted proteins | sample 1964321 | NCBI WGS metagenome assembly UMCW01 (sample SAMEA4835977, study PRJEB28245) | human gut metagenome | biome: gut microbiome; material: fecal sample | place: Denmark | collected 2008
CAAATCTCAACTGTACTAAGATCAAAAGAAAGAGAGGTCATTTTTATGGCAAGCATACGCAAGCGCGGCAGCAGCTATCTTATCGTGGTGTCCATGGGCTATGACTACAACGGCAAGCGCATCAAGCCCCAGCAGAAAACCGTCCACCCGCCAGAAGAGCTGACGCCCAGGCAGGTCGAAAAGTGGCTCAACGAGCAGGCCGTCCTCTTTGAACGTGACTGCCGCCATACGCCGCAGCCCGTCCAGCAGCTCACGCTGGCAAAATACATCGACCTGTGGCTGGCGGACATCGCGCCCGGCAAGCTGGCGAAGTCCACCATCCGCCGCGACCGGCAGGACATCGAGCGTATTCTCCCGGCGCTGGGTCACTACAAGCTCACCGAGCTGCGGCCGGAGCACTTCCGGAATTTCTACGCAGAGCTGCGAAAAGTCATCCGTCCCGACACAAAAAAGCCACTCTCCGAGTACACCATTGAGGGCGTACACGCTACGCTGTGCAGCATCCTCTCTGATGCCGTGGAGGGTGGCTTTCTTTCGCATAATCCGGCGTGGCGCACCTACCGCTACGCCGGGCGCAAGTGCGAAAAGAAGATCGCGGACGAGGAAACGGCGCAGAAGATCATCGCCGCGCTGGAGGGCGAGAGCATCAAGTACGAAACCTACTTCAAGCTCATCATCGCCACGGGGATGCGGCGGGGCGAGTGCTGCGGGCTAAAATGGTGCGACATTGATTGGGAGCAGCGGTCCATCCACATCTGCCGCAACGCCGTCAAGGTGACAGACGAGGAAATCTTCGTTAAGGGACCCAAGACCCGCGCAGGTGACCGCTATGTGTACTTCTCAGCTGAGATGGAAAGTCTCCTGCGGGAGTACCAAAAAGAATGCCGGTATATCACCGAAACCTATGACCAGCGGCAGCTGACCGCTGATGACTTCCTGTTCCGTCGCCAGGGAGCGCAGCTTCCCATGACGCCCACCACCTTCACCTACCGCTTCAAGCTGATCCTCAAGAAGAACTGCTTGCCGCAGGAGCTGAACGTCCATTCCCTCCGGCACACCGCCGCCAGTCTGATGATCGCGGGCGGCACGGATGTGGCCACGGTAGCGGGCATCCTCGGCCACAGCCAGCCCTCCACCACGCTGGACATCTACACCCACGCCTTCGACAAGAATAAGCAAACCGCAAGTGCAAAACTACAAAAAGGGCTTGAGATATAATAATTTGACATCTTTGCGTGGCACTTCATGATTGCTGGCAACTTATAGTACGGGGATAAACGGATTCCGAATCGTCCAAAATGTGAGAACTCATGATTTGACTTCCAGCATACATGAGATACTTTATACCACTTGCCACAGCCATCTCTTCAGCAGCTGTCTGCTTTGCCTTAACCACAGTATCATCAATCTTGTTGTCACCTTTGACCTCGATAAGCTGATAGGAGCCGTCTGTCATCTTCGCAAGGAAGTCAGGATAATACTGGCGGATTCTGCCGGATTCCGGGTCATAGTAATGGACAGAGAGATCGCCCTGATTGGAGGTGAACATACCTGTGAAGTACACCTCCGCAACTTTGCCGCTTGTAATATACTGCATGAAGCATTCCTTCTCCGGCTTTGAGTCAAAACAATAGGTGTCGGCGTGGAAGCTCTTTGCGATTTCTTCAGGTTTAAAACCGGGATAACGATTTGTAAGCACGAGGTCATCCTTTGCGGAGAACTCATAGTATCCGGCATCCTTCGGCTCGTGCAGCAGCACCAGTTCTTTGTCCTCAGTTTTCAATTCCGAAGTGACATCAAACAGCGCATGAAATACGGCAGGGATAATATAGTCATCCAAAACAGCGTTATAGCGGTTGACCGCCTCGAGAACCGTATCGATCCCGTCAACGGATTCTCGAAGAATTCTGGCGGCGAGGATGCAGGAAATATTAAGATAACGGGCCACTTCTCCGGCGAGAGAAAATTCGCTATAACGCATATTCTCCTTGAAATGGTCGATATTCTTCTCTTTAACAGAGGTGTCAAGGGCGAGGCTGTCTCTCTCGTACATGATGCTGGCATACTTGGAGAAGTCCGCATCTGCCAGCTTGAAATCTACCGGCTCGGAGTATTCCTTTTCGTGGAGCGTATACTCGTGCCATACCCGCTTGAGCGTGATTGTTCTCGGAGGAGGAAGCACCCGTACCTGGTATTTGTGTCGGTCATCCTTGGATGGATTCTTGATGTCTTTGATCTCCATATTAAAGTTCTTGTGGAGCTCATCATCCAGAGTGTCGTAGTTTTCCTTGGAGAGAAATACAGCGGCAGTCAAGTGCTCGTCTGTGATTGCACGGAGACAGCGCATCGTAGCCTGGAGAACAAATATTTTCGACTTTGGACTACGGAAAAGAGCCACGCCAAAGAGAGAACGGCAGTTCCAACCTTCCTTGCCTTTTTCAACAAGAATAATGAACTGCTTTTCATTTCCTTCCGAGCTGGGAACATCGAGATTGTTGAAATCTCTGATGTCATCGTTTTTCGTGTACTTCGCATCGCCGACATTCAGCAGAATCCTTGAGGCAGGAATGCCGAGGTCAGCCAGGATTTTCTCCAGAACCGGCTTGACTTCCGTTGCCGCCTCTTCTACGCCGGAAGCATAGATAGCGAGTTTCGGATTCAGTCCTTCGTAGGTCTTTCCGCCATACCGTTCCCAGAAGGTTCTCACTACTGCGGTCAGAAACTCCTCATTCTTGACATTTTCAAAACCGATGGGATCAGCATCTTTCAGGAAGCCGTTCCAGATAGATTCACGCAGACCGTATGCGTAGACGACTTCCGGTAGAAGCTGGTTCTTGACATACGGTGTACCGGTGTAGTTATAGCAGGCCACAATAGATGTGTTTTCCGCAAGCAGATTGATGGTGTCGCGCAGGCTGGTCTTATTGGCTCCGCTCGACCTAATCTGCTTTTCCAAATCTGCACCGAAAAGGTGATGCGCCTCATCGACATAGACGCCGAGCTGCGGCAGGCGGCAGAGCTTCTTGAAACGCTGGTTGTCCATCAGCGTGGTGTCATCCCACGCATCGTCATCATCGTTGTCTGCACCGTATACGGCAGAAAGCAGCGATCCGGTTCCGGCAAAGAGTGTCTCCGTAGGCGTGGATTCCTTGCGCTTTTTCTTCACGATGATCTTCTGCGTATTGGAGATGATAATATTGAAATCCGAATCGTCGATAGTGTGCAGAATCGTTCCGGCCTCGTCAAGAAAGTGAAATTTGATGTTGGAATCAAGCACACGGGCATACTCCGGCGGCACGACCTTCGTTTTGTCAAAGGTCATGATCTCACGGAGCGACTGGAGGACGGTCTTATCCGGTGCGAAGACCAGCGCATTGTGGCAGAAACGCTTGTCCCTCGGATACTTTTTCGCAAGCAGGAATTCATAGAAGATGCAGGTGGCCATGAGGATGGTTTTGCCAAGTCCCATCGTAAGTGCGTAGATATAGTTCGGATAACTCTCCCGGTACTTCTTCATCTGCTTGAAGAGCGTGTCGGTCTGCTTTTCGGTCAGATCAACACCGAGCCGAATCTGACCACCCTTATCCACGGAATAGTAGGACGCATCGGAGAAGCGATCCCGCCTGTGACGCCAGTCATCGAACATCTCATAGACCTGCTTGTTATTCATGAATTCCTTCACAAAAATATACATCTCCAACGCCTCGAACTGCGGCTTCCGCAGGAAGGCGTGGGGATTCTCCTCGCCATCGTTGTAGACGAGGAATTTTCTCGTGAGGTCATTATAACGGGAGCGAATCTTTCCTCGGTTCGTAGAGTAGTAATACCACAGCTGCTCGTTGAAGGAAAAATTCGGATCAAATCCTGCAGGCATTTAACGCACCTCCACTTCCAGCGACTCGGAGAGCAGGTCGGTAATCTTGACTTTGATGGTGCCGGAACCTTCCGGAATATCGTAGATACCCTTTACCAGTTCACTCTTGCCGGGAACATCGGTCACGGCAGGCTGCATGACCACGCCGTCGTAGTTCCAGTCGATCATAACGGAATCAACCAGCTGCCGCCAGTCCTCCACGTACTCTTTCTGTAGGGAGAGCTTCTGCATCAGGTTCATCGGATAGAACGCACGGATGACCAGCTTGCCTCCTTCGCGGACGATCTCTGCCTCGGAATCACGCTTCAGCTGAAGGTCGGCTTTATCGCGGAGAATGTCCATGATTTGGATGTCCACCTTATAATCGGTCAGTTCCTGTTCCATTGCGCCTTTCAGGTCAGGCTCGTGTCCCATGCAGACGATGGTGATGCGCTCCACGGGCTGATTCGGATTTTCTTCCTTGCGCTTCTCGTAGGTTTTATACGGAAGGTTCGCAAGAAGCTCCTTCAAGTCTGCCTTGGTGGCAATGCGGTTGACGGGCATGATCTTCACCATCCTGCCGTCCAGTTCACCGTCCCAGATATCGCTCTGCGGGAACGGCTGGATCTCCAGTGCTGCGATCAGCAGATCACGGGCCTCCACGGGGTTGCGGAAGAAGTCGTAGTTGTTGACGTTGTAGACCTCGAAACCGGTGTATTTCGTGTCAGCAGCCGATCCCATGCTGGTCTGGTTGTCTTCCAGCTCTTTTCCCACTGAGAGCAGACGTTTAGTAGTTGTCTGGGCTGCACCGAGGTTGATGTCTGCACCGATAAAGCGCCTGCCCAGTTTCATGGCAACTGCCTGCGTGGTTCCGCTGCCCATGAAACAGTCAAAAACAAGGTCGCCGGGATTTGAGGATGCCATAATAATCTTCTCAAGTAATTTCTCTGGCTTTTGAGTGGGATAATTAGCCTTTTCTTTTGCCATTGCGTTGATGGTTGCAATATACCATGTATCTGATGGAAGTACTTTATCTTCCGGTATTTCGGATGACTCACTTTTAGTGGTAACCATAGCACCGGCATAGTTAAGCCTGTTCTTTGATCCCTCGGTCATTAGAGTGTGATCATCTAAAACATCCATATAATTGAATGTCCATTTTCCCGATTTGGAATAAAATAAAAGGTTATCATGTTTGCTATTCCATTGGTTCTTTCCACGGCCTCCCCACAAGTACCACCAAATAAGCTCGTTTCGAAAATTATCTTGTCCAAATACTTCATCCATAATTAATCTAAGATGATGAACCTTGTGCCAATCGCAATGAACATATATGCATCCCGTTTCAGATAGCAAATCGCGCATAATCGTAAATCTTTCGTACATAAACTGGAGATATTCGTCATTTGTCCATATATCCCCATACTGCTTTTCTTCAAACGAAGAACTATCAGATGTTGTTTTACCAACATTTTTAACTTCGATTTTCCTCTTATAATCCGCCTTGCTGTCGAACGGAGGATCAATATAGATGAGGTCGATTTTCCCGCGGTACTCCTTCAGCAGATGGCTCATAACCTGGAGATTATCACCCCAGAAAATCTTGTTGATCCAGCCGTTCTGCTCCTCGCCGTAGGACTCCCGCAGCTGTGCGGGATAATACTGCGTGGAGCGATAGGGGCGCTTGCCCGTCCAGCGGAGCTCCGGGAACCCCTTTATCGTCGGTCTCTGTTCAAATTCAAAAGTAAGTTGCTCATCCATTGTTATCAAACCCTCCATCGGTTATTTGTTTCTGCAATAGAAACGGAAGTCACAGCCAGCGCAGACCTTCGGGTCATCGGCACAGTGCCGGAAATCCTTCTTCATGATCTTATGTACCGTATCATCGAATGACGCCAGCGTTCCTTCCACGGCAGACTTTGTATACGGATATGTGATCGTCGGTACGCCGCCGTCCTCTCCGGTATAGTAGAGGTGCATCTTACTGACCTTCCGCCCGGTACGCTCCTCCACGAGATGGGCATAGATATGAAGCTGCCGACGGTACCGCTCAAGCCGATCCCGCATTTTCTCCATATCCGGTTTCCGTTCGGCTTTGAAATCCACAATCTCGACCGTGTCGCCCTCACCCCGGATCAGGTCGACCTTGCCTTCAATGATATAATCCGGCTTCACCAGAGAAACATCCACCTCTGCTTGCTGGATGGCAGACCAGTCGCCGTGCTGCCGCTCTACATAGCGGAGCACTTGCTTCAATGCCGCCTCGCGCTGAGGACCGGCGAGGTAGGTGTGCTCGGTTTTCGTCAATGACACATAGTTGGAGGCAAACCAACGGTTCACGTTTTCCTCGGTGATCGTCTGCTCCTCGTGCCTGAGTGCAGCACGGTGAACATCCTCTATCGTCTCATGGACAAGCGTACCGAAGAGCATAGCGTTGGCACGGACGGGCATGAACTCCAGTTCGCGGTAGAACTTGTACTGCAGGGCGCAGGTCTCATACACTGTGATGTGCGATGTGAACGAGTAGGTGCTCTTGACGTTCACGGCCTTCACGGACTTGAAGTTGAACTCCCGGATATCAAATGCTTCGCTGTCCACGGACTGAAGCTCGTCATAAACCTCTTTGAAGTAAGCGCTGGGTGTCCGCTTGTCCTCATTGCAGGTCAGTATCAACAGATCCTGCGCACGGGAGAAAGCCGTGTAGTACAGACGCCAGAAATCAAAGAATTTTGTGACCTCATACGGTTCAAATGCCGGGCGCTTGAAGTAGCGATCCTCTATCGTCATCATAAGGTCGTTTGTGGTTTTTCTCGGCACATTTGTCAGAGAATCCACAAAAACAATCGGGAACTCCATCCCTTTGGACTGGTGGATCGTAAGGAATGAGACGCAGCCGCTCGGCGCATACTCGGAATCATCCTCATACTCCGTGATACCGCCGTCATAGAGCAGGCGGAGATACAGATTAAAGAGCAGTTCCGTATTGGCATCAATGCCGCGTTTCCCGCGATACTTGTCGGCCGATAAGACATCCACCCGGTGGAGGTATTCAAATTTTCCGATGATCTGCGTCAGCTTTGCCAGATTTCGAGCTGGTCGGATATCGACAACGCCGACATCCATATCTGTATCCAGAATACCGGCAAAAGGCTGAAACTCAAACATCTGATACATGAGCCCACAGTAGGCGTAGTCCGTTGCGTCGGTCAGGCTTACATGGTCTTTTCCTCGGCGGCGTATCCATTTCAGCAGGTCGGTGTGCTCCGGCTGCATCAGATACTCATTCGCCAGCATGATACAGTTCCGATAATAAGTCAGGTGCTCAGGCTGTAAAAAGGTATACTCCCCGTTTTCCAACCCCTGCACATAAAACGGGAACATCAGCATAAGGCAGCCGAGCGCCAGTCGTATTTCGTCACGCTGGAAAAACATATCCGAACGCGGTGAGTAAACATTGATATGGTTCTCCTCAAGAAAACGAGCAAGAGCAGTCACCCTCGGATGTTTGACTGAGTTGAAGAGAAACGCTATCTGATTATAGTCCATCAGCTTGCCGGATGTTTTCAGGTTGTTGATAAACTGCAGGATCTTCTCATGCCATTCATCCTCGTCATTCACACCGGCTAATTTCACGACTGCAGGGCTGTGAAGTGCGGATTTTTCATGAGGTTCAATGCGTTTTTCATATCTGAAATTTTCCCAGCGAAACTTGAACTTTGCACCATCCGTGGTATCCATCCATCGGTTATAAAAATCAACGATGTCGCTGTTGGAACGATAGTTGATGACCAGCGGGATAATACGGCATTCGCCATTGGCAAACTTCTGCGGAAATTCCAGGATGTTTCGGATGGTTGCACCGCGGAAACGGTACAGGCCCTGGTCATCGTCTCCGACCACGCAGATATTCTTTCTTTCCCCGGCGAGGAGAAACACGAGCTGCTCCTGAATATAGTTCGTGTCCTGGTATTCATCGACCATGATATGCGTGATCGCAGAGCGAAGCTCATTCAGAATGCCCTCGTTATCGCAGAGAAGCCGATATGCCTCTATCTGGATGGAGGAGAAATCCATCAGATTCGCTTCCGTAAGAATTGTGCGATATTCCTGAAGCATCCGACCGAGTGATGCAATCGATGGGTCATGGTCAGACATCAGCTCCTCCGGCGAAACCAATTCTTCGGAAAGGTTGTTTACAAAGTTACAGATCGTTTCGGCTTGCTTCCATGCGCCACCGTTCGGAAGGACGATTTCAATCTCCGGAATACTTCTGAAACGATGGATATTCTGAAATACCATATACTGCTGGTCAAACGAATCCATCAAGCGGTAGTTTCGGCGAAGCCGTGTATATTCCAAGTGCTCTTTCAGCATACGAAGGCAGAGCGAGTGGAACGTACCGATATACATTTCGTTGATGTTTGCCGTGATGTTTCGATTTGCAAGCTCGTTTGTAATACGTGTCACCAGTTCCTTCGCAGCCTTTTCCGTAAATGTGGCAATGAAGATGCTCTCCGGCCTTACATTGCATTCCTCTATGAGGTAGATTGCACGCTGCACGAGCGTATATGTTTTGCCGGTTCCGGGACCTGCCGTTATGAGGACAGGACCGTCTGCAGCCGCTATTGCTTTTCGCTGCCCGTCATTTGCGTTTCCAAAATCAAACATAGCTGATCACCACAATTCTTCATTGAATGATTCGTAAGCGCTTAGCTATACTACATGATTGTTAAAGTATACCATTATTTTAATCTATCAGCAACCATTATTCGTTTCTCTTGATGAACAGGCAAAGCGCATAATACCGCTATTCAATCACTTAAACGCGCAAGTCAGGTACCGCCTCCATCTGTTGCTAATAAAAATCCCCAAAAGCTATACAGCTTTTAGGGATTTGGTACGCCCGACTGGATTCGAACCAGCGGCCTTTAGAGTCGGAGTCTAACGCTCTATCCATCTGAGCTACGGGCGCATATTTGGTTGTCTTCTGCGGGAATAGTCGTCAAATAGTAGTCAACGACCACCCATTTTTTCTCTGCCGTTCCCGCAAACGCAGGTGCGGCAAGGCTTTGCGCCATATCTCAACTGGAGACACCTGAAATGTCGGAGTCTGTCACTCTATCCAACTGAGCTACGGGCGCGTATTGGGTTGTGAGCCGTCACGGATGACAGCTTTAATACTATACCACTAAATAGGAGTAAAGTAAAGACAATTTTTTCAGATTAAGATTGTTAAAAAAGTTGACAACTCCGCGAACTTGTTGTAAAATAAGCACAATGACCAAGGCTGACACGCCGTATACCACGCAAAAGAAGGAATGTTTATGAAAAAGCAAAAGATTTCCGACGCTGTTATACACCGACTCCCCCGCTACTACCGTTATCTGGACGACCTTTACAACAAGGGTGTGGTGCGGATCAGCTCCAACTCGCTGGGTGCAAAAATGGACATCACCGCCTCCCAAATTCGCCAGGATCTCAGCTGTTTCGGCGAATTTGGACAGCAAGGCTACGGATATAACGTGGCGGAGCTGCGCGCGGAGATAGGTCATATCCTCGGAATCGACAGCGGACACAGGATCATTGTCATCGGGGTGGGACATTTGGGGCACGCGCTGCTGCAAAACTTTGATTTCGAGAAGGTGGGCTTCCGTATTGACTCCGCTTTCGACGTATCCCCCTCGTTAGTTGGCACAGAAATTCGCGGCGTTACCGTTCATTCTATGGACGGATTAGAGGAATACGTGGCGAATTATCGCCCGAATGTGGCTGTTCTGACCGTTCCACAGAATGTGGCGCAGCCCCTTGCCGACCGGCTGATCGGGCTGGGTGTGCGCGGATTCTGGAATTTCACAAATGTGGAACTTTCTACGAAAGAAGAGGGCGTTTTCTTCGAAGATATTCACTTTGTTGACACTTTATTGACACTTAGCTATCGCATTTCTCAGCCCTGATGGAACACTTTTCCGCCAGCAGCATACTATGAGAATGAGACCCACAAGGCGGTCAAATTTTCATAGGAGGTTACGGTATGTGTAATCAGAATTCTTGCTTTGGCGGTAACAGCTGCTGCTGGATCATCATTGCCATCATCCTGCTGTTCCTGTTCTGCGGCAACGGCTGCGGGTGCAACAACGGCTGCGGGTGCGGTGG
>UMCW01045818.1_pt1 | contig 9805 bp, 7 predicted proteins | sample 1964321 | NCBI WGS metagenome assembly UMCW01 (sample SAMEA4835977, study PRJEB28245) | human gut metagenome | biome: gut microbiome; material: fecal sample | place: Denmark | collected 2008
CCTTACCCGGCAGACATATGTACATTTTGAGGTTATCGTAGTGGACGACGGTTCTTCTATACCTTGTGAGCCCGTAGTCAATGCCTATAATGACCGCTTGAGGATTCGCTATTTCTATATAGAGAATTCAGGCCCGGGCTTGGCTCGCAATCAAGGGGTACGTTATGCGGAAGGAGAGATCGTGATTGTCTTGGATTCGGATTGTATCGTTCCGGCCAGCTATCTGGAACAAGTATACGAGTCCTTGATGCGTTATAAGGTGGATGCCTTTGGTGGTGCCGACAGGGCGCATTCTTCTTTTTCCGCTATACAGAAAGCGGTCAATTACTCGATGACTTCTTTCTTTACGACAGGAGGGATCCGAGGAAGCCGGAGACATTTGGATACATTCTATCCTCGGAGTTTTAATATGGGAATGCGGAAAGAGGTGTATGAAGCCTTGGGTGGTTTCTCTGATATGCGTTATGGAGAGGATATAGATTTTAGTATCCGGATTTTTGCGGCAGGCTATAAATGCCGTTATTTTCCGGGCGCTTGGGTCTATCATAAGCGAAGAACAAATTTCGTCCAGTTTTTCCGGCAAGTATGGCATTCGGGGTATGCTAGGATTATCTTGTACCAGAAGTACCCGGAATCATTGAAATGGGTACATTGCCTGCCGGCCTTATTTGTGGTAGGTCTGCTGGGGGTATGTATTTCCGCTTTTTTCGTTCCAAAGGTATGGGGGCTATTGTTATTTTATATTTCGCTGATCTTTTTTGACGCTTTAGTGAGAAATAAGAACGGAATCGTTGCGTTGTTATCTATCATAGCGGCTTTTGTCCAATTGATCGGATATGGGACAGGCTTTTTGGAAGCGATTTGGAGAGAGGGAATTCTAAGAAAGAAGTATTAAGATAATAAATACTATTTATATGAAGTTTGCGCTGCACACATCTACTGCCATAAGCTCGGTTCTAAAGGAGCCGGAGCATTTCTATGTAGATATTTATTATCTGATCATTTTAATCATCGTCGCTTTTACCCTGCTTCTGTTATCTTTTTTGCGTTATCACCTTTATAAGACAAAAAAGGAGAAAGAACTGAGAGAAATAGCGAGTCTTGTGGATAAAAATGAAATCTTGATACAACGTTATAGTCGTGAGATGTCGCACATCAAGGAGCAATTGGAAGCGAAGGAGAAATGTTTGAAGGAATACCAGCATGCGGCTCAGTGGAAAGCGCATCGTGACGTGGAATCCTTGATCAAGGAAAAGGAGCGTTTGGCGAAGTGTTTGCTGGAACAGTTGGATACGTTCAAGAAGCTGAAGATACTTTCTAAATCGGAAACGATATTGCCGGATTCAGATTGGAGAAACTTGATCGAGATCGTAAATACTCTTTATGATGATTTTATAAGTCGTTTACGTGTCGCTTATCCGGATTTGACGGAGGATGCCATTCGTTTTTGTTGCTTGATCAAATTGCGGCTAACCTCGGCGGAGCTGATGTCAGTCTTGAATGTGACGAAGGACGCTATCTATAAACGCAAATTTCGTTTGAAAAAAGAATTGATGCCAGATGATGATACTCGTTCCCTCGACGATTTCTTGGGAAGCTATTAGATCTGAACGAATAGTTTTCTTGTTAATAACTATGTTTTAGGGCATGATTTCGTTAAATCGAGTTAAGCGAATGAATTTTGCAAATAATTCAGTATGCTACATAACATAAAACCACCTATATTTGTACTGTGTTTTTCATGGTATTAGATTTAAGGTTAACAATTGAGATTGGCTGTCCGTGACGGATAGCCTTTTTTTGTATAGAGGCATGAATACACGAATTTTTGAGAACACTGCTTAAGCGCCCCTTTCCGAGGGTAACATCCATACTTTCAAAGTAAGCTAATTTCATCGGCAAAGTAAGTTAACTTGCTTTGGTATTTCAGCTAACTTACTTTGTCAATGAAGCTAATTGTATTTTTATGATCTTTTTCGGTTATTCTTTGTCTGTTTCGATTTTGTATACAATTGATGTGTTTTTGTACGCTTTTAGTTTAGTTATGCATTTAATAGTCAATTTTTTATTATATAATTTTGTCTTGTGTTTTTTTATGATTTCCTTGGTTAGCTGTTAGCACCAATTGATATATAAGGTTTGATGGCTAATAGAAGAGGGGGTAAGGAAAGAAAAATATCAAACGAATATACTTGGGACCTTAACGGACAGAACAAAATATAATATTATTCTGTTGATTGTTGTTGGAGGTAAGATTTCGTATTCCCTTAATTTATAAGAGTATATGCAAGAGAATAGGTATAATACATGTGATCGTTTTTTAGGCGGATTAGAAAAAGACTTTATTATTACGGAACAGATTGAAGATAGTCCATTGACTTCAGAACCTTCTTTTTTGGATTACGGGATAATAGCAGTATGTAATAGAGGTAGTGCGATCATTCATTTGCTTGATAATAAGCATGTATGGAATAAGAATGAATTGATTTTCTTATTTCCGAGACAGTTATGCTCAATGCGGAACGTGAGTGAGGACTTCTCGGCGAAGTTTATCATCATACCACATGTACTACATGGGGATGTATTAAGTTCCTTACGTCATTTTGATCCGGGATTTCATTTTTTCGTGAAGGATCATTTTTACTATAATATAGAGGATAATAATGGTATTGAGCGTTTTCAATCATTTTGCAAATTGATAGAGAATGAGCTTGAGCGGTATCGGGGTAATGGGCTTCTGAGGGAGCGGATTATATGTTACTTGGGGATTTTTTACATGGATGTTTACGACTATTATGTGAAAGTGTGTAAGAAAATCCCTTTCAGGACTAGTTTGAGAAAAGAGCAATTGATCTATGATTTCTGTAGTCTCGTGGCAGAGAATTTCAAGAATCACAAGAATGTCGGATTTTATGCGGATAAATTGAATATAACGACAACTTATTTAAGTGCGATCATGAATGAAAGGTGTGGCATTTCAGCCAAGGAGTTTTTATCTATCTATATAGTGTTAGAGGTAAAGTCGTTGCTACGTGACTCTCGATTAAATATACAGGAGATCGCTATATTGACTAATTTTCCGTCTCAATCGACATTGAATCGCTTTTTTCGTCAACGGACGGGAATGACTCTTTCTCAATATCGAAAACATATATTTTCAACATGATTATGTTTGATTTTCATATTATTTCTATAACTTTAAACTTCTGCTGCAATCGTTATTATCGTTCATTTGTTGTATAAATAACAGAGGAGATTGCTTGATTGATTTAAAGTAGGGAATTAGTGGTTATAATTTAATATGACGATGGGACAATGTAATAAAATGCTAGAGGAAATGAGCTTTAATGCCCTATTCCAGAAATTACCTGTTGGAATTGAAGTTTATGACGAGAGGGGGCAGCTAGTGGATCTCAATAGGACGGACGAGAATTTGTTCGCTATAAGCCGGAAGGATATTATGGGAATAAATCTTTTCGAGAATCCTAATTTTCCAGAGGACAAGATCGCTCGTCTGAAACAGGGAGAAATGGTTGTGTTCGATTGTAATTATGAATTTGATAATATACAAACGAATGAGTACTATAACATAGACCCAAAAAAGGAAGGTATAAATTTACGTCTGTCTATTAAATGTGTGCCGTTGAAAGGAGAGGCTGAAGATATCTGTGGATATGTACTAATGTTTACGGATGAGACGGAAGAATATCAAAAGTCGGAGAAAGTAGAGGAACTGTTCACGAAGTTGAAAACGGTTATGCGTTGCAGTGATTCCTTGCTGTGGGAATATGATGTTAAAACCGATAAGATGCATATCGATCTGGATTTACGTGTTTTAGGTAATAAATCCAGATTGAGAGCAAGTAACTTGACAACGAAAAAAGATTTTTGTGAGATCGTATATCCGGAAGATCGGGAAAGGGTACTTGTACAAGGCTTTGAAAAGATTGTTACGGGTGAGATCGGTGAATATAGTATTCAATACCGACTGCTTTTTGAGGGGCAATATGTTTGGGTGAGAGCGTATGCGTACCCTTATAAATATGATGAGGCGGGAAGACCTGCGAAAATCCTTTATTACTTGATGGACATAACGGATGAGATCGCCATGCAAGATAAATTGCGCTGGGCGGAACGAGAGCGTCAACGGAAAGAATATGAGTTAGTTAAGGCTAAAGAGGCGAATCGGCTTAAGTCTATGTTCTTGGCGAATATGAGTCATGAGATCCGCACGCCTTTAAATGCTATTGTTGGTTTTGCGAATATACTGGCAGAGACCAAGGAGATAGAGGAGGAGGAACGAGAGTTTTATGTGGATATCATTGACAAGAATAGTGAATTGCTTCTGCAATTGATTGAGGATATCCTTGATTTCTCAAAGATTGAGGCGGGAACCTTTGACATTACGAAGAGAAATTTCGATTTTAAGGAGATCTGTGAGGAAACCTATGCGGTACATGCCTTGAAGATTCCGAAAAACGTTCGATTTGTTTTCGATCGGGGCTCACAACCCGTGACTGTTTTCTCAGATCCGAAACGAGTCGTGCAGGTTATTTCTAATTTCTTGACAAATGCGATTAAGTTTACTTCGGAAGGTGAGATCAAATTAGCCTATAAGGTATCGAAAGATGAAATACGAGTTTCGGTCTCGGATACGGGAATGGGAATCTCGGAGGAAGATTGTAGAACTATATTCGATCGCTTTGTTAAGTTGAACGCTTGCAAACAAGGTACCGGATTAGGATTGGCGATTTGCAAAAATATTATCGAGAAACTAGGGGGACGAATCGGGGTAGAATCTACATTGGGAGTAGGTTCCACTTTTTGGTTTACCTTGCCTTTGAAGGAGATTAAAGAGAATGAACCTAAGTTCTAAGGGGATATATATTGTTTACGGATATGTTTTAAAGCATAGTTTTGTTAAATCTGGTTAAGTAAATGAGATTTGCAAATAAAATATTATGCTACATAACATAAAACCGCTATATTTGCACTGTGTTTTTCATGGTATTAGATTTAAGGTTAACAATTGAGATTGGCTGTCCGTGACGGATGGCCTTTTTTGTTTCAAAAAATCATAACCATGAGATTTTAGGAGTGTAGCTGAAGGTTTTTTCGTAAATTTGCGCTCCGTTTGTAATACTAGATCCTGTATTTAAGTGTATGAAAAGAGTATTCTGTCCAAAATGTGATAATCAGTTGTCTTTTGATGAGACCAAATATCCGGAAGGGAAGGTATTAGCCTTCGTCTGTCCGCAGTGTGGAGCGCAATTTAAGATTAAATTGGGCCGAAAGGTGGTGAAGACGGCTACCGGTGAGGAAAAAGAGGTGAAGGAACCGGATTTCTCTTGTGGTTATATTACCATTATCGAGAATGGTTTTGCTTTTAAGCAAGATCTACCATTAGTGATGGGAGATAATGTGATTGGTCGCCGTAATAAGGATACGGAAGGTGTAGATGTCCCTATTATCACGAGCGATCCAAGTATGGGGCGTAAGCATTGTGTGATTAATGTAAAGAAAGACGCTAATGGCAAGTTCGTTTATATGGTGCGTGACTTTCCTAGCTTGACCGGGACTTTTGTGAAAAATGTGTTGGTTGGTAAAAAAGAACAAGTACGTATCGGGGAAGGTACGATCGTAACGATTGGCGCTACTACTTTTATCTTACATTCGGCGAACGAGGGAGAAGAAGAGGAATAAATATAAAAAACTTCAGAGGCTGTTCCCGTTAATGATCTCGATCTTTAACTTCGGGTCGGAATGATGGCAGATAAGGGATTTTGGCGTTTGTTTTGGGAGTGAGTTATAAGATATATGCTCATTCCGGGATACAGCTCTGAAGTATCACTGAGAAAACAAGGCTCATAGGTATTAAGATTAAGCCGATTAACATAAAGAAATGAAAAGAACCGAAAGAATAGTTGTATTAACTATAGTTAAAATAGGCTCTTAGGGTTTGTTTTTCTAGAAATTAGCTAACTTTTTGTGCGGTTTTTGAAATGTTAATGAGCACGAGGTGAAATAGAAATATAGATAGTTATGGAGCAGGTTTCTAAACAACAGCCGGTAAATAAAACAGCATTTCGGGTATTGGTGGCGTTAAGCGTTACGCATTGTTTGAATGATTCGTTGCAATCCGTTATCTCGGCGGTTTATCCACTTTTCAAGGATGATTTAGCGTTGAGCTTCGCCCAAATCGGGTTGATTACGCTTGTTTATCAATTATCCGCTTCTGTTTTCCAGCCTATAACCGGTTTGGTTTTTGATAAGCGTCCCGTGGCTTGGTCGTTACCTATTGGTATGAGTTTTACGTTGGTCGGCTTGTTGAATCTCGCTTTTTCCTCTACGCTCCATTGGGTCTTGATCTCCGTATTCTTGATAGGTATCGGGTCTTCGGTTTTGCATCCGGAAGCGTCCCGGATCACCTCGCTAGCGTCGGGAGGGCGTAGGGGATTGGCGCAATCGCTTTTTCAAGTGGGTGGTAATTTGGGCGGATCGTTAGGTCCGCTACTGGTTGCTCTATTGGTGGCGCCTTATGGACGGACTCATATCGCTTTGTTTTCTATACTAGCATTCGTCGCTATTTTGGTGATGATTCCTATCTGCCGTTGGTATAAGGCGTATTTGAGTCGGGTGAAATGGCAGAAGAAGTCGGGTGAGACGCATGTGGAGATGCCTCTTTCTTTGGGAAAAACAGTCTTTTCGATCTCGATATTGCTGACCTTGATTTTCTCTAAATATATCTATATGGCTAGTTTGAATAGCTACTATACCTTTTACTTGATCCATAAATTCGGGGTGAGTGTACAGACTTCGCAGATCTGTTTGTTCGTCTTCCTGATCGCTACGGCCATAGGAACCTTGGCGGGTGGTCCTATCGGTGATAAGATAGGACGGAAATATGTGATTTGGGGATCGATTCTAGGGGCAGCCCCATTTAGCTTGTTGATGCCGCATGTGGGATTCGTTTGGACGATCGTGCTTAGTTTTTGCGTGGGGTTGGTCTTATCATCGGCGTTCCCGGCTATTTTGTTGTATGCGCAAGAGTTGCTTCCTTATAAATTAGGTCTTATCTCGGGACTTTTCTTTGGATTTGCTTTCGGTGTGGCGGGTATAGCCTCGGCCGTATTAGGAAATATGGCGGATCATTATGGAATAGAGGCTGTCTACAACGTATGTGGCTTCATGCCTCTTTTAGGACTGGTCACTTGGTTCCTTCCCAACTTGAAAAAGAAGTAAAAACAATCCTCCCTTTTTCGCTGTTATTACTCCAACTGAACGTCAATTACTAAATGAGTTTATGGTGAGTAATATAGTATCTTACAGTATTCTTTTGCTGTATCTTCTTCCATGTGCTTCATGGAGCCAAGGGAACGATGTGGATTTAAGCTTGGAACAATCTCTCGACCTGCTTCATAAGGAAAATAAAAGCTTGAAAATAGCAGGGAAAGAAGTGGAATGGGCTCGGAATGAGCATCAAAAGCTAAACGCTTTTTGGTATCCGTCGGTGAACGCCGCGGGTGCTTTCGTACATATGTCGAATCCGATAGAGGTACGGCAGTCGCTGAGTAAATATACGGAACCGGCGAAGGAGTTTGTCCATAATTATATCCCGGATAATGAGCTGATCATGTCGGTATTGGATAAGATCGGGCAAGGTACTTTCTCGCTTCCGCTGATCTCCCAAAACATCACTTCTATAGACGCTACGGTGACGTGGCCTGTTTTCACGGGAGGAAAACGTATCTACGCGAACAAGATCGGAAAGACGATGGTCTCTATAGCGGAGGTGAATAGGAATCAAGTGGATGCCAACCAACAATCCTTATTGATCGAGGCTTATTTCGGGCTTCGTCTGGGACAAAGTGTGGTGGACGTAAAAACGGAAGTGTACAATTCTTTGAAAACCCATTATGACCAAGCCCTTAAATTAGAGCAAAACGGGATGATCAATCGGGCCGAGCGTCTGTTCGCTCAGGTAAGTATGGACGAGGCGAAACGAGAACTGGAATCGGCCCGTAAGGATTTAACGGTCGCTCAACAGGCGTTTAAAAGCTTGATTAATATGGAGGAGGGGAGTGACGTACGTACCACGACTCCTTTATTCATTAATGAGGCGCTTCCTCCGGCTCAATACTTCAAGGATCTGGTTCCGATGAATAATTATATAGTCAATCAATTGAAATTGCAGCAGGTTGTAGCCGATAATCAACTAAAGATCGGCCGGTCCGCTTATGTCCCGAATATCGCTTTATTCGGCAAACAGACTTTGTACGCTGATGGACTGGATAAATATTTGTTGCCTCGTACGATGGTGGGAGTTGGTTTTACGTGGAATATTTTTGATGGCTTGAACCGGGAGAAAACCATCCGGCAGGCAAAGATCGCTAGTCAGTCGCTTCGTTTGGGTAAGGAGAAGGCGATTACGGATCTGGAGGTCGGTATCGATAAATTCTACAGCCAGCTACAAAATGCCTTGGATAACGTAAAGGCTTTGGATACGACGATCGAGATGAGCCGGGAACTGGTCCGGGTGCGGAAGAAATCTTTCCAAGAGGGAATGGCTACTTCTACGGAGGTAGTCGATGCCGAGGTTATGCTGGCGAAGGTGAAGACCGCTTTTCTTTTGGCTTATTATCAGTATGATGTAGCCTTGATTAATCTGCTGTCTGTCTGCGGTACGCCGGAGCAGTTCCACCAATACAAGATGGAGGGAAAGACCGAGGAGCTTTTGGGGAATTGAAAATTGAGAATTGAAAATTGAAAATTTAGGAGTTATGGATAAAACTAAGAGATATTTGAGTGTGGCCTTCGTCGCAGTCTTGGCGATTGTTATAGTTGTCTCGTTGATCGGGATGATCTTGTTGAAAAAGAAGCCGGTGATCTTGCAAGGGCAGATCGAGGCAACGGAAATACGTATCTCCGGCAAGTTACCGGGGCGTATCGATACCTTTCTGGTAAAAGAGGGACAGAATGTACGCCAAGGCGATACCTTGGTCGTCATCAATAGTCCGGAGGCGTTGGCTAAATATCAACAGGTGAACGCCATGGAGAACATTGCGAAGTATCAGCACCAGAAAGTGGATGAGGGTACACGAAAGCAAATCATCGCTTCCTTGCAACAATTGTGGAATAAATCCAAATCGGATTTACAATTGGCGAAGATTACCTATGATCGGGTCAATGCCTTGTATAAAGATAGCGTGGTAACCTCACAGCGTAAAGATGAGGTGGAGGCCATGTATAAAGCGGCTGAGGCCGCCGAACGTGCCGCTTATAGCCAATATCAAATGGCGGTAGACGGGGCGCAGATACAAGATAAGGAGAGCGCCCGCTCGTTGGTGACGGCGGCGCAAGGAACCGTGGAGGAGGTGGCGGCTCTCTTACAGGACGCTCGGTTGACGGCTCCGGAATCCGGACAAATCTCCGCTATTTTCCCGAAACGGGGAGAGTTGGTTGGGGCCGGGATGCCAATCATGAACTTAGTCGTATTAGATGACGTGCATGTGGTATTGAACGTACGTGAGGATCGTTTGCCTTTATTTAAGATGGGAGGAACGTTTGTCGCCGATGTACCGGCGATCGATCAGAAGGATATTGAGTTCAAGATCAATTATATCAGTCCGTTGGGCAGTTTCGCTACTTGGAAATCTACCAAGCAGACAGGTAGCTATGACTTGCGGACCTTCGAGATACATGCCTTACCGGTGGAGAAGGTGGAGGGATTGCGTCCCGGTATGTCCGTACTCTATCAACTCCCTTGATACTATCCGGTTGTAGAGACGGGGCGTGCCCCGTCTCA
>UMCW01001727.1_pt1 | contig 9788 bp, 6 predicted proteins | sample 1964321 | NCBI WGS metagenome assembly UMCW01 (sample SAMEA4835977, study PRJEB28245) | human gut metagenome | biome: gut microbiome; material: fecal sample | place: Denmark | collected 2008
ATTTGTGCCTCCGTCCCTGTAACTAATATTGTTACAGAGACGGGGGCTTTCGTTTTTGTAACGCAAATACAGGAGGGATATTATGGATTTTCAGACAATTATTTTGAAGCTGCAAAAATTCTGGGGCGAACAGAAATGTATTTTAACGCAGCCCTATGATATTGAAAAAGGCGCAGGCACCATGAACCCGCGTACGTTTTTAAGGGTACTCGGTCCTGAACCCTGGCGCGTGGCTTATGTAGAGCCTTCCCGCCGCCCGGCAGACGGACGCTATGGCGATAACCCGAACCGTCTTTTCCAGCATCATCAATTCCAGGTTATTATTAAACCTTCGCCGGATAATATTCAGGAGCTGTACCTGCAAAGCCTTGCCGAACTTGGCATTCATCAGGATGAGCACGACATCCGCTTTGTAGAGGACAACTGGGAATCCCCGACTTTGGGCGCCTGGGGCCTTGGCTGGGAAGTATGGCTTGACGGTATGGAAATTACCCAGTTTACCTACTTCCAGCAGGTTGGCAGCATTGACGTTAAACCCGTCAGCGTAGAAATTACCTATGGTTTGGAACGCCTTGCCATGTACATTCAGGGCGTGGAAAACGTATTCGACATTCAGTGGGTTGACGGCGTTACCTACGGCGATGTATTCCATACCAACGAAGTTGAGCAGTCCTATTACAACTTCCAGATTGCCGATACCGATTTACTGTTCGATTTGTTTGATAAATACGAAGCAGAAGCAAAACGCGTAATCGAAGCAGGATATATCCGCCCGGCTTACGATTATGTTTTGAAATGCTCGCATACCTTTAACCTGCTCGATTCCCGCGGGGCAATCAGCGTAAGCGAAAGAACGGCCTTTATTGCCCGCGTGCGCGCCATGGCAAGGCTGTGTGCCGCCGCTTATGTTGAACAAAGGGAGAAGCTCGGCTTCCCGATGCTGAAAGGGGAGAATTTATAATGGAAAAATTATTGTTTGAAATTGGCACCGAAGAAATACCGGCTAAATTTATGCCCGGCATTTTAAAACAGTTAAAAGAACTTGCAGCTGCTAAAATGCAGGAGCTGCGCATTCCTTTTGAAGATATTACTGTTTACGGCACTCCCCGCCGTATGGCGTTTATTGCCGGCGGCGTTGCCGAAACACAGGCTGACGTTGTTGTTGAAGCCAAAGGCCCTTCCGTTAAAATTGCTTATGTAAGCGGCGCACCCAGCAAAGCTGCACAGGGTTTTGCGCGCGGCCAGGGCGTTGACGTAAAAGACCTTGTTGTACGCGACAACTACGTTTATGCCGTTAAGCATCTGGCAGGCCAGCCCGTTGTTGAACTTTTGCCGGGCCTTTTAATGGACATTTTAACTTCTTTAAGTTTCCCGAAAACCATGCGCTGGGCAGATTACGAATTCCGTTTTGTACGTCCTATCCGCTGGATGGTTGCCCTGTTTGGCGACCAAATTATCCCTGTTGAAATCTGCGGTGTAAAAAGCGGCAAATTCAGCATGGGCCACCGCTTTATGCAGCAGTCGCTTAAAGCTGCGGCAGAAAGCCAGGGCTTACTCAGCGCAGCGCTCAGCAAAGTTGGCAACAAAGTTTGTTCTGCTTTGGCAGGAGTTAAAGGCGCTGTGGAAATTCCTTCGGCCGGCGATTACAAAAAAGTTATGTACGACAATTTTGTTATGGTTGACCAGGATGAACGCCGTACGCTGATTTTGCAGCAGATTAAGGATTTGGCTGCGCAGAACGGCGGCGAAGCCGAGATTAACGAAGATTTGCTTGAAGAAGTAAACTACCTTGTTGAGTGGCCGACCGCTTTGTGCGGCAAGTTTGAGGAAAAATTCCTGAGCCTGCCGAAAGAATGCATTATTACCCCGATGCGTGAACACCAGAGATATTTCCCTGTGCTTGACGAAGACGGCAATCTGCTGAATAAATTTATTACCGTGCGTAACGGCGGCAGTGAACACCTTGATATTGTAACCCACGGCAATGAACGCGTACTGCGCGCACGTTTGAGCGATGCCGAGTTCTTCTTTAACGAAGACCGTGCAACCAAACTGGAAGACCGTCTGGAAAAACTTAAAACCGTTTCCTTCCAGGAAGGCCTGGGCAATATGTACGACAAGAGCGAACGCCTTGTTAAAATGGCGGAAATGCTGCGCTTTGCCATTAACACCCCTGTTGATGAAGAAGAACTGCGCCGCTGCGCACTTTTGTGCAAAACCGACCTTGTTACCGGCATGGTAATTGAATTTACCGAGCTGCAGGGCGTAATGGGCCGCGAATATGCGCTGCTGGACGGTGAAAAACCGGAAGTTGCCACCGGCATTTTTGAACACTATCTGCCGCGTTTTGCAGGCGACGCACTGCCGGCAACAACCATCGGCCGCATTGTCGGCATCGGCGACAAGATCGACAACATCTGCGCTACTTTCAGCCGCGGGCTTGCTCCTACCGGTTCTCAGGACCCGTATGCGCTGCGCCGTCAGGCTCTTGGCGTTATCAATATCCTGCTTGATGCAAACTATCATATTTCGCTGGCTAAAATTATCGCCGGTACTTTGTATCTGTTGGACATCAAACCGGAAGAAACCGGCAAACTGGTGCCGCAGATTATGGAATTCTTCAAACAGCGTCTGCGCAACCTTTTGATGGATCAGGGCATCTGTTACGACGTTATCGACGCAGTATTTGCCGATAAACGCAACGACGATATGGTAGATTTGGCAGTACGCTGCAAAGCTCTGGCTGCTTATGTTGAAGCAGGCAATGCAGAGCCTCTGGTACAGGTTTCCGTGCGCGTAAGCAATCTGTGCAAAAAAATCGAAAAAGAAGTTGCAATCAGCGGCGCACTGTTTAAAGACGAATCTGAAAACAAACTTCATGAAGTTGTTGCAGCAGTAAGCAAGGAAATTATTCCGGAAATTGTACTGTACGATTATGCTGCTGTTTTAAAAGCAGGTGAAAAGGTTATTGAACCTGTTAACACCTTCTTTGACAACGTAATGGTTATGGACGAAGACGAAAACGTTAAAAATAACCGCCTGGCAATGCTTGAAGAAGTACGCGGCATAGTTAACGCCGTTGGCGATTTGAGCCTGCTGGTGCTGTAAGTAAGGGCTTAAACATATAATTTGTTGATAACGCTTAGCCTGGGTTTATTACTGGGCTAAGCGTTTTTTATGTTTTAAATTGAAAATATGTCTGATTGACAAGTTAGTACCGCCGGTGGTACTATAATTACAAGGAGAACAATGAGCCAATTAGAGAAACTTTTATTAAGAATAAAAAATAATCCTAAAACTGTAAGATTTGATGAACTTGACAAAATATTAAAACGTTTGGATTTTGAAGTCCGTCAGCCAAAGGGCGGCAGCAGCCATTATATTTATACTAAAGGTAATTTCATTTTGTGTATACCAAAGCATAATCCTTATATTAAACAGGTTTATGTGGAAAAGGTAATTGAATTTTTAGAGAAAGAAGGTATGTAGCAATGAATGAAAATAAATTAGATTATTATATGAATTTAAAATATGAAGTTGTTGTAGAACCTTCTGATGATGGTTATGTTGTTTATATACCTGAACTTCCCGGCTGCATTACGCAGACTGACGATGCATCAGAAATTATTCCAATGATAACAGATGCCAAAAGATGCTGGTTGGAGGTAGCGCTTGAAAAAGAAATGCCGGTGCCTTTGCCTAAAAAAGTTGAGGATTACAGCGGCAGGTTTAATTTAAGGCTGCCAAAAACTTTACATAAAAGATTAAGTGACAGAGCCAAAAAAGAAAAAGTAAGCATTAACCAGTTAGCAACATATTATATCGCTGATGGCTTGGCAAGATAATATTTACTCTCAAAACTCCCGTTGGCACGCAAAACCAACGGGAGTTTTTGCGTGCTTTTACATGGTTATTACAGGATGATTCTGCAAAAGTAGTTTAGCGCAAAGCCCTGCTTACGGCACTATCTCAGTTTGGAGATAGTGCCTGTTTGCATAAGATCGTCAGGCAACGCTGCTAACGTACTGATGCTTTCCCCGCTCACTTACTTTTTTACAAGCCCATTGGGTTTTAATGCTTACGTACGTTAGTACTATTGGGAACAAGGTAGATTATATATAATAATCTTTGAATAACTTATACTGAACAAGGTAAGAACGTAATACAGCAAAGAAAAGAACAAGAGAAAAAACAGGCAAAAAAGAGAACAAGAAAAGAAACTCTCACCCACATAAACGGATTTTAACCCCAAAAATTTACCTGCGGCGAAAAAATATTTAAAAAATTTTTCGGCATGAGTAAATTTTTTTAGCTGAAAAGGTGTTTATATGGGTGTAGGACAATAATGCCTGTAAAAATAAATCCGTGTAAATTTTCTTTTCGGGCATCTGTTTTGGCGGCTCCGGCTATGGTAAAATATTGCCATAAGCTGTTTATGAAATTGCGTTTTTAATTTAACAACAAAGGGGTTGCTGTAAAAATGATGGTGGAAAGGTTCAAGCGTGACCTGATTAAAGAGTTCCGCAATTACGATAGAATGATGCTGATGCAGGATTTAATGGCCGGGCTTACCGTTACGGCGGTGGCTATTCCGCTGGCACTGGCTTTTGGCGTTGGCAGCGGCGCAACGGCGGCGTCGGGCCTTGTAACGGCAATTATTGCCGGTGTTATTATCAGCGCGCTGGGCGGGGCGTATTTTCAAATTTCCGGTCCAACGGGCGCTATGGCGGCAATACTGATGTCCATTATCGCGCAGTACGGTTTGCAGGGCGTGTTTGTGGCAACAGTGCTTGCGGGCATTATCCTCGTTATAGCAGGGGTGCTGCATCTGGGCAAGCTGATTTCATTCATCCCGATGCCGGTTATCAGCGGCTTTACCTCCGGCATTGCCGTTATTATTGCCATGGGGCAGATTGATAATTTTTTTGGCGTTACCTCCGAAGGCAGCAGCGTAACGGAGAAGTTTTTAAGTTACTGGCAGCTTGGCTTTGAGCCGAATATGACGGCGGTGAGTATTGGCCTGTTTGTAATGCTGATGATGCTGCTGTTTCCGATGCGGTACAGCAAGTATATACCTTCTTCGCTGTTTGCCATTATTGTGGCGACGGCGGCCAATATTGCGCTGAACCTTGATGTGGCGGTGGTAGGAAACATACCGGCAACGCTTATTTTGGACGACCGCTTGGAGCTTGCTTCGCTGCTTGATTTCCGTACCGTTATCGGGCTTTTGGCGCCTGCCGTGAGTATTGCGGTGCTGGCGATGATTGAAAGCCTTTTGTGCGGTGCAACTGCTTCGCGTATGACCGGCGCAAGGCTCGACAGCAACCGTGAACTTCTGGCGCAGGGCATCGGCAACATCATAGTGCCGTTTTTTGGCGGCATTCCGGCAACGGCGGCTATTGCGCGTACCAGCGTGGCGGTAAAATCCGGTGCTGTTACACGTCTGACGGGCATCTTCCACGCACTTGGCATTTTGTTGGCCATGTTTGTGCTGGCACCTGTAATGAGTCAGATTCCGCTGGCGGCGCTGGCCGGTGTTTTGATGGTGGTTTCGTGGCGCATGAACGAATGGGTAACGATTAATTTTATTTTAAAAGGCAAATTTAAAGGCGCTATTTTAAAATTTGTTGTTACCATGCTGACGACCATTATTGTTGACCTGACAACCGCCATTATGATTGGTGTTATTATCGGGCTTGTTTTGCAGGCTGTGCGTTTTTCGCACCTGCGTATTACTTATGACGAAATTGACCCGCAGCGCCTGCACGAAGAAATTGAGGATTTGCCGGATGACGGGCTGGTTTGCTACATTAACGGGCCGATTGTATTTGCCAACACGGAACGCCTTGAGGAGATACCCAAAAAGGCAAAGCGTTACGGCTATGTGTATTTTTCAATGCGTGGCGTGCCTGATATTGACATCAGCGGCGTGCAGGAATTTGCCAAAATTGTGCAGGAAATGAAGGACGCCGGCAAAAAGATTTACCTTTGCAGTTTGCAGGATGAAGCAATGGAAATGCTCAAGCGCGGCGGCGTATATGATATGATCGGGCAGGACGCAGTTTACTGGAGCGTGGAACGCGCGTTGCTGCACAGGCACTAAGCGTTTTAACATAAATTGACGAAAGAGGCGTAACAATGAAGGATTTTTTACTGGTGGATTTTGAGTTTACAACATATACCAAGCCGGTTGGGCGGCCGCGCGGATTTTTTTCGGAAATTATTGAAATTGGCGCGGTTAAGCTGACTGGTGCGGAATTAAAAGAGGACGGCAAAATACAGAATTTTGTAAAGCCGCATTTTTACCCCAAACAGGCAAAAGACAGCATGGATTTTTGCATGATTACCGAAAAGGACATGAAAAAAGGCATTGAATACCCGGAAATGGTGGCGAAGCTTGCGGAAATTTACAAAGCCGGGCAGACTTATTTTGTTGCCTGGGGTACGGAAGATTACAAAGTTTTAAACACCGGCTGCGAGCGCCATAAAATAGAAAACCCGGTTCAGTATGAAGATTACCTTGACCTTGCCGAAGCCTACAAGCTGTGGAAGGGCGACGAGCTTACAACAGGGCTGAAACGCGCAACCGAGGAGCAGGAAGTTGACACGGCAGGTTTGTGGCATACTGCTTATGACGATGCAGCCAACACCGGCAAGCTGCTTGTAAGAATGCTGGAAAAAGGCTGGACGCCCGAACTTTATTTTGAACAGAAAGTAGCGTATGATGCGGAAAAGGCAGAACGCAGGCTGCACGGCAGGTAAATTTAATAATAAAAAACAACAAGCGCATCCGCTGTTAACGGGTGCGCTTGTTGTTTTTAGCAGATATATAAGAAAAAAGCATCCTTGTCAGTTTTTTTAATTCTACCTCTATAAATCTGTAACATAACACGTCGGGTGTGGTAGCGGCGCTGAAGTAACAAAAAAGAATATGGTGCGACAGCTTAAAAAAGCATGGCACATTAGCTGCCATGCTTTTTGCGTATATGCGAAGGGCTGACGCAAAAATTTTTTACAAATAAATTCGTAACGTCTTGTGGGGGGGTAAAGGTATGGCAAAATAATAATATCCATTAATGCTGTTTAATCCAATCTAAAGCATATATATGTGTGCTTTAGATAAAACAGTAAAAATTTGATGAGGTGGTTTTTATGTCAAAAAAGAAAAATCTGGAAAGGGCAATTGTACTTGGGTTAATTTTAAGTACTGGTGTTTACGGTAATGCGTGGGCAGAGACAATTAATGATTTTAAAAATACTGCTGATAATAATAGTAATATAGTTGTCAAGGCTGATACTACTGTCGATGGTACTGGGTATTATGGACCTGACGTTAGTTCTGGCAGTGGCGTTGAACAGCCAAAACATATTTTAAAGAATAGCCTGTTTGAAATACGTGACGGAAAAATTGTTAACATGACTGTTACGGCCGGAAATGTGAAATTAACTTTTAATGATGTTAATATGCTTAGCCCGCATATTATTAAAGCAGGTGGAAATGGAGCTGACATTTATATATTTAATAAAAATGCAACTACTGATACGGCAAATAGTAATAAAGATTTTGCTGGTATAAATGTAAGTGCATTTATAGAAGGCAATAGCTTAACAGTAGATTCTATAGGCAGAGGTATTTATACCGGTGTAGGCAAAAATGCTTATCCTATAATTGTTGATGGACAGGAATATCGAAATGTTTATATTGATGTAAATAATCAAGTGAAGATAACATCTGCTTCAGATGGTATTTTTAATGAAGGGGAAAACGAAGGCGATGTAACAATTACAGCTGGTAATGTAATTATAGATGCCAGTGCAAGGAATGGTATCTATAATGCAGGGCAAGATACAGATTTAGGCAACAATGTTAGTGTTACAGCCGAAAAGGGTAATATTAAAATTAAACTTAATGATACAACAGATAGAATTGACCTTGCAAGTGTAAAAAATACCACCTATGGTAAAACTGAATTAACAGCGTTGAACGGCGCTATCAATTTGGACAGTACGAGAAGCGGCATTTGGGCAACTAAAGGCGAAGTGAGCTTAAAATCCGGACGTGGTAATAGTATTTCTGCTAAAGTAGTTAAAGAAGATAAATTTGAAAATAATAAGGATATAACCGTTGCCGAACAAGGTTTTAGCGTCTATGCTGAAGGTGGTTCTAAAGTTGATTTAAGCGTAACAGAAGATGAAACAGGTGTAATAAAAGGTGACAACGTACTTGCCGGTGCTGTATATGCCAGTGGTATTGCAAAAACAGAAGATGGACAAAAAGCAATCAATGTAAAATTGAACAGCAAAACCAACAATATTTATTCTCATACTAAAATTGCTGGCGCAGGTGACATTAATACTACAGAAGATGTTATTGATGGAGAAACAAATAAATTTTTTGGTAAAAGATTTATTTCCGCATTGTATGCCGAAGATGGTGCAAATATTGAATTAACTGGTGAAAATAAAATCGGTACCTGGGCAAATAGTAAAGACGCAAATACATTGGAACGTACAGTGTGGGCATACAGCAGTGATGATACAATTGGCAGCAGTATAAGCTTTGATGGTGCAGTACAAATTGGTACTGACAGTTATAGTGTTAGCCCGAATAGTGCCGACGTAGCAATTGCCGCTGGTACAGCTACGGACTTGACTAAAAATGATGTTGTTGGGTTTAATGGAAAAAGATCAACTGTAACTGTTAAATATGATAACTTTAGTGACGGCAATCGTTCTTCTATCAGCGGTGATATTCTTTCGGCTTATGCTGGCAAGGTAGATATTAGTACCGATAATTCCGAGGCAGGCATTAATATTACTGGTAACCTGCTTGCAGGCAACAACGGTATTTTAAGTGTTGACCTTGGGCAAGGCGGCGTTTTAACTGGCCGTGCCGATGATTATGGTGATGCAGGTGCAAATGAGTCAGGAGTTGGCAGTGGCAACGATGGTCATCAAAGTAGTGAATTTTTTGACCCGGAATTCAGCAGTGAAATATTTAAAGGCGGCGAAGTAAACCTTACAATGGGAGAAAATTCACGCTGGAATGTAACAGGGCAAAGCTGGATTACTAGAATTAACACAGCTGAGAACAGTAATGCCATTATTGACCTTGTTGGAAGTAATACAGATAGAAATGCAACAGCAGATGCGCTTACAGTTTATGAAATGAATGGTGATGCTAACTTTAACATGAGTCTTGATGCTGACCGTGACGTAAGTGACATGCTGTACATAAAAAATGCAAAAGGCAACTATGTTGTAAATATTATAGATGCAGTAACAGAAAAAGATATGTATGCAGATAGAACTGACGGCGGTACTTTTGATGGTTTGCGTTTTGCTACTGTGGGTAAAGATTCTACTGCAAGCTTTAGAGCTATTACTTATGATGGTGGCTTTAATAATGTTGAATACATTATTGGCAGCGACAGCTATGACGAAAGTACTGAAAACCATCATTACAACGGTGATTCCCTTGATGCAGAAAAACCGGGTGATTCAACTGTTGATGACTTCTTTAAAAATAATGGCACGCCGGGTTCGACTACTGGAGCTACAAACGGTTTAGCAAAAGCTTCGCTTATGGCTTTGCCTGTAAACGAAACTAATAATGCTGAAAACGATGATTTAACAAATGTAGAAGTAAATACCGATGAAACTACAAACTTTAAACTTATTGGCGTTAAAAATACAGAAGTTAGTGATGGCGGTGAAACTATTCTTAACATGAGCCGTGCCAACTACAGCAACGCCATTTATATGGACCGTTTGAACAAACGCCTTGG
>UMCW01055451.1_pt1 | contig 9570 bp, 8 predicted proteins | sample 1964321 | NCBI WGS metagenome assembly UMCW01 (sample SAMEA4835977, study PRJEB28245) | human gut metagenome | biome: gut microbiome; material: fecal sample | place: Denmark | collected 2008
CGGGCAGCCTATGCATTCGCCGCGGCGGAACTTTTTCCAGCAATAGCGCGCCGCCATAACAATTGCAGCAAGTAAAACAGCACTGATAATCCATGTAGCCACAGCTGTTTGCTCCTTTCTTTAAAAGACGCTGTAAACTGCGCAGGAACAAAGCCCGCGCAGTTTACGTTTTAGCATTATTATATCACAAAGGTTTTAATTAGGCATTTACCGAACGCAGGGATTCTTTTGCTTTCGGCGCCGGGCGGAACATCATGTACAGCATGATGAGCGCAACCACGCAGGCGGCAGCAGTCATGCCCGTAAAGGCTTCGCCCATGATGAGCACAAGGCCGAACTGGTAAATCATAAAGGTCATGGCATAAGCAAATACGTTCTGGAAGATGATGGCAAACCACAGCCATTTGCGGCTGCCGAGCTCTTTGTTCATGGTAGTAATTGCTGCCAGGCACGGGCTGTCAAGCAGGTTGAACACCAGGAAGCTGAACGCCGCCATCGGGTTTTGGAACATGCCCATGGTTGCTGCCCACAGGCTTGCATCGTCTTCAGCAAGTTCGCCAACGCCAATCAATACGCCGATGGTGCTGACAATGGCTTCCTTGGCAACGAAGCCGGAGATAGAAGCCGCAACGGCCTGCCATTCGCCAAAGCCCAGCGGTGCAAAAATCCAGGCGATTGCCCCGCCCATGGAAGCGATAAAGCTGTCTTCAGGTTCTACCATGCCGTAACCTTCAGCGCCAATGCCGTAAGTGGAAAGATACCACATTACCACGCAGACAAGGAACAGAACGGTTGCAACCTTTTTAATGAAGGCAAAGCAGCGTTCCCAGGTATGCAGCAATACGTTTTTAGCAGCCGGAATATGGTACTGCGGCAGTTCCATAACAAACGGTGCAGGGTCGCCTGCAAACATTTCGGTTTTCTTTAAAATCAGGCAGGAAAATACAACAGAGATAATACCAATGAAGTACATAATCGGCGCCATGTACCAGTCGCCGCCCATAATCGCACCGGCAATCAAAGCAATAACCGGCAGTTTTGCACCGCAGGGAATGAAGGTTGTCGTCATAATCGTCATACGGCGGTCGGTTTCAGTTTCGATAGTGCGGGTTGCCAGAATACCGGGCACGCCGCAGCCGGAGGAAATAAGGAACGGAATGAAGCTCTTGCCGGACAGGCCGAATTTATGGAAAATACGGTCCATAATAAACGCGATACGCGCCATATAACCGCAGTCTTCAAGCAGCGCCAGCAGGAAGAACATAATTGCCATCTGCGGCACAAAGCCAATAGGTGCGCCAAGGCCGCCGATAATACCGTCAACCACCAGCGATACCTGCCATTCGGCAGCACCGGCATTTTCCATAGCTTCCTGTACGGAAGGCATAATCATTTCGCCGAACAGCACGTCATTGGTCCAGTCGGTAACATCCGTGCCGATTGTAGTAACGGCAATATAATAAACAAAGAACATTACGGCTGCAAAAATAGGCAATGCCAAAATGCGGTTCGTAACAATCTGGTCAATCTTATCGGAAGTAGTCATGCCTACTTTAACTTTTTTAACGCAATCGGCCATTAAGCCGGTAATGTAATCATAGCGGGCGTTGGTAATGATGCTTTCGCAGTCGTCATCAAGCTTTTCTTCAACACCAGCAATAATTTTTTCAAGCTGCTTTTGAATAACATCCGGCAGATTATATTTAGCCCATACTTCGCGGTCGCGCTCAAACAATTTAACAAGAGTCCATCTTGCACCGGTTTCCGGCAGGGAACTGCCCATAATGTACTTAATTTCTTCCAGCGCTTTTTCTACATCAGCGTTAAAATGCAAGGGTTTGCACTCAACATTTTTGGCTTTGGCCATTTCAACGGCTTTGGCGGCAGCTTCTTTCAGCCCCAGCCCGCTTAAAGCGGAAGTTTCAACAACCGGGCAGCCAAGTTTTCTGCCAAGCGCAGCAATATCAATTTTATCGCCGTTTTTGCGGACAATATCAATCATATTCAACGCAATAACAACAGGCACGCCCATTTCAAGCAGCTGGGTTGTTAAATACAGGTTGCGTTCAATGTTGGAACCGTCCACCAGGTTTAAAATAACATCAGGATGTTCATTAATAATATAATTACGGGAAACAACTTCCTCCAAAGTATACGGAGAAAGCGAATAAATCCCCGGCAGGTCGGTAACAATTACATCGCTGTAACCTTTTAACCTGCCTTCTTTTTTCTCAACAGTAACGCCCGGCCAGTTGCCAACATACTGGTTTGCGCCGGTTAAATTGTTAAACATGGTTGTTTTGCCGCAGTTAGGGTTGCCAACCAATGCAATTTTTACAGCCACTTCAATCCCTCCTCAAATCATTCAACCACAATGTTTTCAGCTTCGCCTTTGCGCAGCGAAAGCTCGTAGCCCCTTACAGTTACTTCAATAGGGTCACCGAGCGGCGCAACCTTACGCACATAAATTTCTGTGCCCTTGGTAATGCCCATATCCATAATACGGCGTCTTACAGCGCCTTCTCCCCCAAGCCGGCTTACTTTAACAGTCTGGCCGCACTCAACATTTTTAAGCGTTTTCATGGCATACCTCCGTTAAATCATTATTTTTGAAGCAAGATCTTTGTTTAAAGCAACACGCGCGTCTTTAACATTGACGATTAAATTTCCGGCAAGTTTGGATACGACGGTAATAGCTGCCCCTTCTACAAACCCCATGCTTTCCAAAAAACGTACTGTTTCATTTCTTCCGCGTACGGCTTTAATGGTGTTTACCTCGCCGGTTGCGGCAAAAGTCAACGGCATAATTGGAACCATCCCCTTCTTCTGTATAGCCGGAGCTAACCTTATATTGCTTTTTAAGTTAGTTTACTCTAACTTTCTTTGCAAATTGTAGTTTACTACCGCTAACAACTTTTGTCAATAAGTTTTAGTAAACTTTTTTGTAAATAAACTTTTACAAAACATACTTGACAAAAAAACAAAGCCTTATTACAATTTAGTTAATCTTTTTGCACTGCAACTACAGTACAAGCTGATCAGGCCGTAAAACCGGCCGGGCCTTACGGCAGCAGATTATCCTACATCTGCGGGACAGGAGTAGTTCCGCAGATGTATTTTGTTTTAAGGAGAAATTTAAATGCAGCAAGACCAATCTTTAAATCAAACCCTTGCCCTCAGCACGGTAAAAAAAGGCATTGCCCTTAACGTGTTTCTGGCAGCCTCCAAATTTGCCGCAGGCATTTTGGGCCATTCGGCCGCCCTTGTTTCGGATGCAGTCGATTCGGCGTCTGATATTTTCAGCAACCTTATTGTTATGGCCGGCATAAAAATATCGCACAAAGCCTCCGATATGGAACATCAGTACGGGCACGAACGCATGGAATGTGTTGCCTCCATCATCATGTCGGCGCTTCTGGCACTGGCAGGTGCAGGCATCGGCTTTGCCGGAATACAAAAAATACTGCACTTTTCCGCCGAAGGCGAACTGGCCGCGCCGGACGGCATAACGCTTGCCGTTGCAGCCCTTGCCATTATAAGCAAGGAAGCCATGTACTGGTACACCCGCAGCGTAGCAAAAAAAATAAACAGCGGCGCGCTTTTGGCAGACGCCCTGCACCACCGCAACGACGCCTTAACCTCCGTCGGCAGCCTTATCGGCATCAGCGGCGCCATGCTTGGCTACCCTATTTTTGACCCGCTGGCCGCCATTGCCAATTGCCTGATGATTATTAAAGGCGCATACGATGTTTTTACTGACGCTATCGACCGTATGGTAGACCGCAGCTGCGACGAAGAAACAGTTGAAAAAATGCAGGAGCTTATTGCCGCACAAAAAGGCGTAGACCACGTAGACAAACTGCAAACGCGCATTTTTGGCTCGCGTGTATATGTGGATGTTGAAATAAGCGCCGACGACCACTTAACCCTTGTTGAAGCACACGCCATTGCCGAAAACATTCACGAGCAGATAGAAAAACAGTTTCCGGAAGTTAAGCACTGCATGGTGCATATTAACCCCTGCAGCGAAACGCACCATAATTTTTAAACCGCCATTAAGCAAAATAAAAAGCCTGTACGGCGTTCAGCACTGTACAGGCACAACATATAATTTGACTTTTTTACCGTGTTTGTTATAATAAATATAGAAATAACAAATGTGCTGCCGATAGACGGTTAGCCGCAAATTTATAACTTGGTTATTGATAACCGTCACAAATTGGGCTTGTGGCGGTTATCTGTTTTTCCGTGATATATCTTTTCCCAGGGAATAACCCACAGAAAAGATTGTTACCGTATAGCCTATTACAGCTAACAGCGATAATATATCCACGCTATTCCCCTCCTCAATAGTATTTCCGTCAAGCGGATTCTATATTACCGGAGGGTCACAGTCCCTCCGCAGAGGGCTAACCGCCTACCGTTATGGCAGCACATTTGCCTGTTTATTTTAACAAAAAAACTATACTTCTGTAAAGATAATAAGCATGCCGCTGTTATACAGCAGCATGCTTATTTATTTTTTATTCACTATCAGCGATACGGAAGGCTGGCTCATATTAAACAAATTTGCCAAAAATAATTGCGATAAACCTTCTTCATGGTACAGGCGGTAAATTTCTTCGTTGCGCCCATCACGGTTTTTAAAAGGGGTTATCTCCACTGTTTTGCCATCAACTTTATAACCGTAATCGCACAAAACTACTATCGTATAGTCGCCGTCCGGCTTTTGTGCTTTAATCTCCCAGCAGCGCATGCCGTTTTTGCCGCGCGGCATATAGTTAACGTATTCTGCCGTGCAGTTACCGGCAATTTGCTTAAATTTTGCTTCGTTAAAAGGTACTTTTGCCATAATTATCATCTTTTTAGGTATAACATAATATTAAAATACAGTAAAAAAATAAGAAAGTTTGCAATGTTCGGCTCTGCAAAAATGCTGCGGCTCCTCCGATTCCGTCCGGGCACAGCACCGGACTCTCTAAAGCAATTACCTTAAATTAAGCCGCCGCAGTTTTTGCATGCCGCCTTACAGTACAAATCTTTCTTAAACTATATAAGCTGTCTTAATTACCTTACATTAAAAATCAAATCTTACACCGGCATTCCACTGCCACGGAGTTTCAATATCTCCGCCGTATGTTTTTTCCACATCAAAATACAGATGCGAAGTTTCGCTGAGGTTGATGTTGGTGCCAATACCTACTTCAAACCAGCCGCCGCCAAGGTCCTGGTCATAAACGGCACTGTTTTTGCCGTCTGTCATTTTTACATTGGTATCTCCGTCAAAATCGTACAGGTAGCTTGCTTTTACGTATACATTGCCTGCACCAATATCCTTACCTGCCGCAAAGCCCAAACGCCCTACTACGCTGTCCATTGCGTCCTGCGTTACTCTTACATTACGGCTGGTGGTGTAGTTAGCGCTGCTTAAATGCCCGTAAGTTAACTGTACCTGCGGCTCTACCCAAAAATCATTGCCAGCTTCAATGCGTTTGCCATATTCAGCGCTGAAGGCATAACCGTTGTTTCTGTAATCGCCGGTGCTTTCAATGCCGCTGCGTCCAAATACATCAAATTCGTTATCCAAGCGTGCGTATTTAGCGCTTAAATCAACATATTGTCCGTCGTCAGCAACGTAAGTGCCGTATACGGTAAAGCCGGTGGACTGGTTTTCGCCACTGCCGGTTGCAAAGCTGCTCTTGCCTTCGGTACGGCTGATGGCGCCGCCGATATACCAGTTGCTGTCGCCTACTTTTTCATCATAGCCTAACTGGTAAGTACTGTACTGGTTTTTAATATCCATATCGCCGTATTTGCTTTCGCCGCGTTTCATGCGTGCCCAAATGCCGGCTTCGCCGTTACTGCTGCGCAGCTCGCCCATACGCTGGTGCATTTCGTCATTTTCTGCACGCCATGCCATAAAGGCTACGTTGGCAAGTTCGGTAATGCCTTCGTTTGCAATATGTCCTTTTTCAATAACAGTGTTAGCAATAATATTGCCATATTCATCTACCAATGCAGTAGTTTCGCCTATAATATCGCTTTCCTGTGCAAGTACACTGTCTAACTGATTACCATTTGTAATTTCAACAGTATCTGCTAAATCCTGCAAGCTGCCAGCAAGGTCATTTCTGTTAAACTGGCGGGTTGCGTCACTTGTGCCGGTAACCTGCAAGCCGGTGCTCTTATTGTTGTCGATAGTAACTTGCGCTTCTTCAAGGCTGTCTACCGTAATATTGTTATCTGTACCGTTTAACATACCAATATCCATTTTGCCTTCGTTGATGATGTTAGAATTGGTACCCGTTAAAGTACCAATCGTTAAATTATCAAACGCATCACTCAAACCAACTCTAGTTTCTCTTTGTACATTTTGCAATATTGCGTTATCACCTAAAGTAATTTCATTCATATCCAAACTGGAAGTCTGATCAGCATTATTTGTAACTGTTAAAACTGCGTTATCAGCGACATTTACACTTCCCGTAATTTGAATATCTTTCTTTTCACTGCTTGCTGGAATTTTTTTATCATCATCTGCTGGCACTTGTCCAGATTCATAAGAATTCGGGTCTTCAGGGTCACGATAATAAACGCTTAAGCCGCCATTTCCATTAACACTTAAGTTTTCAATCGTTAGTTTATCACCATTTAACTGAATATCTGCACCATTTTCCAAAGTTACATCATTAAGGCTAACATCGCTGCCTGCTTCTTCACGCACATATACTGTTCTATGAGCAATTAAATTGTTAATATCAATATCGTGTTTAATTTCTATGTCATCATAGTTAGTAAGCGTATCAGCTTCAATCATACCTCTGATTTGATTGCTTCCATCATCACCCTTATCCATGATAATAATATCTTCCGCAGTTAAAGTACTGCCAGTATAAGTATCCAAAACATTAACAGTAATGTTTGAAACATTTGTTGTGCTATTTTCACCCAAAGTAAAATCATTTACTGTAAATTCATTAGTTACAGTTAAATTTCCACTGTTATTGACAGAATTAGTTTCTAATGTTTCAACCGTTAAAGTTCCGCTGTTAACTACTTTTTCGCCAACAGTTAATGTTCCAATATTTAAATTTGTATTACCGTTATTAAAACGCCCAGTAACAGTTAAAGTGTTAAGGCCGTTTTCAGCAGCATCAGCACTGGTTTTAATACTACCGTTGTTAGTAAAAGTGCCAGTTTTTAAATTACCGTCTTTAACAATAAGTGTACCTGTATTATTTAAAGACACTATATTAGTATTCTCCCCTGCAAAACTATCAGCAGTTAAAGTACCATTATTAGTTAAACTATTTGCCGCAACATCACCCGTTATATTCAACTTAGCATCATTTTTATTAGTAATTATACTAGCTTCAATATCTTTCAAATTCATAGTCCCGCCAATACCATTAGTAACAGTTGTTGCTTTAAGCGTACCAGTTACTGTTGCCGTTGCATTAGCGTTATCATTATTCATAAACGTACCAGTAATATCAACATTTGTAGTATTTAAATTGCCACCAGCATAATTAGTAAAATTTCCTGTACCTGTAATGCTGCTAGCAATATTAGTTTCAGCTCTATTTTGGAAATTACCGCCAAGTACTAAATTATTAGCATTAAACGTATCTTGATTATTAAAAGTACCTGAAGTAGTTACTGTTCCTGTTGCAGTAATTTTACCATTATTAGTACTTGTACCTGTGCCAGTAATAATTAAATCACCGATGGAAATAGTACCCGAATTAGAAAGAACACCATTTATTGCAACAGTGTTAATATTTTCTATTTTACCATTTCCAGCATAAACTGTTACGCCATCACCATTTACAGTTAAACTATTAGCGTCTTTAATAACACCTTGCACAAGCATATTACCTTTCCCGGTGGCGTTAGTTATTACCATTTCAGTTTCATTAGCTTTGCCTGAAAGCGTAGATATACTGGAAACAACATAACGGTCATTATCCAAGGTATACGGTCCACTATATTCACCATCTAAATATTTCTCCGCACTTACAACGCCATACGGCATTGCCAAAATTAAACCAAGGGTAATACTTTTTGCCAACAGCTTATTGCTTTTCATAAATTAACATCCCTTTCATCATCTTTAAGATTTTTTAATATTTATTTATAAACAACTCGCTTACTGAAATTATACCATACCTTTACCCCCCCGCAAGACACTTACTAAATAAATAATCCGTACTGTACGTTGTCTTGCACACTGGTAACTTTTTTTGTAAAGCCAAAACTTTTAATTTAACATATAAAAATTTTTAAAACAAGGTCTTTACAAACCGCCAAACATTCCGTTATAATCTTGCTTACGCCGCTTTTGCGTGGCCACGGTAAAGCTGGTAAGTTTAAAATTTGGAGGTTTTTGTGATTCAAAGAAAAAATTTGTCATCTTTCAGCCAAATACCGGGCAGGGTTTTAAAATCTGCCGTGCCGGAAATGGATATTATTCCCAAAACCGTGCGCCACAAAACTTTTACCACTTTGGCAAATAAAACAAAAAATTTAATTACCGCTGCCCAAAATGGTGACAAGCAGGCGTTGGAACAGCTTTGCCTTGCTTTTGAGCCTTTGTTCCGCAGTGAAATGCGCCGCGATATGTTTTACACTGCCCTTGGCTTTGAGGAGGGGTTAAGCCTTGCAAGGTTAAAGTTTATTGAGCTTGTATTAACATACAACGGCGCTGATTACGAGCATTTTGCAGGATATGTTAGATGCCGTATTCACTTTGCGCTGTATGACGAAGTGAAGAAAGTATGGGCGGATGAAAATAAAAAAGCGCCCCTGCCCGATAGTGAGGCAGAAGGCGCTGGGTTCAGCGACGATGTTATTGAACGTGAGGAATTAAGTATTTTATTGAAACTGGCACTTAATAAGTTAAGCGCCAAACAGCAAAAAACTATTAACGCTTTATATTTTGAAGGCTTAAGCGGCAAAGAAACAGCCCGATTATTAAACTGCACGCCTGCCATGGTTACCAAACACCATAAACAGGCTCTTAAAAATTTAAGGTATAAAGTTTCATAATAAAAATAAAAAAGGTTGTACTGTATGGCTTTTGCCAGCCGGTACAACCTTTTTTGTTAGTTTGTTATTTTGCGGCAATTACTTCAATTTCGCAAAGTACGCCTTTGGGTATGCCTTTAACGGCAACGCAGCTGCGTGCAGGTTTGCCGGTAAAGTATTTTGCGTAAACTTCGTTAAAGGCGGCAAAGTCTGCCATATCTGCCAAAAAGCAGGTGGTTTTTACTACGTTTTCGTAGCCAAGGCCTGCTTCTGCCAAAATTGCGCCTACATTTTTACAGCTTTGTTCTGCCTGTGCGGTAATGCCTTCCGGAACTTCGCCGGTAGCAGGGTCAACAGGAATCTGCCCGGAAGCAAAAAGCATGCCGCCAATTTCAATTGCCTGAGAGTATGGGCCAATAGCAGCCGGAGCTTTTTCGGTAGAAATTACTTTCATTTTAAAACCTCCTGAAAATATTTTTCTGTTTTAAGTATAACAGCAAAAGAGGTTTTGCTCAACTTTTTGCAGCAAAATAAAACAGCCGC
>UMCW01056924.1_pt1 | contig 9499 bp, 6 predicted proteins | sample 1964321 | NCBI WGS metagenome assembly UMCW01 (sample SAMEA4835977, study PRJEB28245) | human gut metagenome | biome: gut microbiome; material: fecal sample | place: Denmark | collected 2008
GGAAATCATCCGTCCTTCGGCTCTTCCTGCCAATGCTTTTGAGGCTACACCCATTACCTTACCCATATCTTTCGGGCCAGCGGCACCGACTTGAGCGATAATAGCTTTCAATTCTTTCTCCAATTCCTCGGCAGACATTTGTTGAGGTAAATATTTCTCAATCACTTTTACTTGCTCCAACTCAACATCCGCTAGGTCTTGACGGCCCTGTTGCACATAAATCGTAGCGGAATCTTTCCCTTGTTTCACCAACTTCTGCATGATCTTCAAGGCATCCGCATCCGTCAGCGTATCATTGGCTCCCGGAGCAGTTTTCGCTTCCAAGAAAAATTTCTTTACATTTCTCAATGTCTCCAAGGCGACTTTATCTTTCGCCTTCATCGCGTTTTTAATGTCTTCACTGACTTGTTCAAATAAATCCATATCCTTATTATATTATTAACTATCGGAAACTGATCACTTGTTTACCCCCCCGCTGAGAATCTTGGCGAGGTTGGTTAGCCGGTTGCTTCGCCGTTGTCGGAGCCGATACTTGAATATCCTCTCCCGCTACTTTGGAACGGGCACGGGCTACGATCTTCGGATCCCGGTTATAAGTCGGATTATCCTCTATCAAAGCGATCAAGGCATCATCGTCCAACTCTTCCTGAGTCAAAACTACCGCTTTCGCACGAGAGGTAAAACGACCCACCTTTTGTGCGGAAGCACCATAATATTTACCAATCAAATCACGCTCCTTACGCTCTTTCTCGATTCGCTCTTCTTCTAAGCGCAATTCTTCTTCCGTCATCTGAGCGGCTTCATTCCTGCGTTTATCAGCGATCAATGGAATATCATCCATCGTAAATCCAGTAGCGAGGATCGTCATTTTCACTTTATTACCTAATGTATTATCCACGGCAGTACCCCAGATAACCTCTATATCACGGTTGAACTCGGACATAAAGTTATGCACGTCGTTCATCTCCTCCATGCGCAACTCGGCTTCCTCGCTGAAATATACGTTGAACAGGATTTTCTTGGCGTTCTTTACGTCGTTGTTGCTTAATAGCGGAGAATTCAGAGCGTCTTCCACCGCTTGGCGAACACGTCCTTCTCCTTCACCAAAACCATTACTCATCAAAGCGACACCACCATCTTTCATCGTGGTGTTAACATCGGCGAAGTCGAGGTTGATAATACCCGGAAGCGTAATGATCTCCGCGATACTCTTGGCGGCGATCGTCAAGGTATCATCGGCCTTGCCGAAAGCGTTCATCACGGAAAGGTCCGAATAAATCTCACGCAAACGCTCGTTATTGATCACCAATAAGGCATCCACGTTCTTCGCAATCTCCTCCACACCATTCAAGGCCTGTATAATCTTACGCTCACCCTCGAACAAGAAAGGAATGGTTACGATACCTACCGTCAATATTCCCATATCCTTCGCGATACGAGCGATAACCGGAGCGGCACCCGTACCGGTACCACCACCCATACCGGCGGTAATAAATACCATCTTCGTACCGTCGTTCAACATACCTCGAAGATCGTCCAGACTCTCCTCGGCCGCCATCATCGCACGTTCCGGCTTATTTCCCGCGCCCAATCCCTGCGTGATCTCACGTCCCAGCAACAACTTGATAGGAACATCCGAACGGTTCAAGGCTTGATTATCCGTATTACATAACACGAATGTAACATCGTGTATGCCCTCCTTATACATATGAGTAACAGCGTTTCCGCCACCGCCTCCAACACCAATCACCTTAATGATTTTGGGAGTATCCGTAGGATAATTAAAATTTAATATTGTATCGTCCATTGTCTTCCGGTTTTATTACATTCGTAGATCACGTTATTTACTCTCGTTATCATCGTCATCGAAGAGGGTTTTACCAAAGGTATCGATTCCTTTTGTCAACCGCCCGAACAAGCCGGGACCTTTTTTCTTCTCTTTCTTCGGCTTCTCCTTGACGGGTTCCGGAGTCGGTTCCACTGTCGGTTCAGGCTCAACCACCGGCTCAATCTTAGGCTCCGGTTTAGGAGGAATATATAACGCACAATTCTTAGTTCCTTTCGCCAAGAGGCCGACGGCTACCGCATATTCGGGATTGCTGGCAACCACTAAATCACCACTAGCGACAACCCCCTTGCGAACCGCTGAATAGCGAACCTCCATCTTCAAGCGTTCGCTCATAACAGCCGGTAAATTCTTCAAAGCGGCGCCTCCACCCGTAATCACGATGCCAGCACCGAGAACGCTCATCAAGCCTGTAGCCTCCAGACGAGCATATACATTCTCTAAGATCTCATCCATACGGGCCTCGATCACGCCGTTCAACTCGGCCAGCTTAATCTCACGCAAGCCCATTCCATCCGCTAAACTCACTTGGATGGTCATATCATTATCCCGGTCCGCTTTCGCGCTACCATAAGTGATCTTCAAGCGTTCCGCCTCAGACTCTACGACCCTGAGATTGGTTATATCTTTTGTTATCAAATTACCTCCAAAGGGAACAACGGAAAGGCTGGCCAACTTACCACCCTTATAGACAGATATCGTCGTCACGCCGGCACCGAAACCGATCAAGGCGCAACCCAAGTCCTTCTCATTGTCGCTCAAGACCACATCACCCAACGCTAGGGGCGACACGAGAATACCGGCGATCTCGATCTTCGCTTGTTCCGAGATGCTATTGATAATATTTAATTTCAAGGAAGGACGTCCAACAATCAACTTGTAACGAGCCTCGATACGGCTACAAGGCACGCCCACCGGGTTGGACTCTGGTTTATCATCTAAAAAATAGGAAGGAGAAACCACATCAAGAACGGTCAACATATCCGGACGATAATCCTTACACTCTTGATAAAGAGAGTCTATGATCTCCTCCGTGACCACACCTTCCGTTCCCAACACCTTGCAAACCGTATGCTCGATAGAACGGAGTGACTGGCCACCCAGTCCCACATATACCTGCCCGATCTTGGTCCCCCCCAGTTTATTCTCCAACTTGAGGATCAAGCGTCTTATCTTACTCGCCGTCTCCTTCACGTTATATACACATCCTCTTCGTATGCAGGTGCCGGAGTTCTCAACTTCGTAGGCGATGATTGAAAGAGCGCCCGTCGCATTCTTAGTCCCCACCATTCCTACCATATGGGAGGTACCTAGGTCAATAGCTGCTATAAAGTCTGTGTATGCCATATCATCTATTTTTTAGTACAAACAATCTGATTCTTATATTTTAAATTAATCATACTGTACTTTTCCCAACCCACTTTAGGGATCGCTTGTTCATAGAAAAGCTTTAAATTCGCAAGCTTTTCTTCGAATTCATCCAAAGTACCCAACATGATCCGGTGGTTACCCACTCTTGGAATAAGTTCTATATCATTATCCGGATAGACATAGATTTGTTCAATCTGGTCATTCCAGAACTCATTCTCTTGCAAAAATAATGCAAATTTGTATAAGTCGGTCACCGCAAGCTCTTTTTCCACATATCCACTCACAATTGGCACATGCGCAGCATACCGACGACTGATCGGCATGGTGGTTCCCAGATTATCCACGTAATAACTACCTCTTACGCCCATAATCCGGAGGATAGGCATCTTTTGCATGACCTCTAGCTTGATAATACCCGAAGGAGTCTTATACGCCTCCACTTGGGCGATCATCTCATTTTTAAGCAATTCCGTCTCTATCCGATCCGTATTCACGTCGGCCATTGACCGCTTGATCGGATCTAGCCCAGCTTTCTTCAGTATAGACACAAGGTCACTCTCGCTCACGAAGTGTTTATCCAGACTGTCTTTCACCACGACTTGCAGATCTTGGCAAATAGAGTCTTGACGTATTTCCCGAAAGAAAAACGACACAAACACGATGTAACAGAACAACAACGTGGCTACTACTATGGAAATTATTCGGATCACGGTTTCCTTATTTGTTTACATAAAATCTCTTTTACAGGCTCCACCAAACGGTCGATATTGCCGGCGCCTACCATTAATACTACCTCATATTTCCCGGCGGCAACCACGTCCAAAAGCTCTTCCTTCTTACACAGCGTCTTGGAAGGGATCGTCACCTTATCAAAAATGATCCGAGAGCTCACCCCCGGAATCGGTTCCTCACGAGCCGGATAGATATCCAGCAAGATCAACTCATCCAATAAAGAGAGACTCGCAGCGAAATCTCCAGCGAAATCTCGGGTACGGGTATATAGATGCGGCTGGAAAATACCTGTCACCTTACGACCCGCATATAATTCCTTCACCGACAAGATACTCTGTCGCAATTCGGCCGGATGATGGGCATAATCATCGATCAATACCACTTGATCAGTCTTCAAATGGAAATCGAAACGGCGGCGAGGTCCGGCAAATGTAGCCATACCCTTTTTCAAATCCTCAGGTTTCACTCCGTTCAACCAAGCGATCGCCATAGCCGCTACCCCGTTCTCTATATTAACCTTTACGGGAACACCTAATTCCACATCAGGAATACGGATTTCCGGACCAACGAAGTCAAAGGTAATATTTCCGTCGCAAATACGAATATTTTCAGCGTAAAAGTCCGCTATTTCCGTAACGGAATAGGTATATTTCTTGACACCCTCCTGTAAACGGGGCGTTACGTTGATTCCTTTCTTGATCAGTAGACAACCATCGGGACGAATTAAGGAGGTAAATTTCTCAAAACTCTCCCGGTAAGCCTCCGCCGTACCGTAAATATCCAGATGATCCGGATCCGCGGAAGTAATCACTGCCATATAAGGAGTAAGCCAATGGAAAGAACGATCGAACTCATCCGCCTCGATCACGGTAAAGTCGCTCGTATCCGACAACATCAAATTACTCTCGTAGTTCTTTAGGATTCCTCCGAGGAAAGCATTGCAATCCACCGGCGATTGTTTCAGCAAATGAGCTAGCATAGAAGAGGTCGTTGTCTTGCCGTGCGTGCCCGCCACGCATAAACCCCGGTTGCTTTTCGTGATCTCTCCCAAGACACGTGCCCGCTTCATCACCTCAAAACCGTGCGCCCGGAAATAGGTCAATTCCGTATGCGACTCCGGGACCGCCGGCGTATAAACCACCAGCGTATCATCGGGCGACTTGAACGCCTCCCCGATCAAAGCTACATTATCCTCATAGTGAATATCGGCTCCCTCCTTTTTCAACTCCTCGGTTAAATCGGAAGGGGTCTTATCGTATCCGCCCACTCGTTTTCCCTTAGCGAGGAAATAACGGATCAAGGCACTCATTCCAATGCCCCCGGCACCTACGAAATACACCGCTGTCACTTTATTTATATCCATATTCCTTATTTCTTATCTATAATCTTAACAATCTCATCCACGATACGGTCCGCGCTATGGCGTTGCGCCAAGGTCTCGATATTACGGCTCAACGTACACAAACGTTCATCGTCATGAACTATCTTCAAGGCAGTAGGCACCAAATCCTTTTCCGCATCTTTATCGGCGATCATAACGGCGGCATCCTTATGGACCAAGGTCAAGGCATTCTTGGTCTGATGATCTTCCGCCACATTCGGCGAAGGCACCAAGACCACCGGTTTTCCTAATAAGCAAAGTTCCGAGATAGAACTAGCCCCCGCACGGGATATCACCAAATCGGCCGCTGAATAAGCATAATCCATACGGGTAATAAAGTCTGAGCACCAAACCGGCATTCCCCGGTACGCCTTCAAATGCTTGGAAGCGTCGCTGTAATAATACCTACCGGTTTGCCAAATAACCTGTACATCCGAGGCGAAGAACTTATCCAGATCCCCTTGAATACTCCGGTTAATCGTCCGTGCGCCAAGGCTACCACCTACCACAAGGATCGTTTTTTTCTCCGGAGAAAGCCCGAAGAACGCCAACGCCTCCTCTTTCTTACTCAGCGCCTCTTCCAAATCCTGTCGCACCGGATTTCCCGTAATCACGATCTTATCCGCCGGAAAGAACTTCTCCATGCCCTCGTAAGCGACACAAATCTTGCTCGCTTTCTTCGCCAACAACTTATTGGTCACACCGGCATACGAGTTTTGCTCCTGTATCAATGCGGGAACACCTTGCGAAGCCGCCATCCATAAAGTCGGTCCACTGGCATAACCGCCCACGCCGACCGCTATATCTGGCTTGAACTCACGGATCGTCTTCCTCGCCAAGCGCAAGCTTTTCGCTAAACGAACCATGACCTTCACGTTGTTCATCAAGTGGGCACGATCAAACCCACTCACCGGTAAACCTACGATTTTATAACCGGCTGCCGGAACCTTATCCATTTCCATGCGGTCTTCCGCCCCCACAAATAAGATTTCCGCATCCGGAAAACGTTTCTTGAAAGTATTAGCGATAGATATGGCCGGGAAGATATGGCCTCCCGTACCACCACCACTTATTATGATCCGGTACTTTCTCATACTTTTGACTCTACAGTTATCGTTTCGACAGCCGATAGCGGATTATCTTCTCTCTCTCCCTCGACCGCCTGATTTATTGTCTCTCCGGATGGCTCGTCGGAAGGATTCTCTGGATTCTCCGTATCCTCCTCTTCCTCATCCTCATTTCCGATATTGGCTCCAAAACGACTTACGCTCAATATGATCCCGAAATAGATACAAGAAATAAGCGTAGACGTACCACCCCGGCTCACCAACGGCATCGGTTGCCCGGTAACGGGCACTAAATTCACAGCTACCGCCATATTCGCCAAAGCTTGGACTACCACCAGCAACCCACATCCCAACACTAGGAATTTCGGGAATGATTTATCACATTTCCGGGCGATCATCCCAACCCGCACTAGCAACATTATATAAAGCAACAGTACAAAGATTCCCCCAACGATACCCAGTTCCTCTATGATAATCGCATAGATAAAATCTGAATACGCCTGTGGCAGGAAGTCACGCTGTTGGCCATGTCCGGGCATCTGCCCAAATACGCCTCCCCGGGCAATAGCTATCTTCGCATGGGTTACCTGATAATTATCATCGGTTATCTTATACGTACCACTCTCATCCAAATTATCCTTATGCCCGTCGAAGAAACGCTCCAAACGCCCCTGCCAAGTAACGAATCGATCCGGCAAATACTGGGTAATAGCGGCCGGCGTAAACTTAAGCAACGCCAAGAACAATACCAACGCCAACATCAAGATACCCGCCAGCTTCGCCAACTTACCAAATGGCAACTGACCGATAAACATCATCAGGAAACAAACCCCGAATAGCATAAACGCCGTAGAAAAGTTCTCCGGCAGAATCAAGACACAGGTCAGTCCTACCCCAATCAGTATATACTTAAAAATCTGGTTCTCCGTTAATTTCCCCCGTTTGCTGAGCAAGAAAGCGACAAACACGACACAAGCCAGCTTCCCAAACTCCGAAGGCTGGAACTGTATCCCCATGATTTCCAGCCATCGATGCGCATCATTAGCGTCCACGCCGATAAAGGGCGTCACGATCAACATCAACATCGAGACCGGCAATAATATAATAAACGCAGAAAAGAAGCGACACGGTATATTATGCAACAGCAATACCATGACGAAACCTCCCAATAAAAAGGTGGCGTGCCGTACGATAGGCGCCCAGTGATTCGCGTTCTTATAAGCGATCGTACTGGTCGCACTGAACACCTCCACCACCGATATAAGACACAGGAACATGAAGATGATCCATATCACCCGGTCGCCCTTAAACAGTTTACTCGCCAGATCCATTTTATCCTTTATTACAAATTACGTACGCAAGCCTTGAACTGATCGCCCCGATCCTCATAGCTCTTGAACAGGTCGAAGCTGGCGCAACAAGGAGAGAGCAATACCGTATCTCCCTTATGAGCCATCTTATAAGCTTTCGCCACAGCCTCTTCCATCGAGCGGGCGTCTTCTATATTCGCCACTTTCCCGTCGAAGAACGCATGCAGTTTCGTATTATCCACACCCATGAAAATCAATGAATGCACCTTTTTACTCACTAGTTCCTCGATCTCCGAGTAATCATTCCCTTTATCCGTGCCCCCTAAGATCAAAACGACCGGAGTCGTCATACTCTGCAAAGCATACCAACAAGAGTTTACGTTCGTAGCTTTCGAGTCATTAATATAATCAACACCACGCACGCGAAGCACCTTTTCCAAACGGTGCTCAACCCCCGTAAAATCACTGAGTGAGGCACGTATTTTCTCATCATGAATGTCCACGATCTTGGACGCTATCCCCGAAGCCAAAGAGTTATACAGGTTATGCGTACCAGTCAATGCCAATAGGTCTTGTTCCATCGTAAATGTTCCGTTTGCCGTTTCAATAACTACTTGATTATTTTCCGTATATCCCTTCATGCCGTTCTCATGTGTCTCGGCGAATGGGTAAAGAGTAGCCTCAGGATGCCGTTTGGCGATCTCACGGGCTATGATCGGGTCATCGTTCCAGAAAATGAAGGCGTCGTCCTTCGTCTGATTTTGCAAGATGCGGAACTTAGCGTCTACATAATTCTGCATCTCATAGTTATAACGGTCCAGATGATCCGGTGTTATATTCAATATAATAGCGATATCTGCTCTAAAGTCGTACATATTATCCAGTTGGAAACTGCTCAACTCGATCACGTAGACCGCATGTGGATCTTCCGCAACCTGAAGCGCCAAGCTGTTTCCGACATTTCCGGCCAAGCCCACGTCCACGCCCGCTTCTTTCAGTATATGATACGTAAGCATCGTCGTTGTCGTCTTGCCGTTGCTACCCGTGATGCAAATCATCTTCGAGTCCGTATACCTTCCGGCAAACTCGATCTCGGAGATGATCGGCGTACCTTGCTTCTTCAATAACTGTATGATAGGAGCCTTGTCGGGAATACCCGGGCTCTTGACAATTTCGTCGGCATTCAAGATGTCGGCTTCGGTATGCTGTCCCTCTTCCCAACGAATCCCGTGGTTGTCCAGCATCTCCTTATACTTAGGTTTGATAGACGATTTATCGGACACGAACACGTCGAATCCTTTCGCCTTCGCCAAGACAGCGGCTCCCGCACCACTCTCCCCGGCCCCTAATATAACCATTCTCTTACTCATCTTTTATCTCATCTTTAACGTAACTATCGTCATAACAGCCAAAATAATACCGATCAACCAGAAACGGACCACGATCTTCGATTCAGGCACGACATTGAACGGCTTTTGGATCAACGCCTGTATACCTGCGTTTCCCGGCTTCTGGAAATGATGGTGTAAAGGAGCCATCTTGAAGATACGGCGACCTTCCCCATACTTCTTCTTCGTATATTTAAAGTAGGCCACTTGCAACATGACCGATATATTCTCCACCAAGAAAATACCGCAAAGGATCGGAATCAACAACTCCTTACGGATGATGATCGCGAAAACAGCGATAATACCTCCCAAGGTCAAGCTCCCCGTATCTCCCATAAATACTTGGGCCGGATATGAGTTGTACCATAAGAAACCGACCGTGGCACCGATAAAGGCAGCGGCAT
>UMCW01027515.1_pt1 | contig 9376 bp, 7 predicted proteins | sample 1964321 | NCBI WGS metagenome assembly UMCW01 (sample SAMEA4835977, study PRJEB28245) | human gut metagenome | biome: gut microbiome; material: fecal sample | place: Denmark | collected 2008
CAGGGCGAGCCCGACCTGACTCTCATAGAGTCCCATCCCCTTTTCACTGAGCGAGGGCGCGCCGCTGTTGCTCTGCCAGCGTTTTTTGCTGTCGTCGGTGTTTATAGTCAGATGCACGCCGACGGGATAGCCGCCGATCCTTGCGAGCTCAGCGGCGTTGGCGGCATCCGGCGCGACGGTCATTAGCGAGGTCGAGGTTATCAGTTTGCCTCGCATGAGCTCGTCTATCGCCTTTGTCTGCTGCGGATTATAGCCGAAATCATCGGCGTTGATTATAAGATACTTAGACATTTGCTTTTAACTCTTTCCTCCTTTTAAAATTGCACCAGTCGTTTGACTCATCTTTGAAATGCAGGAACAGGGTGAATATTGTTGCCACAGCCATGGCTATGAACGGGAACACGCAGAGCAGGAACCGCGACGCCATATCGGGATTCGAGCCGGGGTTCGCTCCGCTCTCGAAGCCGAACGCCACGCTGATAACTTTATAGCCGAGCGAGACATAAAGTCCGTTCAGGCGGTTCATGACGCCGACGAGACTTGTGAGCATTCCCTCGCGTTTTACGCCGTGGCGGGAATAGTCATCGTCGATTATCTTCGCGCCGATGCAGTCGATAGTGACGAGACACCCGGCGACACCCATACCCATAACGCACATTATGGCGACCGCGACGGGCATTGTGTTTGCAAAGAACAGCGGGATGAATCCGACTGTCAGCACGGCAAATCCGAGCCTCCAGACATTCATAATACCCGCGCGTTTTACGACATTCGACCAGACTACTATGCCGACAAGTGCGACGCCGAACACCACGCCAAGCATGACGGTTGTCATGGAGCTTTCAAGTTTCAGAGTATACTGAACATAGAACGGGATTGCCTGAGAAATGAGCGAGAATGCGGCGGAATAGAGCGCGTTTGCAAAGCCGAATATCCAGAACTTGCTGTTAGTGATGAGGGCGAATATCGCCTTGAAGAGATCGGGCTTCTCGCCGTTTGCCGCTTCCGCTTCCTCTTCTTCGATATTCTCGTGGCAGCCGAAGGTCATGAACATAATGACTGCGAGGGCGATAACGCCATAGATAATCGCGGTGAGATTATAGCCTATCTTTGAAGTGACAACGGGAGTGAGCACGATGGAAATAACCATAGCGACAAGCTGGCAGACCTGTCTTATAGCATTGGTCTTTGCTCTGAGTTCGTCGGTCTTGAAAAGGATCGGGAACAGAGCGCCGTAGGTTGCGTTCATGAGCGAGTCGAGCGTACCGGTGAGTATGTACATCAGCAGAATATAGAGATAAGCCTGACCGGAGTTCGACTGTACGCGCGCGGGCATATTATAGAACAGCACGAAGCAAAGAATCATCAGCGGAGTGCCGATAACGAGCCACGGTCTGCGCTTGCCCCATTTTGTATGCGTTCTGTCCGAAAGGAAGCCGTAGACGGGGTTATCGATGGCATCGACAAAGGTGTAGATAAACAGTATCTTCGCCATCTGATCGGTCGTGATGAGTCCGAGCTTCAAGACATAATATGCGGCGGCATAAGACTTCAGCATATTTATCGGAATCGATGTGCCGAGCATGCCGAAACCGTAGCGGAACGGGGAAGTGCGTTTTCGGTTCAAAGTGTTCGAAGGTTCCATCAGTTATCCTCCTCTTCCTCTTTCTGAAAATATATCGGATTTGTGAGCGCGCGGACTGCGCCGAGTTTTCCGCACCCTCTGATTGCCTTGACATAAGCGAAATTATCGTTTTTCGGTTCTATATCGATATCAAGATTTCCTCGCGCGAAGTGCTTTATCACGCGCTCGCCGCTGCCGGTAACGAGAACAAGCGTTTCGCCGCGGAGCTGTTCGGCATGGAGATGGAGTTTTTTGTTTTTATCACAGCGAACAGCATCGCCCATCATGGCATCGCCGCAGGTCAGAGTCAGGCGCGCGCCGTCAACTCCGCTTGAAACGAAGGAGTGCCCTGCGCGGATATTTTTCAGTATATCCTCGCGGCGGCGCGACGGAGAATATACGGCTGTTATCGGATTGCCGAGCTTCGCAAAATCCTTAGGACGATGGAAATCACTGCCGCCGACGGCAGGTATGCGTCTCCCCTCACGCAGGAGCTGAGTCCACCACTTTATGCCGCGGATATTCGTCCCGCGCATCGGTCCGTTCCAGACCTCGATCATATCAAAATTCATGCTGTTCCATTTATACGGGCAGAACGGGCATTTCGGATGGTTTACCGATATGACCGCGCCGAGCGAACGGGCGTCGTTGATTATCTTTTCCATCTCCTCGGGCGTGTTCGCGATAAAGCTGTTTTCAAAGGGCGCTTTGGCTCCGAAGAAATTCATATGCCCTTTGTAGTGCGTCCATTCGACTGCGTAAACAAAAGTCAGCCCCGGGATATCCGGCAGGCAGAAATTATCGGCATAGTTATTGTGGTTCGCAAGCCCGACAAAATCGAGCCCACTATCGCGGGCAAGCTTCCCTACGGCTTCGGAATCGAGCGCGCCGTCGGAGGCTATGGTATGTATATGCAGGTCGCCGAAGAGCAGTTCGGGTTCGGCATCCGCGCTATCAGAAGATATATCTTCTGGCTCATCCTGTTTATGATGCTTCGGCTCGGTGTCGCCGGGTTTGTGATATTCAAACCCGATATCATATGTGACCTCAACGCCCGCGGGCACGACATGATACGCACCAACGATTATCGACCACTCGCCCGACTCGGGTCTTTGCACAAGATAGCCGTTCGTGGACTTATCTTCGCCGACAAATATGCTCGGATGCGCGCTGCCCGACCAGCCGAGGAATCTCCTCTTTTCGTCCATGAGACCGAGGTCGATTATATTCTGCGGGTGTATCTCTCTGAGCAGACCTTTGGTGCCCTGCCAATAGGAATACGATACCGTGACGTGCGAGACGTTTTCGGGCACGGTGAACGGTATTGTATAATAGGTTCCCTCGCGGGACTTTTCAACGAAATGTTTAAGCCGAGGCATTTTGTGCAAACTCCATAAAAATTATGTTGTATTTATTATAAAACAGTATATATTGTTTTTCTTGCTATTTTTTAATGTGAATGAGCGTTTTTTTAAATTTTATGTTTTTATAATCAATATAAGCTCTTGAAATCGCCGATAAAGTGTGTTATTTTTAAGAAAGCACCAATCAAAGGAGTGAAAATATACGGACAGGCTGAACATTATCGACTACAGGACGAATCCGATTATAAGCAAATATTCCGTGTCATTTCACCTTTGGGGCTCGGAGGGCACGACGGAGCACGGACACAACTACTACGAGATTTTTCTTGTAACGGACGGGCGCATCCGCCACGAGATAAACGGCAAGATTTCCGAGATAAGCAAAGGCACTTTATGCATGATATGTCCCGGCGACATTCATCAGTTGCGCCGCATCGAGAATTTTTCGAGCATACACATGAACATCTGTCTATCGCCGAAAAAATTTGAAGAAATCTGCTCGGCTCTCGGGATAGATCCCGAAGCGTTCGAGGCGCAGAAACCGCTGACGGCCGCGCTCTCGACCGAGGAGCAAGCATACTTTTCTTCGCGGGCAAGTCTCATAAACAGGCTCATCGGCGACGGATACGAAAAAGCGGCGAGCGTAATATGCTCGACCGCATCTGATTTTATCTCGATAATAAACAGCTCGAAGCTCACGCAGAAAATCGACTGTCCCGAGTGGTTTGAAAACATGCTCGAAAAGATACGCTCGCCGGAATACATGACATGCTGCGCGGCGGACGTATATGAAATGAGCAATTTTTCGCCGCCCGTTGTTATCGAAGCGTTCAGAAAATACACGGGCAAGACGGTTTCGGCATATCTCAGGGACACGAAATGCGAATACGCCTGCCTGCTGCTCAGCGGAACCAAGATGACAACGCTTGAAATATCAATACAGCTCGGCTACTACAGCCTGAGCCACTTCAATCGGGTTTTCAAAAGCTACTCCGGCTTCTCCCCCGCCGCATACAGGCGCGAATATCAAAAATAAAGCATCCGCACGAAAAGTACGGATGCTTAAATTTATTCCCGACCTGCCATTTTCAGCAGATCATCCTGAGTTATGACCGGGATGCCGAGGTCGGTCGCTTTTTGCAGCTTGCTTCCGGCTTCTTCGCCTGCGACGACATACGAAGTCTTTTTCGAGACTGACGACGACGCTTTGCCGCCGAGGTTTTCGATTATCTCAGTCGCTTCTTTTCTTGAGAGCGTCGGCAGAGTACCCGTAAGGACGAAAGTCAGACCTGCGAAGCGCTGATCGTCGCTCTTCTCTTTGAGCGACTTCATATTGACTCCAGCCGCTTTGAGCCGTTCTATTAAATCGGCCGTCTGAGTCATGGAGAAAAATTCCGCCGCGCTCTTTGCCATTATTCCGCCGAAGCCGTCTATTTCGGCTATCTCTTCTTCGGACGCGGCGATTATAGAATCGATATCGCCGAAATGCTCGGAGAGAAGCTTCGCCGCTTTCTGACCGATATGGCGTATGCCCAGAGCAAACAGCAGGCGCGAAAGGTCGTTTTGCGTCGAGCGTTCGATAGCCTCGACGAGATTCTTCGCCGACTTTTCCTGATGTCCTTCGAGCATCATTATCTCGTCTGCGGTTATGTCATAGATATCGGCGACATTTGATATCAGATTTTCAGAGATAAACTTTTCGACGAGGGCATCGCCGAGTCCCTCGATATCCATGGCATCGCGCGAACAGAAATGGATAACATTGCGCAGCAGCTGAGCCGGGCACTCGGGATTGACGCAGCGGACAGCCGCCTCGCCCTCCTCTCGGATAACGGGAGCGGAGCAGGACGGGCAGATTGACGGCAGGATATACGGCACGGAATTTTCCGCGTGCGACACGACGCGCACGACCTCCGGGATTATATCGCCCGCTTTTCTTATGGCGACTTCATCGCCGATGCGGATATCCTTTTCTGTTATAAAATCCTGATTATGGAGCGTTGCGCGGCTGACGGTTGAACCCGCGAGAAGAACAGGCTCAAAGACGGCAGTCGGAGTGAGCACGCCCGTGCGTCCGACACCGATCTCTATATCAACGAGCTTCGTTGTCTTTTCTTCGGGCGGATATTTGAAAGCCACCGCCCATTTGGGGAACTTCGATGTACTGCCGAGGCGTTCGCGCTGGGCAAAATCATCGACTTTTATAACCGCGCCGTCAATATCATATTCGAGTCCCGAGCGTATCTCGCCAATGCGCTTGAGCTCGGAAATAACATCGGTTATATTATCGAACCGAGTATAGAACGGAATAGTATGAAAACCCTGTTCGCGCAGGAAATCGAGCGACTGCTTATGCGAGCTGAGTTCTGCGCCCTCTATCTGCTGGACGTTGAAAACGAAGATATCAAGTCCCCTGCCTGCGGTCACTTTTGAATCTTTCTGTCTGAGCGAACCCGCGGCGGCGTTGCGCGGGTTTTTAAAGGGCTTTTCGCCGTCGAGCTCCTGTCTTGTGACGAGAGAGGCAAAGACCGACTTCGGCATATACACCTCGCCTCTGACTTCGAGGAAAGGCAGCGGAGTTTTTATTTTCAGCGGAATCGAGCGCACGGTGCGCAGGTTTGCGGTAACATCCTCGCCGACATCGCCGTCGCCGCGGGTCGAGCCGCGGGTCAGCACGCCGTTTGTATATTCGAGCGAGACGGAAAGTCCGTCGATTTTCGGCTCGACGACATAGTGAACATCCCGTTCGATCTCTCTGACCCGGCGGTCAAATTCCTCTATCTCCGCGAAGCTGAACGCATCCTGCAAACTCTCCATGCGCACGCGGTGTTCGACCTTTGAGAACAGATTTTCCGCGCTGCCGCCGACGCGCACGGTCGGGGAATCCGGGGTCACAAGATCCGGATATTTATCCTCTATCGCCTTGAGCTCGCGCTGGAGCATATCATATTCGTAGTCCTCTATCTCGGGATCGTCATCGACATAATATTTTCTGCTGTAATAATTGAGCTTATCTCTGAGCTCCTGCGCGCGTTTTGCGCTCTGCTCTTTGTCGGTCAAAAGGGATTCCTCCTTTTAAGCTTCCTTTTTCTCTGCGGTTATTATACCACAACTTGAATACATCTAACAACAATTTATTTCACTGCCGCTGCGGAATATCTATTGTCACAGCGGTCTGCGGGACAGTGCCGACGACGATATTCTCGGCGATGCAATATTCATCCGAAAAATTCGCCGCGCCCTCGTTACCGCCGAGAAAGACATAGACTGAACACTCGACCTTCAGCATAACTCTGTGGCGGGTCTGGTTTATGCCCGCAGAAGTAAATTCGTCAGTTATCTGCGCCTCTGCGCCTCCCGTCATGCGGACGGTTACGGGTATCTCGGGTCCCATACCCGCAAAAACTTCGGAGCCGGTTACAGCGCCGAGCGGTATTTTCACAACAAATTTTGCATTTTCTTCGAGCGCTTCATCAACGGCGCGGACAAGGCGGGACTTAAATAAATTGACGGAGGCGGCATTGAGCGACATTGAGCCTATTTTTCCGTCGTTCGAACCGACGCTGATAAGAGCGGAGCACTCCTCCGGGTTTTCGGATATAAATTTTTCTATGCTCTCTCCGACCGTGCGCACGGCGAGGCTCTTTGCGCGGGTCATGGCGATATTGCGAACCGCCGGGCGAAGCCGCGCATCGACAACGAGCACAAGGCAGACAGCAAGAGTAAAAGCGCACAGAGCCCTGAACGCCCCGCGCGGCAGAGTGCGAATATTGAATCGGCGCATCCGGCGCATAAAAACACCCCCGCAACAGTTTATGCAGGGGCGACCGAATTTGTTATTGTTTTATTTTGAAGCCCTGACAACGGACACGCCGGTATCGATAGACTCGGGGCCCGTTGAATTGCCTTTGAGAGCCGCGAGCGCCTGCGCCATGCCGAGATATCCCATGGTATAGGGGTTCTGCACCATGACCGCTTTAAGACTGCCGTCATTTATCAGAGACTCGATAGTGTTTGAAGTATCGAAGCCGATGCCGATTATCTTCTTGCCGGAATCTTTGATAGCGTTGCCCACGCCGACGGTCGAGCCCTCGTTGGTGCCGTAAAGTCCGACAAGGTCGGAATTGCCGGTTATAAAGCCGGTTGCCGCCTCCTGCGAGGATGCGAAGTTGCCGTCCTTATATTCAGTAGTGAGCAGAGTGAACTTGCCGTCCTTGGTTATCGCTTCGCGGAAGCCCTTTTCGCGGTTCATGCTCGAATTTGTGGCGGTGTTGACGCCGATTATGCCTATCTTGCCGCTCGTTATGCCCGCGTTTTTGAGCTCTTCGAGCATGGTCTCGCCCGCTATCATACCTGCGTTGTAGTTATCGGTCGAGAGAGTTGTGACCACAGGCTCGTTTGCGGGAGAATCGACATAGATTATCTTGACTCCCTTGTCCTTTGCGTTTTTGACAGTCTGCGAAATTGCCGAGGGATCGTTTGCGGCGAGCATTATCAGGCTCGCGCCGTCGGCGATGGCGTTGTTGACCGCCTCGATCTGCTTGGCGTTGTCTTTGACATCGGGGGCATCCCATTTATAAGTGATGCCGAGCTGTTTTGCCATATCAGACGCGCCCTTGTCGACCGAGACCCAGTGCTGATCCATCTTGTCGATAGTGATGAGATATACTTTGTACTTTGCGTTGGCGGCGCTCTCGGTCATGCCCTGCGCCGTGTTGTTGCCCTCGCCGCTTCTGCTGCACGCCGCAAAGGCGGTCAGAATCAGCAGTGCCGACATAATAACTGCGAGTATCTTTTTCATACTGTCCTCCGTTTATTCTCTTTTTTCTCTGCCGCCGCCGAGCTTGAGTCCTTTGGCGGCATTTGTGTTGAGCCGCTTGCCTCCGTGGACGATTCTGTCTATAAGCACGGAGATTATGACGACTATGCCGATGACTATATTGCGAAGTGCGAGAGGCGCGCCTGCGAACTGGAGACCGTTATTGAGCACGCCCCAGATAAACGCACCTATGACGGTACCGAGGAGCATACCCTGTCCGCCCATGGTGCTGACTCCGCCGATAACGGACGCGGCGACGGCGTTGAGCTCATAGTTAGAGCCCGCGTCCATGCTGCCCATGCCGCTCTGCGCGGTGAGTATCAGGCCGACAACGCCGGCGAGGAAAGAAGATATGACATAAACTTTCGTCTGCGCCGCGGCGACATTGACTCCGGACAGGCGCGCCGCCTCATAGTTCGAGCCGAGGGCATAGACATGCCTGCCGAGTGCCGTCTTTGAAAGAATGAACGCGAAGAAGGCGAAGAGTACTATTGCTATCCAGATCGGGGTATATATCCCGAGGAAGCGGCCGTAATAGAAGAAATTCTTGAAGGCGTCGGAATATATGCCGTTGGTGTTCATGTTGCCGTTGACTATCTGCGCGACACCGCGGGCGATTATCATAGTACCGAGGGTAGCTATAAACGCCGGGAGCTTTGCAACGGAGATAAGAAGTCCGTTTACAAGACCGATTGCAAGGCAACAAATAATAGTTATGAGCACGGTCAAAATCGGGTTCATATTAAATTTTGTCATCAGCGTCGCGCTTATCATGCACGACATTCCCGCGACCGAGCCTATTGAGAGGTCGATTCCGGCGGTTATGAGGACGAACGACTGACCGACGCCGATTATCAATATCGGCGCCACCTGGCGCAGAAGGTTCGTTATATTGGTTGCGGAGAAGAACAGCGGATTTATCAGCGCAAAGACGATTATCATGACTATCAGCGCCGCAAAGACCGAGAGCACCTGTCCCATTCCCCTTGCGGAAAGTATTTTTTTGAACATTCAGCTCACCTCCGTGCGGAACTTTGTTGCAAGCTCCATTATTTTTTCCTGCGTGGCTTCATCGCGGCTGAGTTCGCCCGTGATGCGCCCGGAACACATGACGATTATCCTGTCGCTCATGCCGAGCACCTCGGGCAGCTCAGACGAGACGAACATAACGCCGATGCCGCTCTTTTTGAGCTTGTTCATCAGGTTATATATCTCGACCTTGGCGGCGACATCGATACCGCGCGTCGGCTCATCGAAGATTATTACTTTGGCGTCGCGCATGAGCCATTTGCCGACGACTATCTTCTGCTGGTTGCCGCCCGAAAGATTTTTGACCTCGCTTTTTATTGACGGCGTTTTTATTTTCAGCTCTTTCACGGCGCGATTCGCCATATCCCGCTCGCGCTTTGCGCTGAGCACTCCGACTGGGTTCGAGAGCGTATCGAGATTCGCTATCGCGATATTCTCGCTGACATCGAGCTCGACCAAAAGGCCGTCCTTTTTTCTGTCCTCCGGCGCGCAGACTATGCCCGCCTTGACAGCATCGCGCGGGCTTTTGAGCTTCACACT
>UMCW01078989.1_pt1 | contig 9199 bp, 7 predicted proteins | sample 1964321 | NCBI WGS metagenome assembly UMCW01 (sample SAMEA4835977, study PRJEB28245) | human gut metagenome | biome: gut microbiome; material: fecal sample | place: Denmark | collected 2008
GTTGGAGCTATCACGAATTGGGATAAACGGGAAATATCTTTGGATTTCTCTTTTTTAAGCCAGGGATTGTGGAAAGCTGAAATTTTCAAGGACGGGATAAATGCCGACAGGAACGGGAACGATTACAAAATAGAGGAACAAAATATCGTGTCTGGGAAAAAATTGAAAGTAACGATGGCTCCGGGTGGAGGTTGGTCTGCCATAATTTCCCGAATCAATTGAATGATTTTAATTATTTAATATTAATCCTTAAAAATAAGATTTATCATGAAAAAGGTAAAATTACTGATTTCGTCATTGAGTCTTGTTGCAATGAATGTATTTGCGACAGACGTGTATGTTACGGTTTCCGGAGCAGGAAATGGTAGTGGTAGTGATTGGGCTAATGCAAAAAACGACTTGGGAGAAGTTCTCTATAATGCTTCTGCCGGGACGACGGTTCATGTCGGAGCCGGAGTTTATAAACCGACAGTAGATTACAAGGGTAATTCTACCGCACCCAATATAGAGAAGCGGTTTAAGTTGTCAGGCGGTGTTACGGTTTTAGGTGGTTATCCATCTACCGGTGGAGCGGAACGGAATGTACAAGAAAATGAGACTATATTAGATGGTGCTATTAATGATACCGATACGGTCTATACGATTGCTTATGGTTTATTGGGTGAGCAGGATATCGTAGTTGATGGCTTTATTTTCCGTCACGCTACGGGGCGGATGTCGGGACCTGATAACGATTATATGGGCGATTTTTCTGGCGGTGCCGGGGCGATAGTTGTTTTGGGTGGTACTCCGATTCCCGATGCAACTTCTCCTGCTGGAAGTGGATTAACACTTATAAATTGTGTATTTGATGGATTCAAAGCAAAATGGGGTGGTGCTATTAAGTTGCAGAAACCCGATCAGTCAGCAAATCCCAAATTAACTTTGACTAGTTGCTCGTTCTTTAATAATATAAGTGGCCAGAACGGGGGAGGAGTCCTCACCTATAATTGGGACGTAGATGTAGAAAACAGTACTTTCGAGGGAAATTTTGGAGGTAGTGGAGGTGCGATAGCATGTTTTGGAAGTATGATAGTCAATGCAACAGAAAGTACATTTAAAGGAAATTCATGTAGTAGTAATGGGGCTGGTATATTATGTTATGCAGAAGAACAAGATGCCGGAAGTGAAATGACTGTTAGGAATTGTGATTTTATAGAGAACGATGGTTGGGACGGAGTCGGCGTTTATTCGAATAAATCATCGAACTGTGTAGTAGAAGGTTGTACATTCGATAAAAATACAGGAGGTGGAGCTGGAGCAGTTCGTTTAGATGGTACGTTTACAATTACCGACTGTGTTTTTAACGGCAATGAAATTAACGCTCATCCCGGAGGTTGGTTCGATGGAAGCGTAGGGGCTATAAGTAATTGTATATATACGAATAATAAAAGTGCAGCCGGGCAGAATGGAGTTATTTTTAAAGTTCAAATGGGTGAAGAAATAAATGTAACCAATTGCTATGCTACGGGAAATTCTGGAAAATCTATCGCCGGTATAGGTTGGGGATCGAGCGGTTTAATGAAAAATGTTTCCATTGTAAATAATACAGGCACAGCGATTGCTTTTCAGGGAGCAGCTTATACGTGTCAAAATATGACGATTAGTGGTAATTCTTCTCCGACGAATGGCGGTATTATTGATGGTAGTTGGGAAGGGGCTTCGTCTATCAGTATCTATGACTGTACGATTGTAGGTAATTCTTCGGCTGATGGACAGAATGCCATGTATATATCGGGAGGAACTGCGACAATAGATTTTGATAATTGTATTTACGTGGAAAATGGAGATAAAGATGCTGATTATGGTACTGTTTTTGGTTCTTTTGTGCGTAACTATTGTATTTGGGACGATACTCGATATGGTGAAGGCCGGTTCTATCCGTTGGATAGTCCATTCACAGTTGGTACTTATTTAGCTCCTATTGCAGAAGTGGATGGGCAGTATGTTCATTTATTAACGGGTGAAAATAATCCTGCCGTAGGAAACGGATCTCCGAATTCTTCCAATACAGAAGACCAAACAGGAAGAATGCGCCCAGCATCCCCATCAATAGGAGCTGTTGAATATAGAGACGGGTCGGGTATCGATGCTGTGGAACAAACTCAGTTGAATGTGTATCCATCGGTGACTACTGGACAGTTGGTCGTAACGAATCCTTTTGCCGGAACAAGTACGCTTTGTGTTTATTCTATTGATGGATCATTGGTAAAAAGGATAAATTTAGGTATCGGAGATAATTTGTTGAACTTCTCTGATTTGGGAAATGGAACTTATCTTGTATCACTTCATAATGGGGCGACTGTGGTAACATCGCGTATAGTTAAGAGATAAGTTTGTTTTTGTAACCTGTGTCATTGAGTGAAAGTGTCTCTGTGACACAGGTTTTGTATTGTATTTTATGTAATTGTTTAATTATGAATAAATTGAAGCTTGCTGTAGTCGGCTTTTTTGTTGGGCTTTCGTTGTTTTTATCGCAGGTTAATTCGGCTGGGCTAACATATAATTATCCGTTATATCCTTATTCGAAAGATTTGTCTCAGACGTTGACTTTTAAGATTATGTTACGTTGTGCACAGCCTGATCAAATATCCAATTTGGATATGTCTTTGGTTGCTAATTATTTAAGGCAGATAGATTGTATTACAAGAGGAATTCCCAAGATCGTCGTGTTAGGAGGTTTCCAACAGAATGGACATGATCATACTTATCCGTGGTGGGCTCCGGTAGATGATAGTTTTACAGCTCCGGGTCGTAGGAAAGGGAAAGAAGCTTTGATATGGTTGATGGAAGAGGCTAAAAAATATAATACGACTTGTACTTTCCATGTGAACCCGTTTGATGCATATATGGATTCAGAAAAATGGAATTTTTACGAAGAAAATGACTTGTTGTGCAGAAATACAGACGGTTCTTTGGTAAAGGGTGATATTTGGTGGGATCGCCAAAGCTATTTTGTCAATATGGTAAATGAATGGAATGCTGGGGTGACAAAGCAACGTATAGATGCATTTTTAAATGAATTACCTTTGGTTAAAGAAACCGGAGTTTTATATTTCGATAATTTGACTCAATATCCGGCCAGTCCTAAACATCGGGTGACTCGTGCCGACCAGATAACTGCAATAAAAAAAGCTGCTGAATATTTAAAGGAACAGTATAATATACAGTTGATAGGAGAGTACGCAGATGTGAATTTGTATGGGTTTGATTGTTTAGGTGTAACGTGGGATTGGAATGCCTCTTTAAATATCGATCAGATGGAGGTTCCAGCATATGTAGCTTGTGGAGGACGTAATATATGTCACGATGATTTATTAGGTGCTACTAATGATATCAGTAAACGGAGATTACAAGTTTTTGGTTCGAGTATCCAGTTAGAGGATATTCAATTTCAACAAGATGTTTCGAAAGTGGTAAGGGAGTTTACACATCATACTTTGCCCTATTTTTATATGAATCGTTTATTGAGACAAAATTTAAGCACAAATGGATATGAAATGACTCTTTCTCTCTCGGATAGTGTGGATAGCAAATGGGAAGGTGATAATGTTCATAGACTATATCGGGATAGAAAACTCATGAAAGAAAATTATGATGTGTTTATTCCGGTATATTGGGTAAATCATCTTGAAATTATGGCGTATTCATATCAAGGAAGACGGGGTAAGTGGAGTTTGCCGAGAGAATGGAAAGGTATAGAGTCTGTTGATATATATGAGTTTAATTCTTCTTATTATGACCTTGAATTAAAAGATTCGAATATTGCAATTACAGATAATCAAATCGATTTGAATCTTGAAGCTGGAGTGGCCCAAATATTGGTCCCTGCTGGAACCGATGTTCATGACGGAACGATTTATGATAATCCGGCTTCTGGAGAGATCGATTTTTTAGGGGAAGATTATGAGACACAGGGGGATTGGAAAGACAAGTATGGCAGCCTTGGTTATGATGTATTCGGAGCGTCGAAAGTGTTGTCAGATGGTATTCAATTGGGATATATAGGTGATAATCTCGATGTGTATAATACAAATAGTTCTCGTCGGGTAGCATTACAGACTCCTGAGGAAGATGGAAAAAGAATAGAGGCGGTACGGACATCGAAGTTACATCAGATAATCGATGTGCAAACGGCTGAAAAAAGAATGCTTTCGTTGTATATTGCCGATTATAAAGACAGAAATTGCCAAATGGTAGTTGATGTTATCGATGCCGTGAAAAAGCGAATATTGCATTCAAAATTAATCAATTCGTTTCAGTCGGGAATATATCTGAGATATAATGTAAAGGGACATTTACAGTTCCGGTTTACTCGTTTCTTTTATGATGGATACGGAAATCCCGATTATCCGGTATGTAGTGCAGTATTTATAGATGAAGAAGGGGTATCAGGTAAAGAGAATATTCGTTGGAAGGAGGATAATCTGAGGTGTTATCCTTCTGTATTTCGAGATGATTTGACAATCGAGGCTGATGTTTTTACTTCTCCAAAAGTACATATCCAGATACATTCGATAGCAGGGAATTTATTATATGATAAGGTATTTGACGTTTCTGATAACCGAGTGCGGGTTTGTTTGGATAAAGGCGAATTGGGAAGTCAAAATGGAGTTTGCATTGTATCTCTTGTAACAGATAGGTCGGTTTTAAGGAAAAAGGTCGTATGTAGATAATCCTGTTTTTGGGGAATGAATTAGATGTAGAATTATGCCAATTTTATAAATGATTAATTATTAAAATAAAAAAGATGAAATCTGTAAAAATATTATTGTTGTCTTTACTGTTGTTATCACCCTTATCGATGTACCCGATTGGGCTAGATTACCAGTATCCGCTTTATCCATATAAGAGAGATTTATCTCAAACTTTGACGTTTAAAATCATGTTACGATGTGCTTTGGAAAATGATCATCATAATTTGGATTTGGGGGCGGTCGCTAAATATTTGCAACAGATAGACTGCATTTCTCGTGGTCTACCCAAAGTTGTGATATTGGGTGGTTTTCAACAGGGAGGCCATGATCATACTTATCCATGGTGGATGCCAATTGATTCTACTTTGTACGCGCCTGGCGGATTAAAGGGGAAGGAGGCTTTATTATGGCTGATGAATGAAGCGAAGAAATATAATACGAATTGTACTTTCCATGTAAATCCATTTGACGCTTATATGGATTCGCCTATGTGGGATATGTATGTGAAGAAAGATTTGTTATGTCGAAATGCCGATGGATCTTTGGTGAAAGGCGATGTTTGGTGGAATCGTCAGAGCTATTTCGTCAATATGGTAAATGAATGGAATGCTGGGGTGACTAAGCAACGGATCGATGCTTTTATAGAACAAGTTCCTTTGGTTAAAGAAACCGGAGTACTATATTTCGATAATGAGACACAGTATCCACCTAGTTTATATCATTATGTGACAAAAGAAGATCAGATATCGGCTATAAAGAAGGCTGCGGAGTATTTGAAAACCGAATATGGTATTCAGTTAATCGGTGAATATGCCGATACCAATCTTTATGGAGTGTGTTCGTTGGGTGTTACATGGGATTGGTGGGCTTCGTTGAATATTAATCAAATGGAAGTCGCTCCTTATATTGCATGTGGTGGTAGAGACGGTACTCATGACGAGTTGTATGGGGGACAGATAGATTTAACAAAACGAAGATTTCAAGTTCTTGGGGCGAGTGTTCAACTAGAAGATACTCAATTTCAGCGTGATCCATTCAAGGTTGCGAGAGAACTTTCACATCACACATATGTTTATTTTTATCTGAATCGATTGTTGAGATTAAAGTATGAAACTAGGGACACATTAGGGATAACATTGACTTTATCCGATAATGTTGTTAGTAAATGGGATAATGACAATGTTCATCGTTTATATAGAGATGGATATTTGATGAAAGAAGGGCATGATGTATTTGTCCCTGTATTTTGGGTAAATCATCTCGAAATAATGGCTTATTCGGTGAAAGGAAGAACGGGGATATGGTATTTCCCGAGAGAATGGACCGGAATAGAAAAGGTTGATATTTATACGTTCAATGAGGATTTTACGGGGCTAAGATTATTGGAACAAGGTAGAAAGATAAATAAAAATCAAATTTACCTGTCGCAAGAACCAGATAGAGCTCAGATCATAGTTCCTGCTGGAACTGATATGACAGATAGATCGACTATTTATTCTAATCCGCCGTCGGGAACAGCGACGTTTATTTGTAAAGATGTTGAAACTCATGGCAATTGGAAGAGGAAGTATGGGAAAAAGGGATATGATATATTCGGCCATTCTTCAAAATTACCTAAAACTTGTATGCTGTCCTATATAGGTGATTCTCTTAAAGTGTTGGATAACAATAGTACTCGACCTGTCTCTTTGCAGAAAGTAGAAGGAAAAGGACGGATTGAAGCAGTTAGGACCTCGGTTCTTCATCAATTGATCGATGTTACTGTGGAGGAAAATACAAAAGTGTCGTTATATTTTGCAGATTATAAGGAAAAAAATTGCCAGGAAGTGGTTGATGTGATAGATGTCAATACAAAAAGAATATTAGCCTCTTATCTTCTTAATAATTTTGAAGAGGGAGTTTATCTATCATTTGGTGTGTCGGGAAATGTTCAATTCCGGATTACTCGTTTCTTTTATGACCATTATGGAAATCCTGATTATCCAGTGTGCAGTGCTATCTTTTTCGATAAAGAATGAATGTTATGAAATCGGTTTGTGTTTATTTGTTTCCCTTGTTGGTTTTAACTTGTTATTCGCAAGAGAGAAGTAATGTTGGAGAATATAATATATTGGATTATGGAGCAAAGAAGGATTCTTCGTTTCTTAGTAGTGAAGCTATTAATCAGGCAATAACAGATTGCTCTGCTAATGGAGGTGGACGTGTAGTGATTCCTGCTGGGAAATATAAATCGGGCACTATTTTAATGAAAGATTATGTTGAGTTGTATTTTGAACCGGGCTCTTATTTGTATGCCAGTATAGATCCGAAAGATATTTGTCGTCAGCCTCAACCGGAGTCTCGTTCAGAAAAAGAATAAGGTGGGTGTATGTTTCGATTTTGATACAGATAAAAAAGATGTATTGATGAAAGATGTTAAACAATATAGTATTGATAAAAATATAGATATAGAAGAATGATATGTAGTTTATGTATTAAATTGTAATAAGACGATTAGATTTTGAAAATGATGAAGAAGATATTGCTTTTTGGGGTAAGTATTCTATTCTGTATGGTAGAATTTTATTCATTCTCACAAGATAACGCTCAAAATTGGGCTAATTTTAAGCATTATGCAGAGCAAAATAAGCTTTTGAAAGCAACTGTTATTGTTCCTAAACGAGTGGTATTTATAGGAAATTCTATAACGGAAGGCTGGGTGAATCAACATCCTGACTTTTTTAAACAGAATGGATATGTGGGTCGAGGCATAGGAGGACAAACATCTTATCAAATGTTGTTACGTTTCCGTGAAGATGTAATAAATCTTTTACCGGAAGTTGTCGTTATTAATGCTGCAACTAATGATATTGCCGAGAATGCAGGGGCTTACAACGAAGACTATTCTTTTGGAAATATTATTTCTATGGTAGAATTGGCTCGAGCTAATGGGATAAAAGTAATTCTTACTACGACTTTACCTAGTTCGAGTTTTAGCTGGAATCCGTCTATCAAAGATGCCACTCAAAAAATAACAGCGTTAAATAAGCGCGTGGCTACATATGCGAAAGATAGGCAGATACCTTTTGTAGATTATTATTCTAATATGGTTTGTATTTCCAATGGAGATCAGTTATCTAAATACACGAATGATGGAGTGCATCCTAATTCACAAGGATATGATGTGATGGAATCTTTAATAAAACCAGTCATAGATAAAGTTTTAGATTAAATTCTGATTTGATAAGAATAACGAAAAATTAGTAAATGAGGGTTACCATTTATATATATTAGGCCTCAAAGACCGTATGTTATAGCATAAGTACTTGATTAATAGTTATAAAAATAGGGATTAGTATTTTGCTAATCCCTATTTTTTGTTGTCCGGGAAGGATTAACCGATAAATTGTAAATTCCTGTTATTTAAATGTTTATACATTTATTTATTTACATTGTATCACAGTTGTATATACTTTTGCTGTGTTACGTAATGCTAATATTATGTAGAAAATAACACAATGCAAATAACAAGATTAGTGATGTCAGACTTGTTTTCATATCAATAAATATCGTGTTTTTCTAAAATATAGTGTGGCGTGCCAGTAAGTTTATCATACACAATAAATCCATATTCCGATTCCACCGTGCTAGTATATACATGATCAATAAATATGAACCTATTACTTTGTATACAAAGCCCTATTGCAACGCTAAGAAATAAAGAAATAGCAAATACAATGTTTGCTCTTTTTTTATCCATGTATTTTTTTACTAATAAGAAAGTAATACAGGTTATTATTATTAATATGAGGACGGGGAATGCCCAAGATAAAATAAATGCCTCCATAATATATTTATTTGATTGAAAAATAATATAAAGTAATAAGTATAATAATAAGTAACAGTATAAGTGTAAAATCTTTATGTTTCACTATCAAACCAAGAACATTATTGAAACTAATAGCTTCTTTGTCAAACCTTTCATCGTCTGTCTTTTTCTCGTTATCCAATTCTCCAACCTCTTTATTGTAGGGGCAAGAATTTTCATTAACCATGTTCTCTTTCGATTTTCCTTCCGATATAAATGTATCGTCCTCTTCGAAATCCTCATTCTCGTCTTTCAAAGAAACTGGCATCTCCTTTATTCCCAAAGAGACAAAGCCATTGATACCGTTCTTTTTCAAAAGCATTAACAACGACATTCCTATCATGTACAATATACCCAATAATGTACATTTAACCGTGTCTCCACCAATAATGGCAACTAATATCATATACACTATATTGGTCGCTATAAAAGTATAATAGCCCCATTTATTTAACCGTAGGATCAATATGAAACATAGGACAAAAACAACAGCTACTCCAATGTCGCATACAAGTAGTCCAGTATAATTTTCAGGCAAATTATATAAAGTTTTATCAATTTGATATTTCATAGCTGCCGTTATTTGAATTAGTCAAGACTTAATCTGACAGTTACG
>UMCW01046805.1_pt1 | contig 9125 bp, 31 predicted proteins | sample 1964321 | NCBI WGS metagenome assembly UMCW01 (sample SAMEA4835977, study PRJEB28245) | human gut metagenome | biome: gut microbiome; material: fecal sample | place: Denmark | collected 2008
ATACCTTTAGTCTAGTTTCCTTCTTCATTTCTTATATCTTTTTAATCTTCATACACCAACTAACATTCCAATCAAACGATGTTCGTGCTTATCGAAAGTAATTCCATACTTGAACATTTCTTCAAAAAGCATAAGACGCTCCTCGTTGGTAGCCAACCGAGTAGATTTCTTTTTATCCTCGGTCATCGTAAAATGAGAGCCTACCATTAAATTCTTATCTTCCTTGTGAAGATAAAGATAGCAGAAGAGATTGTGACACCATGGTTTCCAACGCTTACATAACACAATCCAATCATTATCTATCACAACTATATTGCCTTCATCAACAATATTTTCAAACATATTCTTTTCCATACACTATTACTTTAACCATTTACAATGTTTCTTTTCCCATTCATCAAAAGAAAGAGTTTCATTTACATTGCCTAATAATCTCATTTGTTGATAGTAGCTATTGTAAGCATCTATCTTCATTTTATATATTCCTTTGTTTGTTCCCTTCATATCTTCTATCTTTTTAAGTCTCATACGCTACTTCTTTTTATCCAGCCATTGCATAACATTATAATAGGAAGTATCTTTGTAATGTTTTAATGATACATCAAAATTGCCATCTTTAAGATAATCAGATAAATCATTTCTCCAATAACCATTTATGAGATGCTCTCGTATGGTACTTGCAGTTTCATTAATACAACGCTTAATGAGTTTCTGCTGCTCCGCATTTTTGTTGTAGTGAAAGAGTGAATACGATGCTCTTTTGAGCCATTTCCACCACCTTGATGTGAACTTCTTTACTTCTATCTTTTCGGGAAGTTCCTCTCTTTTCGTGTGCATATCAATGAGCTTGTTATACTCTTCTATGCTAATTGTTATTTGTCTTACCATACGCTACTTCTTTTTATCGAATTTATTTCCAACTCTTTCTATCTTACCAATTTCCAGAACATGTGGAAGCAAATAAAGAGGTTCATTCTCGCTGGCTGCCATAAAAGCATAGTCCTCTTCTGACCAAATTACTTCGCCTATAGGCTTATACCCTACGAAATGTATTAGGTCGTGCTCCCAAATTTCATTGCCTTTGCAGTCTTTTAGCCCTGTGAATTGGCAGACGGTAGAAGCATCAACAATTACAGAAAGATTTTTATGCCTTCTTATATAGATTCCGTTACTTTGGCGAATCAAATCACCTTCAATCCATTTCCCACTATTAAGACTTTTTGCCTTAAACTTTATGTTTTCTATGTTCATAAGCTATAATTGCTTTAATTTATTGAATATCTTGGCAAAGCGGTGCATGTAATCAAAGTTTACGCTTTCACCATGCTCACTCACCATTCTATTATACAGCCAACGTAGATGCTCAGCATCCTCGTGGAATTCTTTAATATCTTGTTCATCTAAGACTATTTGTTTCTTCATACGCTATTTCTCTTTTCCGCAATACTTTTTTGATAAGCCATTGAATCGTTCATAATTCGGCAGCTTGGGAGAGATTTCAAACTTCATCGTTGTAACATCATATCCTCTATCAGTCATTTCTTTAACAAACTCTTTTGTGAAAACCTTGTCGAAGAGATAATGAGCATCTGTTTGGGTCATAAACCCTAGAGGGTGATAAGCACCAATGCAGTTCTCTTTCTTATCCCAATATGCCGTTAGCTTATCTTTCTTTTTAAGACTCATACGCTACTTATCGAATTTATTACCAATAACTTCAAGGAATGCGATACATTTGTCTACATCGGAGAGTTCAAACAGATACATGTCGTCATTCACTGTTCCTTTCTTACGAATAAAGAATGCACCACCGTAATCAGAATACATTACAGTATATTGACTGCCCGAATTTGTATTAAGAAGAGCATCTCCTTCCCAAATCTCATTTCCTTCACAATCTTTCAACCCTGTGAACATACAGACTGTAGAAGGGTCAACGTCAGTTATACCATCTTTTATATGGTCTCCTCCTATACATACCCTATTCCCAAGACGTACTAAATCGCCCTCAAACCATTTTCCTGAGTTGAGCTGCTTTGCCTTGAATTTTATGTTTTCGATTTCCATAAGCTATAATTTTAAATAAAATAGTTATCGAGCTGCCATTCACTGATATTTATGTAGCCGAATGTGGCATATATCATTATTCCTATAAATGGATTATAATCAACTCTGTAATCACAGCCCTTTACAAATGTAACACCATTTATAATTGTGTCGCAAATACAAGTAACCTTTCTCATTTTTTTATCTATACAAGTTCGACAGGCTCATCGCTCCAAGATAATTCTCTTCCGATGAGCTTCTTGATTGAGCCTTTAGGTAAATCAATACCTTCTTCTGCATATATTATAAAATCTCCGTCATCAATATCATCAGCATTTGCATACCATAACTTACTTGATTGTTGACGTATTAGTTGTTCTCTATAGAAGGAAACGTACTTTTGAGTACGTCCTCTTAATGGTTCTTTACAAAAAATATGTTCACCATTTTCATCTACACATAACCATGCCATAACTATATCTTTTTAAGTTTTATCTTTATTGCCTTCAAATTTCTTTCATCTCCATCCCAGAAGCATGAACGTCTAAGATAGAAAGGTTGACCTTTAAGCCAAGGGAACTTATCATAAAAAGCCTTCCATTTAGCCTTTCCTGCCTTCAAAGAGGGTACTTCAATACAGCTTCTAGCATAGCAGCTACCAAAGACTAGTGTATTATTGCAAACGTTTTTATCCATAACTATTCCTCCTCTTTTATACCGAATGGAGTTCCATCGGCAAAGGTGAACCATTCAAAAGCCGTTTCAAAATCAAGACGTTCAACATCTGTTTCGATTCCGTCTGTCTTTATTCTTTGAATAATGAGGTAAACGTCCTTACTGCTTTCTATGACCTTGTATTTAATGAACGGCTCATGTTTTCTTATTTCTTGCCAGCATTCTTCTTCGGTGTTGAATGGTCGGAACTTTGCTTCGCTTTGTTGTTTGATGCGATACTCTGTATTATTCCAAAACTCAATCTCTTTCATTTCCGTCCAATCATTCGGAACATCTGTACCTTTTACGGTACTCGGTTTTGTCCTACTCTCAATTACCTTCCCTTCAGCATAAGCTTGCAGAATAGGATAAAATTCTTTAGCTTCAATTCTATTCATAGCTTTAATAATTTAGTTAAATACTTATCCATACTATAATACACTATCTGAGTAATAGTGTATACATAGAATGATTCACATTCTTTAGTTTCTTTTACTCGTAATATAGTACTTCCTGTTATTACCCATATTGCTGGTATGATTAAAGGCAACAAAGAACCTTCAATTACGAATACTATAGTACATATAGGAATCATAAGTAACACATATACTAATCGCTTCAAGATTTTCATATCAATCCTCCAACTCTATGTTATTTTCTGCTGCGTAGCCATCTTGTGCTTCCTCACAATACTGACCTTCGCAAAGCCCACCTATGCCGATGTTATATTCTGAGATAATGTCCTTGTTACAATACTCACAGATAGCATCGCCAAGTTTATTTTGTAATTCTTCTCTTGTCATAATAGCCCCAAATCCATTAATTTCCATTTAGTATATTCTTCTGCTACACTAGGCGCACTCAGTGCATACATAGCTAAAAGATAGCCTTCGCAAGAACTTATATATTTCCCGAAAGCATTACGATAATCTAACTCTTCCTTCATGCTTTGAATTACAGATTTTTTACTCATTGCTTATCCTCCTTTGCTTTTTTAAGATAAAATTCTCTCCAATCTTCAAAAGTCCAATCTCTTGTATCATGAGTAAGATTGAAAACTTCCGTATCTTTCTCTAACTGGAATAACAGCCAAGCGTAATCTTCATATCGCTGTCTTAGCAATCTTTTGCGACACAATCTTACATGCTTGTATAACTTATAATCAGCGATTGCAGCATCAAAGATTATTTTTCCTGCTATTGCTAACAAATAAGCAGATATAAATCCTAATGCAATCCAACCTAATATTGTAATTACTAAGTCCATATTCTCTTCTTTTTACTCTCTACTTGTTAAATTAGAGGATGATAATTAGTAATTTGTAATATGCTTTGCATCCATTATTTTTCGCATAAGGATGTCTATTTCTTTATCTGATGCTATATGGTCTATTGGATAGCGCATAAAGTTTCCCCAATCACTTTGCTTTTGAATATCGCCGTTGGAATCCATACCAATCAAACATCCATATCCATCACCATTTATATAACCATCATGGATAAATATACTTCCATCACTTGTTACAAGAAATTCTCCTCTTTTAAATTCGCTTCTTTTTAACATATTCTTCTTTCTTTTTACCCTCTCCCTTTTGCAGGAGAGGGTGGTAAATTATAATTCAAACTCTTTGATTACTTTAGGTAATTTATCGTACCCCATAGCTACATGATGCTTCTTGCAAGCATCAATAGCTTTTTCTTGAGTATCAAAATAACTAACACAGCGACAGAGATTTGTAGACTTATCTTCTTCAATGTATCTAAACTCAGTACTAAATCTGCTTTGTTTACCAACTAATGCTCTAAAGCCTTTTTCATCTTTTGTAATTCTATATTTCATAACTATCTATTTATATCCCATAAGGGATGATTAGTTACTTAGATGGCTCAGTATATGATACTGGTTCCCAAACATCATAAGCCGTCAGTAAAGCAGGAGCGATAACTGATGGGGCGAAGATGATAGATACTACAACATCTGGAGCATTCAACTCGTAGTTAACACCTTCTACTTTGTTTTCCTTACTAGCCCAGCCATAAGGCTTTGCTGTAATCGTAGAGCCATCTTTCTTTTTAAAAGTCTTCTCGCTAGAGCAAGAAGCGAACAAACTTGCAACGACTAAGGCTGCTAAAATAATCTTTTTCATATTACTTATATTTATGTCCTATAAGGACGGTTAGTTACATTGGTATCTTCGTTGTATATTTATCAGATGATGTGTAGGAATATATAATCACCATCTGTAGAAGTACTCTTAATATCACAAGAAATATCTGCTTTGTCAAATACAAGTACTTCACAATCTCCACCAGTGGTATCAATGTAAGATTTTAAATGCTCTATCAACTCACTTGCTTTCATATTTCTATCTATTTATATCCATTACAGGATGGTTATTACTCTACTACTTTCTCTAGGGAAAAATAATCAATTCCCCAAGCTTGGCTTGCGTATTGATAAGGTTCTCCATTTTTCTTTATTTTTCGGATAAAAAAATGAACCTTGACTTCATTCTTGCAAAGACACATGGCACTTTTTAGTTGTTCTATGATAAAGATATTACCATCTTTATCTTTCACCTTGTCACCTTTCTGAAAAGGTAACAAACTTAGAAAGTCGTTCATTATATCATTCTTCTTTATGTGAAGATTTACTATTTGTAAATCCACCATCTTTAAACGACCTTCTACATTCTGTAATTTGTTGTATAATTCTATTTCTGTTATATTACTTATATTTATGCCCGAAGGCTGTTAGTTACTTTAAATAATTATTTTTCATTTATCTGGTAATTCAAATTGAATTTGAAATGTTCTACGTATAGGATAGCCTTGATTTACATACGTCTTCCCAAGATAAGCAGTAGTTGCAATACTTGCATATCCTAAATTACCATTGCTCTCATAACAAGTTACATCACAATTATCATATACTGTGTCTATATCTGCTATGATTTTTCTGAGTTCTCCTAATTTCATATCTCTATACTTTTATTCTTATAATTATTATACACATCACATGGAAGAGTACAATAACAATATCTCGAATCTGATTCTTGACACTCTTTATATTTATTAAAAGGACACTTTGCCATACCTACACCTCCATTTCTGAGTTAAGTCCTAGACCGAAGAGAAGGTGCTGTAACTGATGAACAAAGTTAACACTAGCAAGATTGTGTCTGTCTAGACCTACGCACACCAAGAACTCACCCAAAGTTGTTATATCTTTTGTTATATACAGATAAGCTCTTTTTGTTGGCAATCTATACCAATCATAGCCATCGTTCTTCCAGCCATTCTTCTCTAGAATCTCAGGAGTGATAGGAATACCTTCTATCACATTAACATTAACTTCTTGTAAGCTTTCGTTTTCATCATAGTAAGTTGCATAGTAACCATCACAATTGCTAATGATTCTAAGACTTCCATGGATATAAACCAAATCTCCTGGAATGTATTCTAACTTATCCATACGTTTTACTTTTTATTATCCATCATAAGAGCCATTTCACATACCTTGTGACACATTTGGCAAACATCCTCAAGACTTCTTGTATCCCAATTATAGTACATTCTTCCGTGGTCTTCGGTTATTACTACAACCTGTCTGTCACGGAGGATTCGCCATATCATTTTCAACTTCTGTTTCATACGCTTTACTCCTTAACTTCTTTAAAAATTACCGATTTTCCATCTGAGCGTACACCTTCACAACATGCAAATTTTATACATACTGGATTATCCTCAAAGAAGCAACCTCTACAACCATTTTGCTCAACTGCTTCAAGAGTGATTCTTTCTCCAACTTTAAGCTCTTTCATTGCTCACCTCCTTTGATAATTAAGTCAAACAACTCATCTACGAATATCCAATCAGACAATTGGAACATATAGACTTGCTCTTCCCACATTTCTTGATATGTATTGCAAGTAGTCTCATCGAGCATAGCGTTCATGTTGTAGAGCTTTCTATTACCGAATTCTTTTGAGAACGCAAGAACCTTTCCGTTATTATTTCGAGGAACTTCGCTAGCAGGGTGAAATAATTCCTTCAATAGCTCATTGATACCCCACTTAGCACCTAGCCCAATAGCTTCTTTGATGTCCTCTTTGTAGAACATTTCTTCCTTTTCATCATTGTTGAAGACTATCTCTTCACCATTAAGCAAGAATCTATCCTCGTAGATTTCTTCCTTGGCAGCTTCTATTTTCTTATCGTCTATCATAATTATCTTCCTTTCTTACTATTTTTATCCAATACCTCTTTAATCTCGAAATATTGAGCCTTTACAAAATTTTCCATCTCTAACTTGGTTATTCTACCAATAACTGAAATAACCCCATCCCTTACAGATACTGAGAAATAATCAGTATTGATAAAACTAAGATTAATATCTATGCTTTCATCATTCATAATCTACCCTTTCTTTTTCTGAGTTCTAACATTCTCCTAGTTCTACGGCTTTCCTTGCCACTAGGAGGAATGCCACCAAGCTTTACTTCTGGGATTTCATAATTCATATAGATGGAAGCTTCTTTATTGAGTGCCTTAGCTACTTCTTTAATCAAGGCTTCTTTAAGTGATACACCAGTTGGTGTTACAATTATCTTTGCATCGTCTCTAATCATTGCTCACCTCCTTTCCAATCATCAGTCGTTCCTAGTAGATGTGCTGTCTCTTCGTTGTAAGGAATACAATACTTACGACTAAATCCGATACAACAAAAAGGATATTGTGATTCTTCTTTATAATGAGAAAAGAGTTCAGCTTCCCATACAGCATCTTTCTCATTTCGCCCCAACACTTTATCGAATGGCTTAAACTCGCACTTTGGCTTTAAATCCACAATCTGTTTCTTCTCAGCATCCCAAGCCTTGCCTTTCTTTGCGAGAGCATCAAAGAGCTGCTGCTTCTCAGAGTCAGTTGCTGGGCGGAGACTATAATGAACTCTTGTATTACCATATTCAGCTATAGTAAATTTATCGTCAGTATTATAGAAAGCATAGTAAAAAGCTCTTTCGTCTCCATCTTTATATTCACTTTTTAAGATGAAAATACAATTTGCATAATATCCACCTTTAATTCCTTTCATAAACACAATATCCCCATCCTTGAACACAGGCTGAGCCTTCTCTATCTCAAAGGTCTCCATATTCAGCTTACCACTTAATTCTTTCTCAATGGTATTGATGTATGTAGCGGTACAACTATGTGATGCTTTGTGCCAATCCTTTGTATCCAAAAGACATGAATCAGAATGAATAGACTCTTTGTTACGTTTAACGAATACAGCCTTAACTGTTTGGTATGAAGAATGAGCAAATTCTTTGAATACACAATAGTCGCCCTCTCCATTAGCAAGTACATCGCCCTTCTTCCAAGAAAACTTTGCCCAATCACGCATCTCTTTGGAAGGAAAGAGAATCTGTAAGCCATCAAACCATCCTCTAAGTGTTCCAAGTTGAGAATAGCCAAAAATATCATTATAATCTTCCTCTTTCTTTGTACACCAAATAACAGTTTCTATTTCCGTTGTTGCGACTTCATCTAGTTCTACATCTATATTATGTAACCAGTCATACAACTTAATTCCTTTTGGCATATCTTTAAGAAGATTCGCTACATTTATCTTATTTTTCATATTACTTTACCCTTTTAAATTGAACATTCTTTCCGTCTTTTCTGTCGATTGCGGCACAACAAATATCTTTGCAGATATTTTCATAAATATTGCTGCTTATCTCGTCAAAGAAGCAACCATTACATTCTTCTGTCTCGCTTTCAACCACCTTTAAGGTGATTTCTGAGCCAATAGGTAAATCTTCCATAACTAAACCAATTTTTGTGTTAAACAATACTGGTAGTAACTTATACTGCCAACATATTTTGATATTTTTGCAGCTCACCATCATAAGGAGTGACTTTCAATCCATCAATGAAATCAGCATTCTCAGTTGATACCTCGGTATCATGCTCATTCATAAACACCTTTTGCGCTGTCGTAGAATGGCTTTCAGCTCTAAGCTTACCGAGTGACCGCCAAACCTGCTTACGATGGATGAATAATCCATGCAAAGGAATAGTCTTTACTTCTACTTTTCCCATATCTAATTTCTCATTATGTGACACTTGATAACCTTATGAACCGCATTTGGCTGCGATTTATTAAACTCATCCATTATATGACGCTCCATTTCCTCGGGGAAGATGGGCTTTGTCGGCTTCGGCATAGTGAGGACGGCTTGTATCTTTGCCCCCCCATCCAAGGTAAGCAAACATCTACGACTAATTTTCTCAAATAACATTTTTGTATCTCCTATATTTAAACGTTAAACAAAATCTTAGTTTTTTATAATCTAATTA
>UMCW01019694.1_pt1 | contig 8962 bp, 7 predicted proteins | sample 1964321 | NCBI WGS metagenome assembly UMCW01 (sample SAMEA4835977, study PRJEB28245) | human gut metagenome | biome: gut microbiome; material: fecal sample | place: Denmark | collected 2008
GGCAAAACCGTTTTTTTGAATTCAGCAACTCCGACAGGCTTTCCCGCCACCGCATCGGACTGGTTTCGAACCGTGAGTTCCGCATTGGTTTTTGTGCTTGCACTCTTTGCCTGCCGAAAAAAACTTCATCCGATATTAATGATTTTGATTGCCGCTGCTCTCGGCATAGCATTCGGCCTTTTGGGCGAAATGCTTGTTGCGCAGCGTTAACCGCAGCATTAACACCAAGAACAATATCGCCCGTACGGGCAACACGCCGGATTAAGGTTCGTTTCTCCCGTCCGCCATGCGAGTTTTTGCATTGCCCGAGTGGGCACTATGATTCAAATTAAACATGTGTAAATATTTTTTATTTGTGCAATAGTAAAGCTCGTTTTCCGGCGTGGAAAACGAGCTTTATTCACAGTTTGAAAGCGGATAACTTAGATATTGTCCGTATGTTTACGCAGGTGCACCGACCAACATTGCTTCATGCACGGGAAGGATTTTTTTGCTGTCGGGCATATGGACGAGAGCTTGATTCAGCACCTCCTCGGCGTTATGCACAAATACAATTTGCAGTGCATCAATAATATCCTTGGGAACTTCGGCAATATCCTTGCGGTTTTGCTCCGGAAGCAGCACCGTTGTTATGCCTGCGCGTGCTGCGGCAAGCAGTTTTTCACGCAAACCTCCGATTGCAAGCACTCGGCCCCTGAGAGTGATTTCGCCTGTCATTGCAAGTCTTGCGCGCACCGGAATGCCTGTCAGTGCACTCGCAACAGCCGTCATGAGTGAGATTCCTGCGGACGGACCATCCTTTGGAACAGCACCTTCCGGAACATGAATATGTATATCCGTATGCTGATTGAAATCATCGCTGAGTCCCAGTTCGGAAGCGTGTGCGCGGATGCACGTAATAGCAGTGCGTGCGCTTTCCTGCATAACATCGCCGAGACTTCCGGTAAGCTGGAGCTGACCCGTGCCTTTCAACGCTTCAACCTCAATTTCTAACAGCTCACCGCCAACGCTTGTCCACGCAAGTCCGTTCACCAGCCCGATTTCAGGCTCCTTATCCGCAGGCTCAAAGCTGTACCGAGACACACCGAGATATTCCTTTATTTTCGATTTGCTGAGCCGAATCCGTTTTTTTCCGTTTGCAATATCAACGGCAGCCTTTCGGCAAACTGCGGCAATACAGCGTTCAAGGCTGCGAACGCCTGCCTCGCGTGTGTAGCAATTGACAATTTCGGAAATTTCCTCATCCCCGATGGTCAGCATACTCTTCTTCAGTCCGTGCTTTTCGAGCTGCTTCGGAATCAAATACTGTCTTGCAATTTCGATCTTTTCGGTCGCAAGATAACTCGGAACCTCTATAACTTCCATTCTGTCCAGAAGCGGGCGGGGGATATCGGCAAGGTTGTTTGCTGTTGTTATGAACAGAACCTTGGACAAATCATACGGCATCTCCAAAAAGTGATCGCGGAAAGCAAAGTTTTGTGCTCCGTCAAGCACTTCAAGAATTGCGGCGGCCGGATCACCGTTGTAATCTCGGGATAATTTATCAATTTCATCAAAAAGAATGACCGGATTTACGGTTCCCGCCTGCCGCATTGCAGAAATAATGCGACCCGGCATAGCTCCGATATAAGTGCGCCTGTGTCCGCGAATCTCCGCTTCATCCTTGATTCCGCCGAGACTCATTCGAACAAAGCTGCGGCCCAAAGCCTTTGCAATTGATGCGGAAATGGATGTTTTGCCTACACCCGGAGGGCCCGCAAAGCAAATGATCTGACCGTTCACCTTTCCGGTAAGTTTCGCAACTGCAAGATACTCAAGAATACGCTGTTTGACTTTTTCAAGCCCGTAATGGTCCTCGTCAAGTATCCTGCGTGCATTTTGAATATCAAGATTGTCCTCGCTCATCTCGGTATAAGGCATGTCCAACAGACAATCGATGAAAGTTCGCAGGGACGGTGTTTCGTGTGAACCGGCAGGAAGGGTTGCGAACCTGTCGATTTCTTTTTCAAGTCGGATACGAATTTCATCGGGAAACGTACGTTTCTTCAGTCTTGTACGAAACTCATCGGCTTCCGTCTCCTCGTTCTCACCCAATTCTTTTCGAATTGCCTTTATCTGTTCGCGGAGGAAGTATTCCTTTTGATTCTTTTCTATTTGCTGCTTGACACTCGCCTCAATGCGTTTGCTGAGCTTTGTGAACTCCTGCTCGCGTGCAATAATGTTCAAAAGCGTTATGCAGCGCGAGGCACTGTCCTCCTGTTCAAGAAAACACTGCCGATCCTCGTATTTTTTCAAGGTTATGTTTGCAAGCCTGAATATATATGCAGTATCATCGGAGCTTTTCTCAATAACCTCAAATGCTTCGGAAAGGCTGTTTACTCCGATCAGTTCAAGGTAATCGCGGCATTTTTTCGAAACGAGCGGACGGAGTGACGAAGCTTCGGGGTCGGTTTGCTCTTCATCATCGCAACTGTAAAGGTTCGCGCTGAAAAAGGGCTCCTCGCCCGTGAAACCGTCAACAAGCGCACGGCATACACCTTCCGCCATGACGCGGACAGTATCTCCGGGCAGTTTAATTACCTGCTTGATTTTGCAAATGCAGCCGATCTCATACAGCTGCTTTGCGGTTATATCGGTAAGTTTCGGGTCTTTTTGCGCGGTAAGAAACACCAACCCGTCGTTTTCGGCGGCGGTTTCGATCGCGGCAACGCTCTTGTCCCTGCCTGCATCAAAGCTCAGCAGTGTGTAGGGCATCACAACCAAGCCGCGCAGAGGCACAACGGGCATTTTTTCATAATACTTAATAGCCAAATTTCATATCCTCGTGTTTTGTTGTTTTTTGCCGTGAATGTGTATCAGTCATCGGCTTCTTTTTGAAGAATTATACACGTTGTTTGAAAATTATACAACACACAAATTCAGGCATATATGCAAATTCTCGGGGCAATCCTGTGTATCTTCAACAACAGCACACCAATACTTCGCAGCCCGCAAAAGACCGCTTTGCTTTTCGGTGTCATTTTGTGCCCAATTCCGTACGGAGCGGCCGAATATAAACTGAGCAACACGGTGAATAGCGATATATTTGATGCCGAGTGCGCCTTTGCAGCCGGATTTCGGACTTTTTTTCTTTTTTTTGGCACTCAAGTCTTGTTTATTCACCCATTGTTGTGGTACAATACAGAGTAGCTTGTATTTACCATGGCGGTTCGGCTCTTATGCAATCAGCCTGATTGGAGTATGCTTTGCGCAGAGTCGAGCGATACTCTTTATAGAAAGGAAAAATCATCATGAAAAAAAGATGCGACAAACTCATTGCTAAGCTTCGTGAAAAAAACATCGATGCAGCAATAATCACCTCACCTGTTAACCGCAGGTATTTCTCCGGCTTCACCGGCAGCAACGGTGTTGTTATTGTAACAGAAAACGGTCGCGTTCTTCTTACTGACTTCCGTTATACCATTCAGGCAAATCAGCAGTGCGCCGGAGTTTGCGAAGTTCGTCAGGTTAACCGCGGAATAGGTTCGGGCGATGTTGAAGAAGTTCTTAAAGAATTTGACGCAAAACGCGTTGCCTATGAAGATGCAGCTCTGACCGTTGCCGAATTTAACATGTTCAAGAGCATGCCCTTTGAACTTTTGCCCGAATCAAAGCTTATCTCGGATTGCAGAATCGTTAAGGACGCTGCGGAGATAGCAGAGCTTCAAAAGGCTCAGAATGTTGCGGATGCAGCTTTTGCAGAAGTTCTGAAACACGTAAAGGTTGGCATGACCGAGATTGAACTTCGCAATGAATTCGATTATCTCATTCGCAAGTTCGGCGGGGATGACAATTCATTCGACACCATCGTCGGTTCCGGTCCCAACGGCGCGCTTTGCCATGCGTATCCCGGTCCGCGCAAGATTCAGAACGGTGATTTCGTTGTTATGGACTTTGGCGCACGCGTAAACGGTTATTGTTCGGATATGACCCGCACATTCGCAGTCGGCAAACCCTGCGATGAGCTCGTGAAGATTTACAACATTGTTCTTGAAGCTCAGCTCAAGTGCCTTGAAGTGCTTCGTCCCAATATGAACGCCGCCGATCTTGACAAGACAGCGCGGGATATCATCACAGCGCACGGTTACGGCGAGTGCTTCGGTCACAGCCTCGGCCACGGGTTCGGTCTTGAAATCCACGAAAGTCCCTATGCAAGCCCGCGTTCCGCAGATATTCTTGTCCCCGGAAGCACAATCACCGTTGAACCCGGCATTTACGTTGAAGGACTCGGCGGTGTCAGAATCGAAGATTGCTGCGTTCTGACCGAAACCGGTTACATCAATCTTTGTTCAACCACAAAGGAGCTCATCATCCTCTGATAAGGTCAAAAAAGCCTTGCAAAAGCTTCTTTTGATGTTCCAAGTTATTTTCCGCCTGCAAAACAGCGCAGTATGCGCCCTGCAGGCGGTCGATAAGGTTCCGAGTGGACCTGTTTATTGCAATCATACTTTATAAATTTATATCACGGAGGTATTCCCATGATTTTAGCTGGCGATTTCAGAAAAGGCATTACCGTTGAAATAGACGGACAGGTTTGGAGCATTGCAGATTTTCAGCATGTCAAGCCCGGCAAAGGTGCGGCATTTGTTCGCACAAGGCTGAAAAACGTCATGACAGGTGCGGTTCTCGAAAGAACCTTCAGCCCCACCGACAAGTATCCCACTGCACACATCGAAACCCGCGAAATGCAGTATCTCTATACTGACGGAGATTTGTATTATTTCATGGATAATGAGTCCTATGAACAGCTCGCACTCAATCATGAGCAGGTTGAAGATGCAATCGACTTCGTTGTTGAAAACTCCAACGTCACCATCCGTTTCTACAAAGGCAATGCATTCTCCGTTGCAGCTCCCAATTTTGTTGAGCTGACTGTTACGGAGACCGAACCCGGCTTCAAGGGTGACACCGCGACCGGAACCACCAAGCCCGCCGTACTCGAAACGGGTTACAAAATTGCTGTTCCCCTGTTCGTTAACGAAGGCGATCGCATTCGCGTTGATACCCGCACCGGTGAATACATGGAGCGTTGCTGAGTTAACTGCTCTTAACAGACTCCGCGCCTCTGCTTAACAGGGTGGTTATAGGTTCAAATTCTATGGCAAACGAAACAAATATCATTCAAAAGTCCGCTTACCTGCGCGGACTTGCTGATGGAATGAAGCTTTCGGCGAATTCCGACGATACCTCAAAACTTTTGCTTGCGATGATCGACTGCATAGACAGTATTGCGGTACAGGTCAACGACAACACCGATCTCATTTGTGAGCTTGATGACGAAGTTGATTCCTGTTCCGATTCATTGGATGCTTTTGCAGAATTGGTTTTCGGCATTGATGACGACGATGACGAAATCGACATCAACGACGATGATGATCTTTTCGCTTGCGATGACGATGATGATGACAGCAAATGCTTTGGCTGCTCTTACCCCGGCGAGTGCGATGATTGCTGTTGCGACGAAGACTGCGAGGATTGTAATTGCGACGGCAGAGATGATGATTGCTGCATTACCTGCCCCTATTGCGATGCGCGGGTTCCGCTTTCCACACTGTTGGAAAGTGATAATCCCGTTTGCGGAATCTGTCATATGCCGTTATGTTCATCAACCGGTTTCGAGGAGGAATCCGATTCCTGATTTTGCAGCGCACCGAACAAAGTCATTATTGAATCATTTTTTCTCAGCAGGGTTCACATTTAATATGCGGATCCTGCTGTTTGCGAAAGGAGTTTTATGGAATTTGACTCAGCTGCTCTTTGTGGATGTGTGGAATCGCCAAGCACTAAACGAAGTGTTTCGCTGCATCCGAGGCTGGAAGCTGCAGCTGCTCTTCTCGGCAAAACATCTGTACTTGCTGATATCGGGTGTGATCACGGCAGATTTTCGGCTGCAATGCTTCAACGCGGTATTGCCGGAAAAGTTATTGCATCCGACATCAGTGCTCCGTCCCTCAAAAAGGCCGAACAGCTTTCGAATTTGTGCGGACTTTCGAGCAAGATGGAATGCCGTATCTCAGACGGCTTTTCGGCATACTCTGTTGGTGAGACTGACAAGGCTGTTATACTCGGAATGGGCGGCGAGGTTATCCGTTCCATACTTTCACGCTCTGATTCATTCGCGCGCTCACTTGAGTGCATTGTTATGCAGCCTATGCGCGGAGAAGCCGAACTTCGGAGCTATCTTTACTCAAACAATTATCGCATAATTGATGAAACGGTTGTTTTTGACAGCGGGAGATACTACCAGCTGATTTCGGCAAAAAGCGGAGCACCGCGCCAAATTCCCGACTGCTTTGCTAAAGGCTTTTTTCAATTCGGTGCCGAAGCATTTAATAAGCGTGACCCAATGCTTTTGCCGATGATGCAGAGGTATCTTTTCATCATTGAACAAAAGCTGCGGCAGGCAGTCTTATCGGGCGGCAGGCCGGAGAGACTCATTTTTGAAGCAGAAAGTACAGCAAAATTGATTTCTGCGTTTTTGAACGGGCGGAATGATGACTGTTCGGCGAAACACACTGATTGATTAAAGGAGCAAAACATGCTGCTTAATGATTTTATAGATACAATGAATAAGCTCGCGCCGCAAGAGACGGCGCTTGGGTTCGACAATGTCGGATTAATAATCGGCACGGACAGAAAGCAGATAAAACGTGTGCTTGTTGCGCTTGACTGCACCCTTGCCGTTGCACACGAAGCGGTCGAAATCGGCGCGGATCTTGTTTTAACGCATCACCCTCTGCTTTTTTCGGCAGTTAAGCGTATATCGCCCGAATGCCCCCAAACGGCGGCTGTTTATACCCTTATCCGCAACGGTATTGCACTCTTTTCCGCACATACAAACCTTGATGCAGCGGAAGGCGGGGTAAATACCGAGCTTTGCCGTCTGTTGGGGCTGCAAGATACGATTTCCGTCGGAGAAGACAGCATTATGCGCGTCGGCAATCTCCCTGAAACCATGATGCTGGATGATTTTGCGGCAATGGTTCAAAATAAGCTCAACACGGTTGCGCGCATATCCGGCAGCAACACCCCTGTCAGCCGCATCGCCGTTATCGGAGGTTCCGGAGGAGCGGAATATGAGCAGGCACATGAAGCAGGGGCGCAGGTGCTTGTAACCGGAGAATGCAAACATTCGGATGCAATTGCCGCCTCCGTACTCAATTTAAACATTATTGCCGCGGGGCATTACCAAACAGAAAACCCTGTGCTTATTCCTCTTGCTGCATACCTTCGCAGCAATACGGAAGGCGTTGAATACATGATATCCAAAGTAAACACGCCGACTTTCCGCACTTGCGGGCGGTGTACCGAATAAGCGATTATTAATTGCTGAAAACTGGCTTTGGATGGTAAGTTTATTGAAAGGATGAAACTGTTATGAATAAACTGGATGCACTTTGGGAGTATCAGCAGGCAGAGCTTGCTCTCGCACGACTGAAGAGGGAAATGAAATCCTCGCCGTCATATCAAAAACGCACAAAACTGCATAACTTTCTTGCAGAACAGCAAGCGAGCATCGAAAAAATAAATGCGGATATGCGGGCAAAGGACGGTTCACTTGCAACATGTTCATCAAAGCTTGACGCGCTTTTAAAACGTTATGATCTTGAAAAATCCGAACTTGACATCATGGAAAATGATGAAGAAAGCACTGCTGCGGAGTTAACTGAAGCAAAAAAATCCATCGAAAAGCTGCTTGAAGAAATAAATGCTCTGCACAAAGAGCTTGCCGAGATGATAACATGGTTGAATCAAGCTTCCGAGGCCATTTCTTCCGCATACTCCAAGGCGGGACGCGCAAAAAAGGACTATGATGCCGTTCGTGCCGTTTGCGATGCGGAAAAGGATGCATTCAAACCCAGGCTTGACGCCGCAGAAGCCTTGATTGCCGAAAAACGCGGAGATGTTCCGGATGAACTTATGTCCAAATATCTTGCACTCAAAAAGAATTATGTCAATCCTGTTGCAAAGGTTGCCAATAATCAATGCAGCGGATGCTATATGATGCTTCCGTCAGCCGTTGTTAAAAGAGTTGCCGGAAAAACAAGCATTGTTGAATGCGAGAACTGCGGACGAATCCTTACCATGTAAGTTTTTGTGTTATAGATACTGATACCACAAGAATGCTTTCGAAGAATAAAAACTCATTTTGTTCTTTACACAGCATTGAGTTTGCATTATAATACTATTATTGAGTAAGACAAGTGACCGCGCAGGCATTTGCCCGCGAGGAAAGTCCGAGCTCCGCAGGACAGGGTGCCGGGTAACACCCGGTGAAGGCGACTTCAAGGAAAGTGCAACAGAAATAAACCGCCGTATTGCCGCACGGTAATGCGGTAAGGATGGAAAGGCGGGGTAAGAGCCCACCGATACCTCGGTAACGCGGTATGCCATGTAAACCCCACTCGGAGCAAGATTGAAATGGGAGCATTTAATGGCTGTCCGTCACGCTCCCCGTAATCGCTTGAGTGTGCAGGTAACTGCACATCCAGATAGATGGTCACATAAACAGAACTCGGCTTACGGCTTGCTCAATTCAAAAACGGTATTCGCCTTAAATGGTGGATACCGTTTTTTGTTCTTTTGAATGCTTTTACGCATTTTGCACCCGCCTCTTGCCACATCGAAGTCAGCCGTTGCTGCTGAATGAATCAAAAACGTATGTTTCACTGTAAAACTGCATACCTTAATATGGAATCAAAAAGCAACCGGAGGGCAGAGATTTGAATCTTTATATAGAAACAAGGGTGCTGAACATTGCAGACTATATCATTGAAACCGGTGCGACTGTCCGCGCTGCGGCAGGTGTTTTCGGCGTATCTAAATCAACCGTTCATAAAGATATAACCGAACGACTTCGCACAATCAATAAAGCACTGGCTGAAAAGGTTGCCGCCGTGCTTGAAGTAAACCGCGAAGAGCG
>UMCW01044512.1_pt1 | contig 8952 bp, 7 predicted proteins | sample 1964321 | NCBI WGS metagenome assembly UMCW01 (sample SAMEA4835977, study PRJEB28245) | human gut metagenome | biome: gut microbiome; material: fecal sample | place: Denmark | collected 2008
GTTCAGAGAATCAATGTCATGCTGAAAGAGATTAAGAAGAAGTACAAGTTGCATATAGGCAATTTCAGTTGCCATTCTCTTAGAAAGACTTTTGGCAGACAGGTTTATAATATGAACAGTGATAATTCAGAGCTTGCACTTGTTAAGCTCATGGAGCTATTCAATCATTCCAGTGTATCAATCACTAAAAGATACTTGGGATTGAGACAAGAAGAATTATTAAATACCTATGATTGTCTTAGTTTCTGATAATTGGGGTGGTATGAAAGTTCAGAATTTCTACTTATATGGGGATTTGGCAAGTTTCATACCAACCTTGAATTATTGAGTAGAGACAACTCTCAACTTTTAATAAACAATAGTTCTTGCAAATTAAACAGCTTTTAGTAACTTTGTAGCAATTTCAGACTTCTATGGAGATAGTTCTGAAAGGACATAGTTAACGAAGAGCGTTTGATATATTATCCTAAGTTGAAATCTGGACAATTTCAACTACTTAGGATAATAGGCAAGAACGCTCACGTCAATGTTATATACCTATCTTATATGGATAGTTTATATATCGTTTGGCGTGGGCTATTGTTTATTATTAAGTAGTAGGCAGTCCAGAGCCTCAGCGTGGTAATATTCAATAGTTCCCACGCTTCTTGTATGTAGTAGCCAACTATAGGGAACAGGTTGGCAGAATTAAATTTATATCAATTATGAAAACTTTGAGATTAATTGGAACGACCTTGTTAATGGTTGTGTTGTGTTTGAACTTTACCGCTTGTAGCGATGACGATGATGACATTGATGTAAGCCAGTTAGAGGGAACTTGGGGATTAGTGCGTAGTGCAGGATGGGAAAGCTGCAACGAAGAAACCGAAAGAGAAGAATGGGATTATACTTGCGACCCTTACAATCCCGATAGTGGTGATGGTGAGTGCGAGAAACTAGTTATCAAAAAACTAACAGACAACACTTATTCTGTAGCTGCATATTACTATTATGGTTCAAAATGGCAAATGGACGGAAGTAGCCAAACATTAACCTTAAATGGTAACACATTAACGGTGAGCCAAACCAATGGAGATTATGGTTATTTTGATTCTTATGCCAATCTCATTATTGAATCTTTAACAGCAGAAAAGTTGGCGATTCGTGTTAAATATGACAATGTGCAAACCAGTCAGCCAACTGACCCTGATTATAATCCTAATCATCGTGACAGTGCAGACTTTACAGAAACATTTACCAAAATGGAATAGATACCATTATCAATCAATAAAGGTAGCACTTGGAGTAAAATTCATCTGCTACCTTTAATTTTACAGGAATATTTTTTAGTAAAAGAACGTATTGTCAACAATTACAGAGAGTAAGTGCAGACTTATGATTATCTGACCTTTAGATACAAAAGTGAGGATTTTATACTTGTATTGATATTTAGTCTAAATTGAGGTTCATTAAGAATAAACGCTTCTTATATAGTAATATAAATAAAAATTTCTATCTTTGTCACATCAATTAAATATCTGTACGACAAATACTATAATGAAAGTGTTTAGTATCTTCCTGTTATAAGGTTTCAATGCAGTTCTACCCAAACAGGGATATGGTTTGGAATCTATACAAGAACTGATGGGAAGACTAATTGCTCCACACTTTCTTTTACGAATATATTACTGCCATTATAGGAGTGAAATGGCTATTATTATTTATTGGTTATGATGAAAAAGGCGACATTCTTTTTCTTGGTTATTGCAACGCTGACTACCACATTTTACAGTTGCAAGACAAACACTGATGATTTATGGGACAGCATCCACCAACTGGATGGAAGGGTTACTTCATTGGAAGAATTATGCAAACAGATGAATGGCAATATCAGTTCCTTGCAGAAACTGGTACAGGCATTACAAGACAACAACAGTATAACCAAAATTACTCCAATCAAGGAAGGGGAGAAAGTCATAGGCTATACAATCTCATTCACCAAAGGCGAGCCAATTACCATCTATCATGGCGAAAAAGGTGACAAAGGAGAGCAGGGCGATAAAGGAGAAACTGGGGACAAAGGAGATACGGGTGCTAATGGTAAAGATGGTAGTACTCCTATTATTGCTGTAAGACAATATACTGATGGTATATACTACTGGACGTTAAATGGAGATTGGTTACGAGACCAATTTGGCAATATGGTTAAGGCAGAAGGAAATGATGGTGTTGATGGCGAGGATGGAGCAGATGGAAAAGATGGTATCACTCCATTGCTTGAGATAAGGGACGGACGGTGGTATTTGTCTACAGATAATGGCAAAACATGGTCAGACATAGGACAAGCAACAGGGGAAGCTGGTAAAGATGGGGATAGTTTATTTCAAGGAATAGACTACACATCTAATCCTAATTTAGTTATTTTTACTTTAGGAGATGGAACAATTTTAGAAATCCCCACAGTAAAAAAATTATCTATAACTTTTAGTGAAGTAGAAGATATACGGGTATTGGCAAATCAAACATATCCAATTCGATATACAATAACAGGTGCTACGGATAAAACGGTAGTGAAAGCATTAGCGCAAGATGGATTTCGTACAGTTGTTAAATCCACAGATAGTGCAAGTGGAGTAATTGAAGTTACCACTCCTGCGAATATTGTGAGTAGTGAGGTCTTAATTTTTATTTCTGATGGAGAGGAACGTACAATTATGCGTTCTATAAATTTTGTAGAAGGAGTAATAAATATTACAGAACATTCATACACTGTCCCTTTTACAGGTGGTACAGTAAATGTGCAACTTTCCACTAATATCGATTATACTATAGAAATTCCAGAAGCAGATAAAGCATGGATTTCTATTGCTCCGACATCACGTGCCGTAATGCGGGATGAAACGATTACATTCAATATACAACAGAATAATAATATCCAATTACGTTATTCGATTATTAAATTGATTGATAAATTGGGAATTACCTCCGAAACAATACAGATTACTCAACGTGGAGGAAATTCGCGGGATATTTACGTGGTAACAGCAGGCACTTTAGAACAACAGATTGATAGTGAAGACGCCAAAATTATAGAAGAACTGAAAATCACAGGACATCTGAATACTTTTGACTATGAATTTTTAAAAACTATGCCTAACTTGAAGATTGTAGACTTGTCTGAACTTGATGATACTATAATTCCTGCGAGTGCTTTTAGTGGTTCTAAAGTTTCTGCCGTATTACTTCCTTTGAAGCTAAGAGTTATTTCAGATAGAGCGTTTTACCAAAGTGCTATTACTTCTCTTTATATACCAGAGACAGTGGAAAGTATTGGAGAATATGCTTATGCAGAAACTGCTAATTTAACAGGAAATGTGTCGATACCTAAGAATACTGCTATAATAGGTGATTGTGCGTTTTTGAAATCAGCTTTTGATGGAACTCTGACATTAGAGGAAGGTATACGCAGTATAGGAGAAAGTGCTTTTGCGCATTGTACAAAAGTACAAGGGGATTTGGTGATACCTAATAGTGTAATAACATTGGGAATTTATGCTTTTGCACATTCTGCCTTTACTGGTTCTTTAATTATGGGAAAAGGATTAGTAAAAATTTCGACTTCTGCATTTCAATACTGCAAATTTAAAGGGAAAATAATGATAGGAGAAAATGTTGTGACTATTGGTGATTCTGCATTTCGAGGTTGTTCTGGCTTTACTGACAACCTAATAATTCCAGATAAAGTAGAAACGATAGGAATTTACGCATTTAACGACTGTACGGGGTTTAAGGGATATCTAACAATTGGCGCAGGTATGAAAAAAATAGGATATTGTGCTTTTACAAGAAAAGCCCCCAATCATCATTTATCATTACTCTTCTCGAAAGTCTTTTGTAAAACATTAGTTTGTCCAACATTAAGTATACTTGACACTAGTAATTATGTTATTACGGCTTTTGGTACAGAATTTTATTATCCTTCATATTTAGGTGTTCCTGTAGGGACAAGTCCTAAATATTCAACTGATAACGGTTGGAAATATTTTGATTTAATAGAAGAGGTTGAATTCTAAGTTAATATATAAATATATGTATAATTCTTGTACCCAGATTTGTAAAAAGTTGGTTGCTTACGAAAAGGCTATTGACGCATATCAGTTCCATGTACAACGTTATCATACATGGGTAAACTATTATGCGATTTTCGTTGGTGCTTTATTTGTAGCATTTTATACTATATTGTCAGGAATAACCAATGAGGTTGAAAGTTGCTGTGCTGTACAAAAGGTAGATATTACTGATAATCATGAATCAACATTCTTTTTATTTCTTATATCATGTCTAGGATTATGGACTACGATTTGTTGGTTAGCTAGCACTGTAGGACACTATTCTTGGATGAAAAGTTGGATAGAAATAGTGAAGAAACTTGAACATGATTTCTTAGGAACAGATAATCCTGTATATGCTATTCTCATAAAGAATAATGTAATTATTACAGCCACAAGACATCCTCGTTTTATTTCCACACAAAAAGTAACTCAAATCTTCTTGATAGGAGTAATTATAGCATGGAATATCATCATAATTCACTATGTAATGAAAGCAGGATGGGAATGTTGGACAACATTCATAAGTGGCACATTCTCATTAATAGCAATATTACTGATTTATTATGGGAAAAGTAAATTTTATTCCTCTACATTAAATATAGAAAGCTAATAACTAAAATTCATAAAACAAAAAGTAAGGTTCTAAAGGCAGCATTTGAAGTAACATTCACTTGCTGCCTTTTGTGATTTAAAAAAAATATCTTTCCTTCTTGCGATTATTCTCTATATTGATGTACAGATTCCAACTCCCCGTCTTTAAATCTCAAAGTAAATTCGTCAACATACTGATTTCGTCCTTTATACTTCCAAGTTTCATAAATACCCATTCCACCAATATCCTGTATATCTGTAGATTGAGGACGTCCCATAAGAATCTGAACAGAATCTTTGGACATATATGTATGCAATTTTATTATTCCATTTTTTTGTAGAAAGTTCAAATGAGTGAATATTATGCCTTGGGGCTTCTTCATCACTTTGAAACTGGAGCACTCTGTTTTTGTGCTCTGTTGGCTTGTGCTCTGCATTATCATTATACCCTGTTCCAAAAACGATTAAAGTTGCAAGTGTGCATACAACTCCAATCATAAATCCCAATGTAATTTTCCAAAACGTATTCATGAGCTTATCATTTTATATGGTAAATATTAAACTGCATAAACCTGTTGATGAAGGGATGCAAATGCTATTACCTCTATAATACCATTTTAACAAACTACTGATATTCTTATTATCTTTCATCCAATAGTAGTTCATAATATCCCATAATCTATCTTTAGTCTTCCACCAACAAATGTAGGAATATGATTACAATTATGCAATATTTGAAAAGATTTATTGTTTCAATTTACCTTCTTCTCTTCTTAACCAATCTATGCTTATCCTTCTTAGCTGAATTTGAGAATAGTTGTTCTAACATTTCCCTTGTTACAGGTCTGTATATAATATCTGTATATGTAGTTTCTCTAATCTCTTGTGGTAAATAAGAAATCACGGTGCTCTTTTTTGGTGTTACTTGCATATTTGTGTAAAAATAAATAGATTAGTAATTGATTTATCTATAGCAAAGGTACTGATAAGAATCAGGTAAATCTAATACAAGATATACATTTTGGATTATTGGAATATATGTGCGTATATCTTAAAAAGGATTCGATTTGAGGTAGCAAGTAAAACAATTCTTGAACTGATTCATGGCAGATATTTATGATTTTATTTTTTGTGCCTGTGAGATATGATGAAACTAAGTCATTGATAAGGTGGTAAGTGAAATTTCATTTACTGCCTTATTTTTTTATCTAATTCTTTCTATCTTTAAGGCATAATTTAAGATTAGAGATATGGAAGATATAAAGCCAATAGATAAGTTTACATTAGACAAATATGTAAAAGAAGAAGATGATTTACTAGAATATGTAAAGCAAGTTGCTATGGAATTTTGCCCAGATGTATATGAAGGCACATATATTTTAGAGACACAAGCTCTTGATATTTTCAAGAATAGATATAATCGAAAGTTTATTGAGAATAAATTCAGCTATGCTGATTATAAGAAAGAGGATAGCATACAAAAAGCATTGCAGGGGATAGGTATTGATATTAACAAATTCTGGTATTTAGTCTTATTTGTTTTTGATTATAGTAATGGAAGCTGTTTAGAAGGGATGAAATTGTATGATTCTCCCAAAGAAGAATTAGAAAAATTTATTAATATAGTTGCCAGTACTTGTAAAGAAGATAAAGGTGTTAATAAAATATCAGGTATTTCTTTTAATAAATCTCTAACTTTGACTTTAAAAGGAGGAAAGCATCCTTTAGTCATAACCAATCCCAATACAATTTTCTATATAGCCTGCCTATTGGAAGATGGTCTTGAAAGTATTGAGCAAGATAGTAGAATGAGTAGAGAAATTGTATCACTATATAAAACAAAAGAATTATATACAGCACGTATTTATCTATTTGCGAAGATGGTACTTTATTTTTTTGAAACTAATCCTGAATTTAACAATCAAAGAGCACCAAAAGGAAGTGGGATGAATTTCAGTAAACTATTACTTATATCTAATCTAATTTACTTTACCCAATTATCCAAAACTGATGGATATTTAGGAGATGATGATACTTTGAAGAAACTTATCAAACAATACAAAAATAAGGAAATTAGAACTGTAAACAACTTCTATCTTTAATCGCATTATAATGTGGCTTCTATTTTAAGGGGGAGGAGAAATAGGACTAATTCTTCTCCCTTTTACTTCTTTCTAAAATCCTCACCTTTGCAGTATAATTTAAAACTGGAGCGCACCAGCCTAAAAACTGCAAGACAAAAATGTTCGAATATTATTTTTATGAAAGTAACAGAGATATTGTTACTGAAAATGTTGTTAAATGCTATTCTATGATTAGCAAGTATGGCTTTCAACCTTCAATGGGTAAAATCAAGATGGTTGAGGGTGATGACCTCAAAGGTGAGAAACTGTATAAAGTTTCTGTAATACCCAAACGCAATGACAAGCCTTTATCTATAACTAACTTTATGGTAGAAACAGAAGAGGTTACAAATGAGGAAGAAAGGAAAAAAGCAAAATCTCCTGTCGATGGACAGCACCGGTTAATTGCTATGGGGATTTTGGAATCAGAGGGCAAGTTTACTTTTGACGAATCATCTATGGTGGAAATTGTTAAACTCCCAGAAGAGATGAGTCTGCCACTCTTTACAGCATCAATCAACAATGGCAAGCCTTGGAACTACAAAGATTTTAATGGGTCTGGGCTAAGTACTGGTAATGCACAGATTGACTACATTGAAAGGATAATAGGTGATTACGACTTGAAGCCAGAGTTTGTTTATGGACTTTATACAATGGGACAACCAGAGTTAAAAGCTAATGTAGTGAAAGATTTGAAGGTTGGCATTGATAGACTTCCAAAGAACCTAAGATTGAGTGAGGACACCCAATCAATGGGCGACAAACTTTTACAGGCATTTAAAGCCAGTAAGATGAGTGAAAAGACATTCAACAATGGCAGGTTGGCAAAAGGACTAAAACAATTCTTCAAGGACAAGAATCCGACCATAGAACAAATGGTTGCCATAATCGAAGCAATGAATAAAGATGTCTGGCATGCAAATTATCCTAAACCTAAAGGAAGTCCAGAAGCTAAGAACTATGCAGAGAACTTTGCCGAGTATTATGAAGATATACTAAGCAAATAAATGATTGAAAATTAAAAGCCAGTTATCGAGATGATAGCTGGCTTTTTTTATCTAAATATGAATTGTCACATCTAAATGCAGACTAAAATTCTAATCTCAAAATTATGCCTTATACATAATTAATCCTATCTTTGTGTCGTTCAAACAAGGCTAGATAAGTACAAATTTGAGGAACTAACTTTGTAAGTTACTGACAAACAGTACCCAATCTAAACATACGGTTTTTATTCAAAACAGCATACCTGCACGCCTATTTTTTTCGCTTTTTTAATTAGCCATTTCAGAGATGAACTTGATTCTCACCAGTCGGACTTCCTCTTCGGTAAATTCATCGCCCAGTTCGTCAAGAGCATCATCAATCTTGTCTGTCGTAGATTCCTTGAAGTAATCATAGATATCGAGCATATGATCTTCATCCATAATTTCTTCCAGGAAGTAGTCGATATTCAGTTTAGTTCCGGAGTAAACGATTGCTTCCACTTCATCCAGCAGTTCACCAAACTCGATTCCTTTGGAAAGAGCGATATCGTCCAGCGCCACTTTACGGTCGATAGCCTGAATAATAGCCACTTTCATCTTTGATTTATTGGCAACCGTACGTACACGTAAATCTTCCGGACGTTCGATTTCATTCTCTTCGCAATGACGTTTGATCAGCTTACAGAACTCTTCACCATAGCGTTTCGCCTTTCCGGCACCTACGCCCGGAATATTCTGCAGTTCATCCAATGTCACCGGATAGATGGTAGCCATCGCTTCCAAAGACGGATCCTGGAAAATGACATAAGGAGGAACTTCCAGTTTCTTGGACAGCTTCTTCCGTAGGTCCTTCAGCATTGAATAAAGAGCCGGGTCTACCGCACAAGAGCCACCGCCACGTGCAGGTACTTCTTCTTCCGTTTCTTCAAAATCATTATCTTCAGTAATCTTGAACGATTTTGGCTTCTTCAGGAACTTATGCCCTTCTTCCGTCACTTTCAGGAGACCATAATTCTCCACATCTTTGCTCAAGTAACCGCCAATCAAAGCTTGTCGGATCACTGCATTCCATGTTTTGTCTTCTTCTCCCATACCCGAACCGAACACTTCGAGATCTTCGTGTAGGTGAGCCTGTACTTCCGACGTTTCTCTACCTTGTAG
>UMCW01057007.1_pt1 | contig 8831 bp, 8 predicted proteins | sample 1964321 | NCBI WGS metagenome assembly UMCW01 (sample SAMEA4835977, study PRJEB28245) | human gut metagenome | biome: gut microbiome; material: fecal sample | place: Denmark | collected 2008
ACGCCTTCTTCTGCAACTTCAACGGTGTAAGCTACACCATTAACGTTAACTTTGAATTTTCTCATTTGAAATTCCTCCATTTCACTTTTTAAAAAAATTTTATTTTCGTGCAGCAGATAACTTGTATCTGCTGCAGTCAAAACTAAAAATTAGTAGCACTCTTGTCTTTTGTTCATCAAAGACAAGCGGCCAGTCTGAGCCCAAAGCGTACTCGGTTTTTTTATACGTACTACAGCTACGCCGCCGCCAGCATGCTGGATAGCTGCTGCCATTGCTGCAATCATTTCATCGTCATTCATAACCATGCTGATTGCACCGCTGATAGCTGCAATTACTTCGGGGGGAGTGCCGGCGGGAACCGCAGGAGCCGGAGCTGCTGCTACCGGAGCCGGGGCTGCAGCTTTAGGAGCTTCTTTTTTCTTCTTGCTGCCGCCAAATAATCCAAAAAATCCCATTACGATTTCCCCTTTCTATGCATTAAAGCGGAATGTTACCGTGTTTCTTAGCCGGACGGCTTTCACGTTTGGAATCCAGCATTTGCAATGCATTGATAATGGTCGGGCGGGAATCTTTCGGTTGAATTACGATATCAACCATGCCACGTTTTGCAGCCTGATACGGGGTTGCAAAGTTGTCAATGTATTCAGCAGTTTTAGCTTCAACATCAGGATCTTTACGGAAGATGATGTTAGCTGCACCAGCAGGGCCCATAACTGCGATTTCAGCAGTCGGCCAAGCGATAACCTGGTCAGCACCAAGTTCCTGAGAGCACATTGCGAGGTAAGAACCGCCGTATGCTTTACGGGTAATCAAAGTAATTTTAGGTACGGTTGCTTCAGAGTATGCATAGAGCATCTTAGCGCCATGACGGATGATGCCGCCATATTCTTGGTTGGTGCCAGGCAGGAAGCCCGGAACGTCTACCAGGTTCAACAGAGGAATGTTGAAAGCGTCGCAGAAGCGAATGAAGCGGGAAGATTTGTCAGATGCATTGATATCAAGGCAACCTGCCATTACTTTCGGCTGGTTAGCAATAATACCTACGGTCTGGCCATCCATACGTGCGAAGCAGGTAATGATGTTCTGAGCGTAGTATTGCTGAGATTCATAGAATTCACCGTTATCAACAATGCTCTTGATAATGTCTTTCATATCATAAGGATGATTGGAATTATCAGGAATAATGTTGTTCAGTGCTTCGTCGGTTCTGGTCGGGGAGTCACCGGTTTCGATAATCGGTGCGCCTTCCATGTTGTTGGACGGAAGGAAGCTGAGCAGATAACGGATTTGTTTAATGCAGTCTTCATCGTTTTCAGCTGCAAAGTGAGCTACACCGGAAGTCTGGTTGTGGGTCATAGCGCCGCCCAGTTCTTCTTGGGTAACTTCTTCGCCGGTAACGGATTTAACAACTGCAGGGCCGGTAATGAACATTTTGGAAGTGTTCTTTACCATGTAGATGAAGTCGGTCAGAGCCGGGCTGTATACAGCGCCGCCTGCGGAAGGACCCATGATAGCAGAGATCTGAGGAATAACACCGGATGCGCTGGTGTTTTCGAAGAAGATCTTGCCATAGCCGCCCAGAGCGTCAACAGCTTCTTGGATACGAGCACCGCCGGAATCGTTCAGGCCAACGCACGGAGCACCCATTTTGAGAGCAAGGCGCTGTACTTTAACGATTTTGTTAGCATGCATTTCGCCGAGGGAGCCGCCTTCAACGGTGAAGTCCTGAGCGAATACATAAACCAGACGGCCGTCAACAGTGCCGTAACCGGTGGTTACACCTTCGCCCGGGAGTTCTTTTTTGTCCTGGCCGAAGTTGGTGCAACGATGGCTTACGAAACGATCCAATTCAACGAAGCTACCTTCGTCAAGTAATAATGCGATTCTCTCACGAGCAGTCAGTTTACCGCTTTCATGCTGTTTAGCTACTTTCTTTTCGCCGCCAGCTGCGATAATGTGTTCGGAGAGTTTGAGCATTTTCTCAATTCTTTCTTGAGTAGACAAATCTTACACCTCCATATAATTGGGGAGAACTTATTTATACATGCAGGCGGGCGTAGTATCAGGCGCCCGTCTGTTATGTATCTGATTTTTGTGTGCTGCACAAGCAGCTTAATTTCTGTTCAGGCAGAAATTATTTTTTTGCAGGAGCGCAGAGTTCGAGCAAAATGCCAACAGATTTCGGATGAACGAAAGCAATGTCCATTCCGCCTGCACCACCGCGAGGTGCTTTGTCAATCATGATGCCGCCTTTTTCCTGTACGCCGGCGATAGCAGCTTCGATGTCGTCAACACGGAGAGCAATGTGCTGGATGCCCTGGCCGTTTTTAGCAATGTATTTGCCGATCGGGCCATCATTGTTTTCGGTAATATCAACAAGAAGCTCAAGCAGAGTTTCGCCGCAAGGAATGAATACGGTTTTTACGCCCTGTTCGGGAACCGGTTCTTCACCAGTGCATTCCAGACCGAGAACTTCGGTGTAGAATTTTTTGGATACATCCAAATCTTTGCAGGCAATACCTACATGGTCAACACAAATTACTTTGAACATTTTTAATTCCTCCTTAAAGAATTAATTTGGTGGTTTTATTTCAAAACTTTACCAACAATGTCATCAACTACAGAGTACGGTTCAATTTCGCGGCCCTGCAGTTTTTCTACCAAGGAATCAAATTCATCGGTAGCTACTACATTTTTATCAATGTAGCGGTTTACTTTATCATTAAGCATCGCAGTAACCTCGTTTTTAATACGGGCTTTGCGGATTTTAACGATTTCACCGCTATCATACAGATATTTCTGGTGCTCCTCAATGGAGTCTACAACTGCTTCTATGCCTTCACCCTTGCTGGCAATGGTCCGGTTGATCGGCGGACGCCAGCCAACATGTTCGGGATTTAATTCTAACATCATTTCAATCTCTATGTTGAGCTTGTCTGTGCCTTCACGATCAGCTTTGTTAATCGTGAACAAATCACCGATCTCAAGTATACCTGCTTTAATAGCCTGAATATCATCACCCATGCCCGGGATTACAACAACCATGGTGGTATCGGCAGTTTTTACGATATCAACTTCAGATTGCCCTACGCCTACGGTTTCAATGATAATGATGTCAAAGCCAAAAGCATCCATCAATTTGACTGCATCGCCTGCTTTTTGCGATAAGCCGCCCAAGCTGCCTCTGGTAGCCATAGAACGGACAAAAATGCCTTCATCCGAAGACAAATCCAACATTCTGATACGGTCGCCCAAGATAGCGCCGCCGGAGAACGGACTGGTGGGGTCTACTGCAATAATGCCAACAGTTTTACCGCGTTTACGGAATTCTTTGGCAAGTTTATCGGTCAAAGTACTTTTGCCAGCACCCGGAGGTCCGGTTATACCAATGACATAAGCATTGCCGGTGTGGGGATATAAAGCTGTCATAATTTCAACAGCATTGTCATACTCGTTTTCAACGGCCGTAATTGCTTTGGCCAGTGCCAAACGGTTGTGGTTTAATACGCCTTCAACAATGTTCAAATTTCACACCGCCTTGTTGAGGTCTGATAAAAATTTTAGGTTGCAAGGCGGACAAGCCGCCTTGCAAATTTTTAAGACCTAATTATTTTACGTTTGCGTTGATGAAGTCAACGATGTTGCTGGTCGGGGTGCCAGGAGTGAATACTTCGGCAATGCCAGCAGCTTTCAGGCCCGGGATGTCAGCGTCAGGAATAACGCCGCCGCCGATAACCAGAACATCGTTCAGGCCTTTTTCTTTCAAAAGTTCTACAACTTTCGGGAAAAGGGTGTTATGAGCGCCGGAGAGCAGGCTCAGAGCAACAACTTTAACGTCGTCCTGCAGAGCAGCTTCAGCGATTTGTTCCGGGGTCAGACGGATACCGGTATAAATTACTTCAAAACCAGCGTCGCGCAATGCACGAGCTACAACTTTAGCACCGCGGTCATGTCCATCAAGACCCGGTTTTGCTACTAAAACTCTGATATTAGACATTATCTACTTACCTCCCTATTATTGTTGGCTAAGTTAATTACAGCTGGGTATGAGCCTGGTATTCGCCGAATACTTCTCTCATTACGCCGCAGATTTCGCCTTCGGTTGCATAAGCTTTAACAGCTTCGAGGATCAAAGGCATCAGGTTAACGCTTTCATCAGCGCAGCCTGCTTTAAGAGCAGCAAGGGTTTCTTCAACTTTAGCGTTGTCACGGCGAGCTTTCAATGCAGCGATTTTTTCAGCCTGCAGTTTGCCAACAGAGCCGTCTACGCGCAGCAGGTTTTTCGGGGGTTCTTCTTCCTGCTGGAATTTGTTAACACCAACGATAATACGGTTGCCTTTTTCAACATCCATCTGCCATTTGTAAGCGGAATCCTGAATTTCTTTCTGGATGTAGCCTTTAGCGATAGCTTCCGGAGCGCCGCCGAGTTCGTCAATTTTCTTAATGTATTCCCAAGCTTCAGCTTCGATCTTATTGGTCAAAGCTTCTACATAGTAGGAACCGCCCAACGGGTCAATGGTGTCAGCCAGGCCGGATTCGTAAGCAACGATTTGCTGAGTACGCAGAGCGATGGTTACGGATTCAGTGGTCGGCAGAGCCAAAGCTTCGTCTTTGGAGTTGGTGTGCAGGGACTGGGTACCACCCATTACTGCAGCTGCGGTTTGCAGAGCAACACGAACGATGTTGTTGTTCGGCTGCTGAGCGGTCAGCATGGAACCAGCGGTTTGGGTATGTACGCGGAGCATCATGGATTTCGGTTTTTTAGCGCCGAATCTTTCTTTCATAACTTTAGCCCATACACGACGGGAAGCGCGGAATTTAGCAACTTCTTCGAGTACGTTGTTGTGAGCATTCCAGAAGAAGGACAGACGGCCAGCGAAAGCGTCAACGTCCATACCAGCTTTGATAGCAGCTTCTACATAAGCAATGCCGTCAGCGATGGTGAATGCGATTTCTTGAGAAGCGGTGGAACCAGCTTCACGGATATGGTAACCGGAAATGGAGATGGTGTTCCACAGCGGAACATTTTTGGAGCAATATTCAAAAATGTTGGTGATAAGACGCATGGAGGGTTTCGGCGGGAAAATGTAGGTGCCGCGAGCAGCATATTCTTTCAGGATATCGTTCTGAATGGTGCCGCGGAGTTTATCAGCGGAAACGCCTTGTTTTTCAGCAACTGCGATGTACATGCAGAGCAGTACGGAAGCAGGAGCGTTGATGGTCATAGAAGTGGAAACTTTGTCCAGAGGAATACCGTCGAACAGGATTTCCATATCTGCCAGGGAGTCGATAGCTACGCCTACTTTACCAACTTCGCCTTCGGACATCGGGTCAGTGGAATCATAACCGATCTGGGTCGGGAGGTCGAATGCGCAAGACAGGCCGCTGCCGCCGTTAGCCAGCAGGTATTTATAACGTTTGTTGGATTCTTCAGCAGTGGAGAAACCAGCATACATACGCATGGTCCAGAAACGGCCGCGGTACATGGTAGGTTGTACACCACGGGTGAAAGGATATTCACCAGGGAAACCGAGGTCTCTTTCATAGTCGAAACCTTCGATGTCAAGCGGGGTGTAGAGTCTGTTAGGCTCCAGGTTTGCGCGTTCAGGGGTTTTAACCAGTTTAGCTTCTACTTCTTCAGTGTATTTAGCTAAGCCAGCTTTCAGAGTTTCATTTGACATTCTCAAATCCTCCTTAAAATTTTTGTTTTCATACAAGGGTTGGACTGCCCAAGTACGGTGAGAGTGTCCGTCAAAGACGGTCTATGGCAAAGCCTTGCGGCTTCGTCAACATATTTATTTAAGCTGTGCCGGAGGACTCGCTACCGCCGGCACACTTAAGCCCCAATTAAACTGGGATTATTTTTCCATGCTGCCGGTTTTGTTGAAGCGGTTATGGAAATCGAAAGCTTCTTCAAGCAGATGCGGAGTCTGGCTGTTGCCGCAAGCTTCGCAAGCTCTGTGGAAGTAATCCAGCAGAAGCGGCTGATATTTCGGGTTAGCAATCTGATCAATGATGATCGGAGCTTTTTCTTTCGGAGTCAGGCCACGGAGGTCAGCAACGCCGCGTTCGGAAACGATAACGTCAACGTCGAGGGTTGCATGGTCGATATGGCTGCAGAACGGAACAACGGAGCTGATTTTGCCGCCTTTTGCCAGGGAGTTGGTGAAGAATACGGTGAGGTAACCGTTACGGGCAAAGTCGCCGGAACCGCCAACGCCGTTCATCAATTTGGTGCCGCAGATATGAGTGGAGTTTACGTTGCCGTAAATATCAACTTCGATAGCGGTGTTCATTGCGATAACGCCAATGCGGCGTGCAACTTCAGGGCTGTTGGAGATTTCCTGCGGACGGAGAATCAGGTAAGGTTTGTAATGGTCAAGGTTTTCATAGAATTTTTTCTGGCATTCCGGAGACGGAGTCAGAGCGGTACCGGAAGCAACACGGAGTTTGCCGGCATCGATGAGGTCGAACATACCATCTTGGATAACTTCGGTGTAAACGGTGAGGTCTTCGAAGTCGGAGTTAACAAGGCCGTTGATAACAGCGTTAGCAACGGAGCCTACGCCGGACTGCAGCGGAAGCAGGTTTTTCGGCAGGCGGCCTTCAGCAACTTCTTTTTTGAAGAATGCTACGAGGTTTTCGCCCATGTGTTTAGCGTCTTCGTCGATTTCGCCGAGCGGACGAACTTTATCGGTGATGTCGCAAGGAACAACAGCAACGATTTTGTCGAGTTCGCAAGGAATGTACGGAGTACCAATACGGTCTTCCGGTCTTTCGATAGGAATCGGTTTACGGTACGGAGGATCAAGAGGTACATAGGAGTCATGCATACCTTCCAAACCTGCCGGTTGGCTGGTGTTAACTTCTACGATAACTTTTTTAGCGCCTGCTACATAAGAGGAGCTGTTGCCCATGGAAGTGGTCGGGATAAGGCCTACTTTGCCGTCGCCGAGGTCGTTGATTTTGCATACTTCAACGATTGCTACGTCTACGCCTTTGCGGTTAGCCATGAAGCCATAGCGAACCATCTGTGCCATGTGGCTGAGGTGAATGTCAGCATATTTTACTTTACCTTCGTTGATAGCTTTGCGGAGGGTGCCGTTGGTCTGATAAGGCAGGCGGCGGTCCATAATGCCAGCTTCTACCATTGCCTGGTCAATTTCAGGGCCTACAGAAGCGCCGGTCCAAACGTTAACTTTGAAATCGGTGCCTTTGTATCTTTCAGACAGGGCAAGAGGTACAGCTTTCGGATAGCCAGACGGAGTAAAGCCGCTGACACCCAAGTTGTCACCATTGTGAATAAAGTCGGTTGCGGCTTCTGCGCTCATTACTTTGCCAGCAACCGCATCGCAAATACGATCTTTAATATCGATCATGTTCCTTCCTCCTTGAAATTAAATATATATGGTTTCTGCCTTTCGGCACTTAACTTATCCGGCGAAAAATACTCTGCAAACGCCAGGCGTTTGTCTATACCGTCCGCCAAATAAGGCAAACCCATAACATAAAAAAGGAGCACTTTAGTGTTATCCCGAAATTTAATAATTAAACTCAATAACGCCAAGTGCCAGCTCACGCACTTTCCGGAGCGGGCACGCCCGGACTGCAAGCCGCCGGCGTAAGGCTTCCGTAAGGGTTCCGCTACCCTGTTGTCTGCCAACGCCTGAACATACCTTCTTTTGGTTTCTTTATATACTTCGACACCACCTGCAAAATTCCTTCTGCCGAAGCTCTATTTGTGATATTTTTTTGAAATTTTTTATGAAATTGCCGTTAAATATTCAGATTTTCATCTAACGTTATTATAGCACATAACCTGTCAGGATATTTTCTGAATTTTTAACAAGCTCAAGCCCTTTTCTGACCCTTACAATATAATAGCAGTAAAATTGTAACATGGCAAGCCTTTTGTTTACATTTTTTAAAGAAATACCCTTCGGACTCAAAAGTCCGAAGGGTATTTTATAGCATTTTATTAGTATATTTAACGTATTTGCTGGTGATAGTGCGTGTGCAGAAGATTGTGTGCTTTTTCTCCAAGCGGTTTGCCCAGCCAAGTATCATAAAGTTCAATTATTTCAGGATTTTCGTGCGATTTTCGTAACTCATTGGCTCTATCACAATCAAAGAGTCCCTTTCTGCGCAGTTTCCTGATTTCGGCATTAACCGGAACAGGCTGCCCGCCGCCGCCGATACATCCGCCCGGGCATGCCATTACTTCAATAAACTGATAATCGGCAGTGCCGTTTTTAACTCTCTCCAGCATTTCCATTGCCGATTTAAGAGTATGTACAACGGCAATTTTTATTTTTTTGCCGGCAATTTCAAGCTCCGCCTCGCGGGTATGTTCCATGCCGCGCACTTCTTCATAATCCACATGCGGCAGGTTTTCTCCTGCAAGCACATCGGCAACTGTTCTAAGCGCCGCTTCCATAACGCCGCCAGTTGTGCCGAAAATTACGCCAGCGCCGCTGCCGGTGCCAAGCGGAGAATCAAAGTTTTCTTCCGGCAGGTTTTTAAAATCAATGCCTGCTTCGCGTATCATGCGCCCAAGTTCGCGCGTGGTAATTACTATATCAACATCGCGGTAACCGGAATCGCACATTTCAGGCCTTGCAGCTTCTGCCTTTTTGGCCGTGCACGGCATAACCGATACGCTGACTATTTTGGCAGGGTCAATGCCGGCTTTTTCCGGATAATAGGTTTTAGCGATTGCGCCGAACATCTGCTGGGGCGATTTGGCCGTAGAAAGATGGTCCAAAAGTTCAGGATATTTCAGCTCAATCATATTAACCCAGCCCGGGCTGCACGAAGTAATCATCGGCAGG
>UMCW01056673.1_pt1 | contig 8767 bp, 9 predicted proteins | sample 1964321 | NCBI WGS metagenome assembly UMCW01 (sample SAMEA4835977, study PRJEB28245) | human gut metagenome | biome: gut microbiome; material: fecal sample | place: Denmark | collected 2008
TCTTTGCCCCCTCGAGTTCCCCCCTGTGAGGAGGAAAGACTGCACGCGCAGTGGGGTTTATCGGCACGCAGAGGGCGGCGGGAGTGATCCCGCCGCCCTCTTTGCTCGCGGATAGTTCGTGACTACTTATCAAACGAGGGGTTCATGAAGTAGACGTTCTTTTCGCTGAGGCGATCCTTGGCGAGCCGCAGACCCTCGCCGAACCTCTGGAAATGGACGATCTCGCGGGCGCGCAGGAACTTAATGGCGTCGTTCACGTCCGGGTCATCGCTGAGGCGCAGGATGTTGTCGTAGGTCAGCCGTGCTTTCTGCTCGGCCGCCAAATCCTCCGTCAAGTCGGCGATCATGTCGCCGGTGACGGCGATGGAGCCGGCAGTCCACGGGAAGCCGGAGGCAGCGGTGGGATAGACGCCGGTGGTGTGATCCACGAAATAGGCGTCGAACCCGGCGGTGCGGATGTCCTCATCAGACAGGTCACGGGTCAGCTGATGGACGATGGCACCGATCATCTCCATGTGCCCCAGTTCCTCTGTGCCGACTATGGAAACGAAAAAGCCACAAAACGCGGAAAGCCTTGTACCACAAGGATTTCAAGGCGCGGAAACCGACGAAAACACGAATGTGCGAAAGACGGGGTGGCTCTGCTCATTTGACGCGGACTACCATTATCGCGGTTCCGACCTTCACTACAATGTGAATGTGTCCGCCGTATGCTCATTTCCGGCGTGAACTTCCAATCCCGACCGCTTGCCGAATATGCCGAGATACGGCGTCAACTCGCCGCCATTGGAAATAACATCAATCAGATTGCTCATGTCGTCAACGCCCGCGGCTTTGCCACAAAGGAAGACATTGCCACAGTAACGGCGGCGCAGAGGAAAATCTGGCAGATCACAAAGCGGAATTGAGATATTCTGCTGAAAGTGAATATCGATAAGGAAATCAAATTCAATAGCGTTTCTCTGACATTTTCCCTTCTATTTCTTTTCTTCTGCTTGTGGATATGGCGTTTTGTGGTATAATTGTTTTGTAAAATTATAAGTACAGGCGGAGGAGAGCGATCTATGGCAATCAGTAAGAAGCTGGAAACGATCTATCATAATGGACAACCGGACGGTATTCGCTCAATTCGCCGGAATCTTTCAACGATGACCACCTATGTGATTCCTCGCCCACTCCTATCAGAGGCGAAAAATATTTCCGGAATTACACGTCCGGGTATTTACTATTTGATCAACGAGAGTGATGACAACAGAATCGCACAGATCTATATTGGACAGACGCGGAATGGCATCAATCGTTTAGACGATCACAACCGTTCAAAAGATTTCTGGAACAAAGCAATTATGTTTCTTGCTGAGAGCAAAACATTTACGCTGGATATGATCAGCGGTCTTGAAAAATTTGCAATTATGAAGGCGCAGGAATCCAAGCGATACAAGGTTGAAAACAGCGTTGTTCCGAAGTATGAGATCGATGAATATGACCTTACCGCAGTGGAAGAAATTTACGATGAAATCCAGTTTATCATGGCCACACAAGGCTACAAGATGGATAATGCGAAAAGGTCGATCAATGAGGAACGCATTCTTCATACCTCGCGGAACGGTATTGCTGCCCGCGGCATGTATGACGGCGAGAAATTTGAGGTGCTGGACGGTTCTGAGATCAATATGGATAAGCCGGCGCATTTACAGAGCTATAATAGGCTTAGAGACGAGCTGCTAACCAAGCAATCTATTGTCAAGGCTGGAGAAAAGTACATCTTGAATGTTACATTAGATTTCAACACACCGAGCGGTGCAAGCAACTTTGTACTTGGAGGCTCGACAAACGGTTGGATAGAGTGGAAAGACAGGGGCGGGAAAACCTTGGACGAGCTGTTTAGAAAGCAAATTATAAATGATGGGGAGGTTCACAATGGTTCTTGAAAATAAACTTGGCATTGCCAGTTCCGCCGAGCTTGCCCGCGAGGAGGAGCGTATCAGCAAAAAGAAGGCCGTTGAACTTTTTGAAAGCGGCACACTGGACAAGCTGAAGCCGAGGAAGTTTGCATCCCGGCAAGCGATTCACAAATATCTGTTTGAGGATATTTACGACTTCGCTGGTAAGCTGCGAACGGTGAATCTGGCAAAGGGCAATTATCGCTTTGCGCCGCTGATGTATCTGGAGGTGGTGCTGGCCGGCGACGTGAACAGCCGCGAGGTCTTTATGCAGGGCATCGACCAAAGCTATTATTACGAGGGGTACACGACCTTCAAGGCGGAAGAACTGTAAGGTCTTTCAAAGAGAGAATTGAATCGCGTGTAGAAGGGGTGATGGTTTTGCAGTACTATGCACATGTCCGGGAGAGTTCCGATGGCAATAAGGAGTATCAGACGGTTGCCGAGCATCTAATTGGTACGGCTAAACTGTGCTGCAATTTTGCGGCAGCTTTCGGCGCGGAAGTCGACGGGCATCTGGCAGGACTGACCCACGATATTGGCAAATGCACCGAAGAATTTCAGAATCGCTTGCTGAACGACGGTCCCGTTGTTGACCACGCCACAGCGGGAGCGATGGCCTGTGCAAAGCAGGGAAACCGCTATGTTGCTGCCTGCGTGGCAGGACATCACGGGGGCTTGCCAGACTTCGGCAACATGCGGACAGCCCGGAAAGACGACGGGACGTTCTATGGACGGCTGCTGAAAGGACGTGATGAACAGTGCTTAGAGCGTTGCGGTGAAAGCGGCATAACAATACCGCCGCCGATGGTCTCAGCGGCAAAAAAGCTATCTCCTCTGCAAGCATCCTTTTGGACAAGAATGCTTTATTCCTGCTTGGTGGATGCCGACTATCTGGATACAGAGCAGTTCATGAACGGCGAGCGAGGACGAGGCGGATACGATGACATCCCTACGCTGCTGGCACGGCTGCAGGCGCATATCAAACCGTGGCAGCAGCAGCCCAAGACGGAGTTGAACCGGCTGCGATGTGAGATCCTGAACACCTGCATGGATGCAGGCAGTAAGCCGAAAGGCGTTTACACATTGACCGTCCCCACCGGCGGCGGAAAAACGGTGGCATCTCTGGCATTTGCGCTGTGCCATGCGGTGGAACACGAGATGTCGCGGGTGATCTACGTCATTCCGTATACCTCTATCATTGACCAGAACGCCCAGGTGTTCAGAGATATTCTGGGAAGTGGTAATGTGCTGGAGCACCATTTCGGCGTACAGTTTGACCTCTCCGATGGAGCAACAGCGGAGGACATTCAAAAGACGCTGGCCACGGAGAATTGGGACATGCCGGTGGTGGTCACCACGGCGGTGCAGTTTTTCGAGTCCATGTATGCCGCCCGCTCCTCTCGGTGCCGCAAGCTGCATAATCTGACCAACAGCGTCATTATCTTCGACGAGGCGCAGATGCTGCCGTTGCCGCATCTGCGACCCTGTGTAGCGGCCATAGCTTCACTGGCAGAGCAATTTCGCTCCACGGTGGTACTTTGTACCGCAACGCAGCCATCACTGGGCGACCTGCTGCGTACCTATGCGCCAAGCTGTCCCGTGACGGAGCTTTGCCCGCAAACAGCGGCACTGTATGGCCGCTTCCGCCGTGTGACCTTCCGGCAGGCCGGAACGCTGACCGACGAGGCACTGGCGGAGCAGCTGAGTGAACAACGGCAAGTTCTCTGCATTGTCAACAGCCGTAAGGCGGCTCAAAGCATATACACACTGCTGCCGCCGGAGGGCAGCTACCACTTATCTACCCTGATGATCCCGGCACAGCGTCAGACGCTGCTCGGGGAGATCAGAGAACGGCTCAGACAGGGCGAACCGTGCCGTGTGGTATCCACCTCGCTGATTGAAGCGGGTGTTGATGTAGATTTCCCGGCCGTATACCGGGAGCTGGCAGGGCTGGATTCCGTCATGCAGGCGGCGGGTCGCTGCAACCGTGAGGGAAAACATCCTGTGGAGGGGAGCCTTGTCACAATTTTTGAGCGGACGGAGCTGCCGCCGCTGCTGTTTCGATCCGCCATCGGCGCAGCCAGAGAAGCACTGGGCGACAATAGTGACCCGGCCGCACCTGAGACGATGGCACGGTATTTCCACTGCCTGCGCGGTCTGACCGGCGACGCGCTGGACAAGCAAGGTGTCATCAAAGCGTTTACGCATGGTATCGAGGGCTGTGAATTTCCATTCCGGACGGTGGCGGAGAAGTTCCATCTTATCGACCAGAATACATATACAATCTACATTCCCTATGGCGAAGGTGCGGCCTTACTCCAGCGTCTGCAAGATGGCGAGTGCTCAAAAAGCCTGTACCGTAAGCTGAGCCGCTATGCCGTTTCCGTATATGACAAGCATTATCAGGCACTGTACAATGCGGGCGCACTGATGACGGCACGGGAGATTCCCACATTGGACGATGACAGCGCGATATTGACAGATTTGACGCTGTACAGCGAAACTATGGGTCTGTCTTTGGAGCCGGAGACGGGTAAGGCGGAGTTTATTTGAAACAGGCAGAAGGACGGCCTACCCGTCCTTCTACCTGTTGCCATAATCGTTTTTTGTTATATTTCAACCCGCGCCATTTTCGGCGACATGAGGAATATAGCATGAGTTTATACTTTTGTCAACATTGATGTTTTAATCATTTTTCGTTATGAAAAATTATATTGACATTGAGAGTTTTATGGTATATGATAAAGACAGCTCAAGTATAGGAAAGAAGGGAGTGATTTTATGGCGATACAAGTGGAAGTGTGGGGCGATTATGCACTATTTACACGGCCAGAGATGAAAACAGAGCGCGTCAGCTATGATGTCATGACGCCGTCGGCGGCTCGCGGGCTGCTGGAAAGCATCTACTGGCATCCTGGCATGAAATGGCGCATTGACCGAATTCATGTGTGCAGTCCCATTCGCTTCACCAATATTCGCCGCAATGAGGTGAAGGACACTATCAGTGCCCGCAAGGTAAAAACCGTCATGGAAAAAGGGAAAGGAGAACTGTATCTTGCTACGCCGGAGAGTATCCAGCAACGGGCGGCCATGGTGTTGCGGAACGTACATTATGTGATCGATGCCCATTTTGACCTGACGGAGAACGCGGTACCCAGCGACAACGCCGGAAAGTTTCAGGACATCATCAAACGCCGTCTGGAACGGGGTCAGTGTTATAGCGCGCCCTATTTCGGCACGCGGGAATTTCCCGCACACTTCCGTCGCTGCACGGAGCCGCCGCCCTGCCCGAAGGAGTTGGAGGGCATCCGTGGTCTGGGCTGGATGCTGCTGGACATGGATTATGCCGATCCCCAGAACATTACGCCCCGGTTTTTCCGAGCCAGTCTGACGGACGGTGTGCTGACCGTGCCGCCATGGGACAGCGAGGAGGTGAGGGGATGATTCTGCAAGCACTGACGCGGTATTACGAGGATCTTCTCCAGCGAGGCGAGATTGCCGCGCCCGGCTGGAGCCCGGCAAAGATCAGCTTTGCCCTGTGTCTGGATAGAGATGGACAGGTGTTGCAGGTGATTCCCACCATGGAAGAGGTAGCAATGGGGAAGAAAACTGCCCTGCGTCCGCAGGAAAAAGAGCTTCCTGTAGGAGAAGATAGGTCATCAAATGTAGCGGCTATTTTTTTGTGGGACAATTCCGGCTATATACTTGGCATTGACCAAAAAGGAAACCCAAAACGGAGTGAGAAGTATTTTTTGGCGGCAAAAGAATTACATCACGCAGTTTTGGATGGTGTAAACTCGCCAGTTGCTTCGGCAATTCTGTCATTTTTTGATACTTGGCAGCCAGAAAAAGCGGCAGAGCATCCAGCGTTAGCCAACAACATTGAGGCAATTACTTCCGGTGGAAATTTGCTCTTTCGCATAGATGGAATCTATCCACAGGAAGATAATGCCATATGTGCTGCATGGCAACAGTATTGGGAAAAACCTGGTGAAGATCCGATGCGAATGCAGTGTTTGGCAACAGGTTTATCCAATCAGGAAATTGCTCGAACACATCCGAAGGTTAAGGGGAGTTCTAAAAACGGATTCCAAACGATGGGAAATACTCTTGTGAGTTTTAACAATGATTCCGAATCATCTTATGGACATGAACAAAGCTATAACGCACCGGTGGGCAAGTATGCGGCCTTCGCCTACACCGCTGCCTTGAACCACCTACTGGCAGACAGAAACAATGTGCAGGTTATCGGCGATACCACCATTGTCTGCTGGGCGGAGGGCGCAGAGCCGGTTTATCAGGATTTATTCATGTCCTTCATGTCCGACAATATGCCATCGTCCATATCGGACAACGATTTGCGCGCGGCTCTGAGAGACTTGGCAAAAGGGATGCCCTGTAAGGATCTGGGCGTCGATCCAAACCGCACCTTTTACATTCTGGGACTGGCACCCAATTCGGCGCGGCTCTCTGTCCGCTTCTTCCTGCGGGACAGCTTCGGTAAGCTGATGCGGAATGTCAATGAACATTATGAGCGGCTTGAGATCGTGAAGCCTGCTTATGCCAAGCCCGGCGTGCTGTCCCTGTGGGCACTGCTGCGGGAGACGGTGAATCTCTATTCCAAGGATAAGTCCCCTTCACCGACCATGGCAGGAGCCACGGCAAGAGCCGTCTTTTCCGGCGGGCTGTACCCTGCGTCGCTGCTGGAAGCTGTCATGCTCCGTATTCGAGCGGAGAGGGACATCACATGGGGTCGCGCGGCCATCATCAAAGCGTATTATCTGAAAAATCCACATACAGACTGTCCAGAGGAGGTTTTGACCGTGAGTCTAAACGAAGCCAGTACCAATATTCCTTACACGCTGGGTCGGTTGTTCTCCGTTTACGAGGCGACACAGCAGACGGCAAATCCCGGCATCAACACGACAATCAAGGATAAGTATTTCAACTCGGCAGCGGCCATGCCCGCCAGCATTTTCCCGGTGCTGAACAATCTTTACCAGAAGCATCTGCGGAAGCTGGAGACCGGACAGCGTGTCTATTTTGACAAGCAGGTAAGCACGTTGAAAGGTGTGTTGGGCGAGAGCTATCCCACCCGGATGACGCTGGCCCAGCAGGGCTCTTTTGACCTTGGTTACTATCACCAGACACAGAAGCGGTATACGAAAAAGGAGGAGAACGAAAATGTCTGAGCCTATCAAGAACCGGTATGAATTTGTGGTGCTGTTCGATGTGGAGAACGGCAATCCAAACGGCGATCCCGACGCAGGCAACATGCCTCGTGTGGATTCTGAGACTGGCTACGGTCTGGTGACGGACGTATGTCTGAAACGCAAGATCCGCAACTACGTGGAGATGGCAAAGGAAGGGGAGGAGGGCTATCGCATCTACATCAAAGATGGCGTGCCCCTGAACACCAGCGACAAGGAGGCCTGCGCCTATGTGGGCGTGGACGCGGATAAGCTGAAGGAAGCCAAGAAGAAGGACGAAAAGCTGGACGAAAAGCTCCGGGACTTCATGTGCCGAAACTTCTACGATATCCGCACCTTCGGCGCGGTAATGACCACCTTTGTCAAAGGCGCGCTGAACTGCGGTCAGGTGCGCGGACCAGTGCAGTTGGGTTTTGCCCGCAGCGTTGATCCTATCATGCCCCAGGAGGTCACTATCACCCGCGTGGCCATCACTACGGAGGCGGACGCGGAGAAGAAGGGCACCGAAATGGGACGCAAGTACATCGTTCCCTACGGTCTGTACAGGGCGGAGGGCTATGTCTCAGCCAATCTGGCTCGCAAGACCACCGGTTTCTCTGGGGACGACCTGAACCTTCTGTGGACGGCGATCCTGAATATGTTCGAGAATGACCACTCCGCCGCCCGCGGCAAAATGGCCGTACGTGAGCTGATCGTGTTCAAGCACGACTCTGAGCTGGGCTGCGCTCCGGCACATAAGCTGTTTGATCTGGTGAAGGCCGCTCACAAGGACGGCGTCACCACTCCCAGAAGCTACGATGACTACAACGTTACGGTGGACGAAGCGGCTCTGCCTGCCGGCGTTACCTGCACACGGCTGGGGTGATCTATCCGGAGGAGAGTTTCCTCCAGCTCTCCGGCTTACAGCACTTCAAATTCTGCCGCAGACAATGGGCATTGATCCAGATCGAAAACCAATGGGCGGAGAATTACCGTACCACAGACGGAGCGATCCTCCACGAGCGGGCTCACGATAAGGACTTCACCGAGAGTCGCGGCGATCTGCTCATCACGAGGGATATGCGGATATTCTCCCCGACTATGGGCGTTTCCGGTGCCTGTGATGTGCTGGAACTTCACCGCGGCGACGTGGGAATTCCGCTGAAAGGAAAAGATGGTCTTTGGCAGCCTTACCCGGTGGAGTACAAGCGCGGCAAGCCAAAGCAGGACACCATGGACGCCTTGCAGCTCTGCGGACAGGCTATGTGCCTAGAAGAAATGCTCTGCTGTGAGATCCCGACTGGTGCGCTGTACTATGGTGAGACGCACCGCAGAACGGAGATAGAATTCACGCCGGAGCTGCGGCAGGAAGTTAAAACACTTCTTGAGGGAATGCACGCGCTGTACGAGCGTGGCTGGACGCCGAGAGTAAAGCCTACAAAAGCATGCAATGCCTGCTCTCTCAAGGATCTTTGTCTGCCGAAGCTGATGCGAAAACGGTCTATCACGGACTATCTGCGGGATCGTCTGGAGGTGACGCCATGAGACAGTTTCTGAACACACTGTTCGTGACATCGGAGGATGTGTACCTTTCATTAGACGGTGAGAATGTGGTAGCCAACCGTGGCGGGG
>UMCW01022636.1_pt1 | contig 8676 bp, 13 predicted proteins | sample 1964321 | NCBI WGS metagenome assembly UMCW01 (sample SAMEA4835977, study PRJEB28245) | human gut metagenome | biome: gut microbiome; material: fecal sample | place: Denmark | collected 2008
ATAGTAATATTATTATATTTGCATAAAATATAGGTAATGTGAAAAGATCAGTATTTCAAATATCAAAATCTGGCATAATAATAAGGATGTTCACCTCAGTATTAAGTGCTTCTAAAGATACTGGTATATCAAGTAATGATATAATAAAGTGCTGTAATAATAAAGCAGAGTTTGCAGGTGGATTTAAGTGGGCTTTTGCAGATTAGTAATAATTTGGAAATATCAAATATTTTACTTATATTTGTGCATTATTAATTATATTCCAAGATAGTTAATAATTGAGTGGATACAAAGATAGTATCTTAACACAAAAAGTCCTATTGAAATAGTCAGGGTGGCACACCAGCTTGGATGAGAAAAGGTTGAGGATAAAGTGCCCTAGGGATAACAGGAGTTAAAAGTAATAATATATAGACGCCCCTGATGAAATAGGTAGGATTAGGTAAGCTATAAGGAATGCCAAAGGCTTACTAAGACAGGGTGGTATCTGGACCAGGACTCCTTATATCTCAATTATAAATCAATAAAAGTATGTTTAATCCAAGTATTTTAAATTCCACTTCTTTCAAAAAAGGAGAGGAGAGGAGCCTATTAAGTAAATAGAACTAAATGTTAACAATATGAAAAAGTTTATAAATTGTATTCTGTATCTGTGGCAATTACCACAGCATATACTGGCATTATTATTAGAGGCTGTACTTTGCTGGTCATGTACAAGGTCTGATGATTATAATGGGAATCATGTAATAGTCTGCCCTGTTATAACAACTGCACTATCACTGGGTAAGTATATATTTATGAACCCATCTACTACACAGACAGGATTACAGCATGAGAGTGGTCATTGCAAGCAATCACTGATACTGGGACCTGTATATTTATTAGTAATTGCAATACCTTCAGTATTACATTTTGCAGTATTACAGATTGCAAGGAAGTTTGGGAAGGAATGGGATTATTATAGTTTCTATACTGAAAAGTGGGCTGACTCACTGGCTGGTATCACCAGGTTATATCTCAATCCCCCTATATGGAAATAATTTAGCAGTTATTTGGAAATAAGGATAATTTTACTTATATTTGTATCAGTAAAAACATTAAATCATACATTATGGATAAAAAGAAAGCATGGATTATAATAGCTATATGCGCAGCAATTATAGTAATTGCTATTGTATTGGTTAAGTATTTACCTGTATATTCCACACTGCTGACAATAGTGTCATTTGTTGCAGGTGCTACTATAGGAGGTATTGGGTATGGTATTTGCATGAAGTATCTTAAGGAGTAAGATATTGGGCCTATAGTTCAGTGGATAGAACCTCAGATTTCTAATCTGATAACTCCAGTTCAAGTCTGGATGGGCTCACTGGAATTGATTTTTCTGTTTCTTTGTTCATTACTAAATTTGTTCATGATTACTGCTGTAGTACAGCAGTAAATACTATGGTAGTTTAATGGTTAGAATGGGAGTCTTATACACTCTGGATCAAGGTTCAAGTCCTTGCCATAGTACAATATAAATAAGGAATATATGGAATATAATGATATTTTATTGCCTCCTATATGTGAGGTATCTACTTCAGCCACTGACAATGATGGTTCAGGATTATTTATTAATTTTATAAGCAGGCTTGAAGGATGGAAAACAAAATGTAAGAATCTTCATTGGGCAGCACCTAAGAAGAATATACATGTATATCTTGATGAATTCCTTGAAATTCTTCAGGATTATCAGGATGGGCTTGCTGAGGGATATATGGGTATTCTTGGTAAGATGCAGCCCAATGTGATACAGGGAGTACCAAGCAAGGCCCTGAATGCTATGGATTTTATCCATGAGGTCCTGTCAGCTACTCTCATGTTTTATGAGAAAATACCTTCATCAACTATTTATAAAGGAATTGCTTCTGAATGTGAGACATTTATTCAGAATATAAATAAGTATGTATATTTATTTAGTTTATGTGACATAAGACCATATTAGGATGGGAGAAAATAAGGAACAAGTTAAGAAGGGTTCATCAGCTACTATAGCTGTTATTACCGGGTATACTGTAAAGGAAGTAGTCAGGGTATACAATGAATCAGCAGCCGAAAAGGGATCAATTATTACTTTGATTAAAGATAATGGCCAGTTTATGTTATTGTATTATAAATAGATAAATAGTAATAAATGGAAAAGCCAGGTAGTGATTATTATAATGATGATCCTGTATTTTATTGCAGTAATTGCTTGTCCCTGTCAATAAGGGATGTTGATAGTGATGGGTATTGTGATAGTTGTGGTTCTACTAAGATAGAATCTACGGATATTGATACATGGGAATCTATGTATAGGGAGAGGTATAATTGTAGTTTTATAGAAAGAAAAATAATAAATAAAGATGGAAGAAGTAAACAAGTTGAATTCTGAACAGATGGATTCAAAAACAACAGTCAGAAAACTGACATATGATCAGTTAGAAGAGGTATGTCATCAGATGCAGCAAAGATTAGCACAGTGTTATGATGAGTTGAAGAACAGAGACCTGGATAATACAATCATAAGATTGAACCTATTGTTTAGGGTTATAGAGAATGCTTCGCATTTTAGTAAGGAATTTGTTACTAGTTGCATAACAGAAATTGAGCAGCTTATGACACTTCCTGATGATGAACAGAAAGAAATGAAATAGTATGTCAAAGATGAAAAGGGTTAATAATGTTATAAGAATTCCCACATCATTAAGTTCCAAATTCTTTAGATACTGGTTTGAATTTCTTGCACCTTTTCATAAGCTTACCTCAAGAGAGATTGATGTGATGGCAGGGTTTGTTAAGCACAGATATGAGCTTAGTAAGGTCATTAAGGAGAATGATATTCTTGACAAGGTTACTATGGATGAGGATACAAAGAGAAAGATAAGGGAGGAGTATAATATTACTCTTCCTTACTTTCAGGTGATAATGGGTAGGTTAAGGAAAAGTAAGATGATAATTGATAATAAGATAAATCCCAGGTTCATTCCTAATATTGTTGAATCTGATGACAGTTTCAAATTATTATTGTTATTTGAGTTTAAATGAGATACTCTGAAGTTTTCTCATCTGTATCAGATGAACTTGGAATCCCTGTTAAGGTAGTGTCATCAGCTTACAGGCATTATTGGATGTTTATAAAAGAGACCATTCAATCATTACCATTAAAGGATGATCTGAGTGAGGAAGACTTTTCAGGGTTAAGAACAAATTTTAATATTCCTGAGCTTGGAAAATTGAATTGTACATATGACAGGTATCAGGGAGTTAAAAAGGCATTTTGCTATAAAATTAAAAATAAAAAGGGAGAAGTATGATAGTTTTAAAAAAGATAACACCTATGTTCACTTCCATTGTAACTACAATGGATATGTATACAGAGGTACAGTATGTAGGTAGAATAATTGATCCTACAAAAACACAAAGAGGTGTTAAGGAATACCAGAAAGTTCTTGCAGTAGGTAGTTCAGTACGGGATATTAAGGTAGGTGACATAGTGTGTATTGATCCTAAGAGGTTTGCAGTTATGAAGCACAGGGAGGGCACATTAAAGGATGGCATTGTAACAGATAATCCTGTTGTGGGGTATAACTTTGATGTAGTAGAGATAGATGGAGAGTCATGCCTCCTACTGCAAGACAGAGATATTTCATTCATTATTAATGAATATGAAGAAAAAGAAAATAACCCTGTTATTATACAACCTGACACTAGTATAGTTAGTTAATTAATAGGCCCTACTCAGGGCCTATTTAAATATCTTGTTATGAAATTATTCAGATATGAAGGGTTTAAAATATCAATAGAACCAGAAGCTTTATTATTAAAGCCATTCAGGGCAATCTGGAAAAGGGATAAAAGTAAGAATAAGGAAAAGGCCCTGCTTGAACTTGGCTTTATTTATTTCTGTTGTGATCCAAGAAGTGATTATCAGTATATAGTAGATATTGATGACAGGATTAAGGCAATTATAGAAGGAGAAGGCCTTGATGCATCATGGTCCCCTGATAAAGTAGTAAAAGAGGCTATGGATTTTTATGAGGGATTTAAAACTTCATCTTCATTGTTATTAGAGGATACCAGATTTGCTGTAGATAAACTAAGGAAATTACTTAGAGATATAGATTTAACTGCTACTACAGATAAGGGAGCTCCTGTCTATACACTTAACTCAATTACAGCTACAATTAAGCAGATACCTGCACTTGTTAAGGATTTAGATAATGCTGAGAGGGCTATAGCATCTGAGATGTTATCTCAAGGTAAGATGAAGGGTCAGGGAGAAAAGACAATATGTGAAGATGATATAATAATATGAGAACAGAAGATTTAATCAATTGTTTTAATAAACACATACAAACCAGAAGAACTGAGCTAGGAATAGATACTTCAGGCTCTATTGCATATCAGTATGAAGTAGTTACTCATAAAACATTTAAAGCAGTTAAGGAGTATAAAGTTACTATATGGTTTATAAAAGGTGGGAGGAAATTTGGGATACTATCTATCAATCAGGTTATTAATACTTCGTCCCTGAAGGGGGTATTTATACCTGATGAGTTAGATAAAATTATATGTAAATCACTGTTTGATTTAATCAATAGTGACATATATGAGCAGATTATAAGGGGAGACTATAATGATAATACCAACAAATAAATATCAGACACCAATAACAGATGAACTGTTTAATGATTTGCCTGGGGAGGTAAAAGAACAGTTCTTTGATGTTGTGAATAATGTTGAATTTATAAGGAGGCTTATATCACCAGACAGAAAGTATGCCAGAGATTTACCACGTGATGAACAAGGTAGGATAATTGTTGATATTGTTAATCCTCATATACTTGAGGATATGGATTATTTCAGGCCAACTGCCCTGCATTATAAGGAGCATGGTACTTTCACATTACTGAAGCCTAACTCAAATCCTAATAGTGCATACAGTAAATGGATGAGGGAGGAAATAAGAAGATGCTGGGATGGATATGTAAGGGAATCAGATGGTGAGTGGGTAACAGGGTTTATGTATTGGTATATGAACTATTGCCCGATAATGCTTAATAGGATAGTTGAGGGGTCTATGGTAGCTGATAGAGTTGAAGACTTTCCTGAGATGTGGGAGGGTATATACTGGAGATTTCATTATCTTGAACAGGCCAGAAGGGGTGGTTTATATAATGACTTTAAAGGTGGTAATCATGCATGTGAGCTTGCCAGAAGAGGATGTTCAAAATCCTATACACTAGCTTCCATTATGAGTCATAATCTTATACTTGGCGAGAATAAGGTTTCCAAGAAAAGGTGCGTAACTGTCCTGACTGCATACCAGAAAGAGTATTTGTCTGGTAAAGATGGCACACTCAATAAGTTTGTTCCTATGATAGATTTTATAGCTGAACATACACAATTCCCAAGAAGAAGATTAAAGGATTCATATCAGGATATGATATGGCAGCTAGGATATAAAGATGTTGAGACAGGTACCAGTAAGGGTAATCTGAATATGGTCATGGGGGTATCATCAAAGGATGATGAATCCAAGTTAAGAGGTAAGAGAGGATATATGCTGTTTGAGGAGTTTGGATCATTCCCAAAGGTTATATCAATTTATAATATTGTAAGATATGGTGTTGAGGAAGGGAATTATATATCCGGGCTTATTTATCTTGTAGGAACAGCAGGAGATGATGCGAGTGATTTCAGAGGTGCACAGGAGTTATTATGGAATCCTAAAGGATATAATATATATGCTCTTCCTAATGTATATGATAAACTTAATCAGGGCAAGCCTAATATATCTTTTTTCTTTCCTGCATATGTAAACAGAAAGGGGCATTACAATAAGGATGGTGTATCAGATGTTGTTGCCTCTCTTATTGAGATACTGATGAACAGGTATACTACTAAATATAACTCTACTGAAGTAAGTACTCTTACAAGAGTTGTAGCAGAAATGCCTATAACACCTTCTGAAGCAATAATAAAGGTTGGTTCTAACTTATTCCCGGTAACCAATCTTACTGAAAGATTATTACAACTTGATTCTAATCCCAGAGAATTTGATGATGTATATACTGGTGAACTTATTATTAATAATGGTAAAGTTGAGTTCAGGCCTACTGACACACCACCTATAAGGCATTTTCCACATAAGGATAATAAGTTAGCAGGAACCATTGAGATATTTAAGATGCCTGAAAAGGATAGGGATGGTAAGGTGTATAATAACAGGTACATATTATCATGTGACCCATATGATGATGACTCATCAGATACTATGTCACTTGGATCAATACATGTACTTGATCTATGGACTGATAATATTGTAGCTGAATATACAGGGAGGCCTATGTTTGCTGATGATTTTTATGAGTTGGCCAGAAGAATGTGTTTATTCTATTCAGGAGTAATGAATTATGAAAATAATAAGAAAGGTCTTTTTGCATACTTTTCAAGGATGAATTCATTATCCTTGTTAGCAGATACACTTGATTTCCTGAAAGATAAGGATATGATAAAAGGCACACTATATGGCAATAAGAGTAAGGGAGTAAATGCAACTGCTGCTATAAACTCATATGCAAGAAATCTTATAAGGGCTTGGCTGTTAAAGCCTGTGACTATTATACAAACTATAGAGGATGAAGATAGAGAAGCTACTGTTCCTAATCTATATACAGTAAGGTCAAGGGCATTACTTGAGGAGTTAATTAAGTATAATCCCGTAGGAAACTTTGACAGAATTTCTTCTATGGGTATGCTTATGCTGTTTAGAGAGGATAGAATTATCCTATATAAGGATACTGATAATATGAGGAATCAGTCTGCAAAAGCATCTTATCTTGGGAATGATGATTTCTTCACAAGAAATTATGATAGTAGGTAGTACGAGTAAAGTATTACAGATAATCAGAAATATTAAGTCGTGCTTAGTAACTAACTTATTCTATTGTGTAAATAAAAGTTTATATTTATATTTGTAAACATATAATATATTGATATGTCAGAATTAATGAATTTGCCACAACAGCAGCTTCCTTTTAGTAGAAAAACTAAAAAGTGGAGGAAGATGCACTTGGACTGGGCAGACAGTAAGACATTCTTTAACTACAGCCCTGTAAGGAAGTCTGTAATAAATAAGAAGATAAACTATGACTTGCTGACTGGTAAGATTCATATGTCTGATATGGAAGTAGTATTAAATCCTGAAAATGTACGAGCTAAATATATCAGTGAGAAGATACAGCATTATCCTATAATGAACAGTAAACTTAATGTCCTGAGAGGAGAAGAATCTAAGAGAGTGTTTGATTTCAGGGTTATTGTTACTAATCCTAATGCAGTATCTGAAGTTGAGGAGAATAAGAAAGAAAGTCTTTTTAGGGATTTGCAGAAGCTTGTAGCTGATACTTCTTTATCAGAGGAGGAGTATAATAGTAAGATTGATGAGCTGAATAACTATTATTCATATAAATGGCAAGACCTTAGGGAGATTAGGGCTAATGCATTATTACAACATTATATAAAGGAGTATAATATACCATTATTGTTTAATGATGGTTTTATGGATGCAATGGCTGTTGGTGAGGAGATGTATCAGTGTGATATAGTAGGTGGTGAGCCTGTTATTGAAAGACTTAATCCCTTAAAGGTAAGGGTATTTAAGTCAGGGTATTCTAACAGGGTGGAAGATGCAGATGTGATAATAATTGAAGATTACTGGAGTCCAGGCAGAGTAATAGATACATACTATGATGTGCTCAGTGAAAAAGATATAAAGTATATAGATAGTCTTCCTGATCATATAGGACAGTCTGCTGTAGATTCAATGGATAATATTGATGAAAGGTATGGATTTGTTAATACTAATATGATTGGGGATGAAATGAGTACTGATGGGTTTTACTTTGACCCATTAAATCTTTTTTCAGGCCCTGTACCAAATTCACTACTGCCTTATGACTTGGCCGGAAATCTAAGGGTACTTAGAATGTATTGGAAATCAAAGAGGAAGATAAAGAAGGTTAAATCATATGACCCTGAGACTGGTGAAGAGGTATATAGCTTTTATCCAGAATCTTATGTAATTAACAAGGATGCTGGTGAAGAAGAGACATCTTTCTTCATAAATGAGGCATGGGAAGGTACAAAGATTGGTGCTGATATATATGTTAATATGAGGCCAAGAGTAATACAATATAACAGATTATCTAACCCATCCAGATGTCATTTTGGTATTATAGGTACTATATATAATCTGAATGAAAGTAAGCCATTCTCATTAGTAGATATGATGAAATCATATAATTATTTGTATGATGCCATTCATGATAGGCTTAATAAGCTAATAGCAAGGAATTGGGGTAAACTTGTTTTACTTGACCTTGCAAAGGTTCCAAAAGGCTGGAATATAGATAAATGGATGTATTATGCTAAAGTTAATGGTATTGTTGTACATGATAGCTTTAATGAGGGTAACTATGGCAGGTCATCTGGTATATTGGCGGGGTCCATGAATAATGCTTCATCAGGTACTATTGATGCTGAATTTGGTAATTCTATCCAGCAGCATATAAATCTGCTTGAGTTCATTAAGATGGAGATGTCAGAGGTAGCAGGTATTACCAGACAAAGGGAAGGGCAGGTTAGTAA